>Ga0310120_10000065_pt1 | contig 75650 bp, 74 predicted proteins | sample CB27_AW_983_MG_FD_203506 | JGI IMG/M metagenome (GOLD analysis project Ga0310120, IMG submission 203506) | Marine microbial communities from Western Arctic Ocean, Canada - CB27_AW_983 | ecosystem: Environmental > Aquatic > Marine > Oceanic | place: Canada: Western Arctic Ocean | collected...
GCCCCGCCCCCCCCCCCACTAACCCCCCCCCCCGCGGGGGGGGGGGGGGGCCCACCGATAGCGTGTCCGTATACATTGGCTGGCGTTGGGAAGATGGAACGTTTTGCCGTTGGTCACCCTGTTCCCAATGATGAGAGTGTCCGGGCCGGTCTCCGAGCGTTGGATTTAGCGAATAATCTTTCAGAAAAGGAAGTCTTGGTAGTGTTGCTGTCCGGAGGTGCCTCGGCGGGTTTGGCGGTGCCGAGTGAGGGGATTAGTTCCAGAGAAAAGCGAGTGACAACAGATGTTTTGCTGTCGTCTGGTGTGAGTATCGATGGGGTGAACTGTGTCCGAAAGCATCTGTCTGCGATCAAGGGAGGAAAGCTAGGCCTTGCTGCACGGGGTCGAGTGCTCACCTTGGCAATTTCTGATGTCGTAGATCCCGTGCCCGATGACCCGACGGTGATAGGTTCCGGTCCGACTGTTCCGGACCCAACGACGTTTGGGGATGCGCTTCGAGTATGTTGTCAGCTGCCGCTGAAAGACGAAGTGCCACAGGGAGTCTTCGAATTCCTTCGACGAGGTGCACTCGGAGAGATAGCGGAAACTCCTCGACCAGGCGATATCCGCTTGGAGGACGCCGTCTATAGGGTCATCGGCACTCGTTTAGATGCGATTGAGAGTGCTCGCCAAAAAGCGGTCGAACTCGGTTTTACGGCCATTGTCTTGGAGGAACCGGTTGTTGGTGAGGCACGGTTAGCCGCAGATGATTATGTGGAGAAAGTTGCGCGATTAGTGTGGGACATTCCGCGACCGGCCTGCGTTATCTCAGCTGGAGAAACGACCGTAAAAGTAGTCGGGCCTGGTAGTGGAGGCCGAAATCAAGAGTTTGCACTTGCATCGACCGGTTCGTTGTCACGTCGGTTTAGCTCTGCGGTTCTCGCTAGCATTGGTACGGATGGGATTGACGGACCAACGGAATCCGCTGGTGCGTTGATTGACACAGAAACGTTTCAGCGGGCTCAAGTGCTCGGTTTAGGCCATCCTGAGGACTATTTGGATAGGAATGACTCTTCGGGATTTTTTGCTCCACTTGGGGACCTGATTCGAACTGGACCGACGAATACTAATGTCGGCGATCTTCAGATCATGCTTGTTGGGTAGGAATCATGTTGTATCTGGATGAATTGCTGCAACTCTTTCGTAAAAATTCTAGCCAACCGATGACCGTTAATGCACTCATGCAAAAGTTGGAGCTACCCGGATCGGATCGAAGCGCTCTTCGACGGAGTCTGTCTCGCTTGGTGGAGAAGGGGTTGCTAGTCAAGAGCAAAGGACGTCGATATTCGTTACGGGGTCGGACCCGCACAGTGACTGGACGATTGGAAGTTAACCCGAGGGGGTTTGGATTCATCAGTCCTGAGCAATTCGGCGATGGGTTGAGCGGTGATATTTACGTGGCTGCAACCGATATGAATTCAGCTGTACAGGGTGACCGTGTAGTGGTTCGTGTGCAGCAACGAGATGGAACTGGGCGCGTGAGAGGGGTTGTTCTGAGAATCATGGAAAGGTCGGTTTCTCGGATTGTTGGCCGTCTTGGATTGACCGGTTCTGGCCGTGCATTTGTAACACCTTTCGATCGAAGATTCACGATGGATATTGCTGTTGATGATCTAGGTGAAACTGATGTTGAACAAGGTGAAATGGTTGAGGTTGAGCTGGCGAGATTGAAAACTTTGATGGGAAGCATGACCGGTAGAGTGGTCGAGGTGATAGGGAATGAGGATGCGGCTGGTGTTGATGCTACGATCATTCTGAGAAAGCATGGGATCTCTGAGGAGACAGACCCCGCTGCGATGGAAGAGGCGAAGCGATTAGGGACTGCGGTCAAAGAGAAGGATCTTGAGGGAAGAACTGATTTTCGTGCGTTGGATACTCTCACGATAGATGGTGATGATGCTCGGGATTTTGATGACGCTCTCACCTTAAAGCAGTTACCGAACGGGAATTGTTCGCTCGGTGTTCATATCGCAGATGTGGCTCACTATGTAATGGAAAACGGTCCGCTCGACAGAATGGCATATGAGCGAGGGACATCGGTCTATTTTCCCGATCGTGCGGTGCACATGTTTCCCTCCGGTCTAGCGACGGGGCTATGCAGTCTGAAACCAAATCAGGATAGATTGGTTCAAACATGTTTAATGGAGATTGACAACGACGGAAACGTCGTGCGCTTCGAGTTTCATGACGGCATTATCCACAGTGATGCTCGCATGACATACCAAGATGTTAATTTGATTCTGAATGACAGGGACACAAAGGCGACATCAAGGTACTCGAGATTTGTTCCAATGCTGAAAGGAATGAAAGGATTGTTTTCGACTTTACATGCTCACCGACACCGGCGAGGAGCGATCGAATTCGATCTACCGCAGGCGGAATTTCGAACGAACGAATCTGGAGAAATTGAGGCGATAACACCGAGCGTAAGAGATATTGCTCACAGGATTGTCGAAGAGTTCATGTTAATAGCAAATGAAACTGTTGCTCGTTATCTGGTGACTGAAGGGGTGCCAGGGTTATTCAGAGTTCATGAGCGGCCGGATTCGCTTGCTGTGTCGGAGTTTGAGGGTTTCATCAATACACTGGGTCATAGCCTGATGGTTTCTCCCGAATCCGCAGAGCCGATTCATTTTCAGCGTCTAATAGAACGGCTCAAAGGAACGGCTGAGGAGAGGCCAGTGTCTCTTTTGATACTGCGATCGATGCAGCAGGCGCGTTACGAAACAATTAATTGCGGCCATTTTGGTCTTGCCTCGAGTAATTACACGCATTTTACGTCACCTATTCGACGGTATCCCGATCTTGTTGTTCATCGCTGCCTCCGTGCAGCAAGGCAGGCAACGGCAATTGGGAGGCAGGGAAGTCATGAAGAGTTAGTTGGCATTGCGCGTCACACTTCATCGAGAGAGCGTCGAGCCGAAGAAGCAGAGCGGGAGTTGGTTGAATGGAAAAAGGTTCGATTCATGGCGGGTAAAGTCGGAGAAGAATTCACCGGCTACGTCACGGGTGTCGCTCAGTTCGGATTGTTTGTGGAGCTTTGTGAGCATTTTGTTGAAGGTCTAGTACACATCGATAGCATGGTAGATGACTACTACCGTTTCGTAGAGAAACAGTACATGTTACATGGTCAAAACACTGGGAAAGTTTATCGACTTGGAGATAGTGTTCGAGTTCAACTCGTTAGAGTGGACCGCGAGCATCGACGAATGGAACTCGGGTTGGTCGAGATTCTCGAGCATGCTCGACGATCGAAGAATGGACGTTCATCGGGAGCTCGGCATTGGCGAAGAAATCGACAAGGCCAAGCGTCAGTTTCCCAGAGATGCGGAAAGCGCTAGATTTCTTCGTTTGCTTGACTCTACTTCTAGGAGTGTCTTGTTGATTGTCCTGAGTATTCTGAATGTCAGATCATAATCTGAATTTGAGGCATCTAGTTATCGGCACGGCAGGTCATATCGACCACGGGAAGAGCACGTTAGTGACTGCGTTGACCGGTATTAACCCAGATCGATTGCAAGAAGAAAAAATTAGAGGGATAACCATCGATTTAGGTTTTGCCCGCTATTCACATGGAGCCACGGAGCTTGCCTTCGTGGATGTGCCGGGGCACGAACGATTCGTTCGAAACATGTTGGCAGGCGCGAGCGGTATCGATTGTGTGTTACTTGTAGTCGCGGCAGATGAGTCTGTTATGCCGCAGACTCGAGAGCATTTTGAAATCTGTAAATTGTTGGAAGTCCAGAATGGCGTAGTGGCACTGACGAAATCAGACCGTGTGGATGAGGAGACAATTGAATTGGTTCGGCTCGAGACGAGGGAATTGGTTATGGGGTCCTTTCTTGAGAATGCGCCCATTGTGTCAGTTTCTTCCAGGACGGGCGCTGGACTGGACGAATTGCAGGACGCGTTGTCGAATCTTTCTCTAGCTGTGTCCGAACGATCAGGAGATGGCACCGCTCGATTGCCGATTGACAGGGCTTTTACTGTCAGAGGATTTGGTACCGTTGTCACTGGAACCCAAGTATCAGGAAAGTTTAAAAAGAATGATGAGATTTCAATCCTGCCAAGCAATCGAAGAGTCAAGATTCGAGGAATTCAGGTGCATGGTGAAGACCAAAACGCATCGAGTGCGGGTCAGCGAGTTGCTCTTAATCTAACAGGCGTTGATGTGGCTGATCTTAAACGAGGAGATATCTTGACGGACGTTGATGGGCTAGAAGTGACACGTCGAATCGACGGTGTCGTTAGTCTGTTGCCAAATTTGCGAGGACTTAAGCATGGCGCTCGCGTGCGCTTTCATCAAGGTACAACCGAAGTAATGGCTCGAATTGCATTGGGAGCCGAGATTGAGAATGGGGCCGCGGGAGAAGATTCGGATATAACGCCTACCTTTCCGACCATATTGGAATCCGGACGGCGCGCATATGCTCGGCTTCATCTTGAACGGGCGGTTGGAGTAACTCGTGGTGACCGTTTTGTTTTAAGGGCATATTCTCCTCCAACGACTATAGCAGGCGGATGGGTGCTTGATCCCCGCGCTCCTGAAAGGCGTCTTCGGTCTGTGGAGGGATGGCTGCGCTGCAGAAAGCTAGGCGCCCTTGAGGACCATGTTTCAGCGGTAATGGTCATAGCTCGAGATGGTAATCGTGACGGAATTCCATTTCGTGACGTCACTTCCCGTTTAGGATTGTCTCCTGAACAGAGCAGTTCGGTTGCGGAGACTTTGATTGCATCGTCGCAGGCCGTCTTGATTAACGACAGGGTCGTGACCATTGAGGTGTTGGAAAAAGCCAGTCGGACCCTGATTGAAATGCTGAAGAGTTTTCATCAGAACAACCCTCTGGAATTGGGTTTAAAACGGGAAGAGGCGCGAGGAAGACTTCGGCACTGCGCATCTAGCGACGTGTTTGATTATGCAGTCGCGAAGTTAGTGAAGGCGGAAACGGTGGTGGCAGCAACCTATTTGGCTTTAACGTCGCACCGGATTTTGTTGTCGACGGATGAGAGACGAGTTCATGACAAGATCAAGTTGTCATATGAGGAAGGTGGTTTGACACCTCCGGACAGCGAAGGTCTTCGGCAGGCGATTAGTTGCAGTGATAAGTTGATCGACCGAATGATACGTTTGCTATTTCAAGAAGGATACATAGAACGCGTCGGTTCGTTGATTTTCCACACGGAAACGCTTTCTCGACTTCGGGCTGAGGTTTCCAACGTTGATCGGAAAGAAGGCGATGAAGCAACGATAGACGTTTCTACGTTTAAGGAGCGTTTTGGAGTCACCCGAAAATATGCAATACCGCTCCTAGAGTATCTAGACCAGATGCGGGTCACCAGACGGAGCGGCCGAGGACGCATAATTCTTTAGAGAGAATCAATTGTCGGCAATTGATTCTCTCAATCGCTACCTTCTGTTTTATCCGTAGAGCCGCGGTTCGCATCTTTGAAGTTACGGATCCCTTTGCCTAGGCCTCGGGCGAGGCCTGGGAGGCGACTTCCACCAAAAAGTAACAAGATGATGATGAACACGACGAGGATCTCACCGATTCCCATACGATGTATTCTAACAATGTTAAACTCGCATCGTTGTTGTATTTTCCTGGGGAGGCGGCTGAAGATATGGGCAATGGCGACGGTTTCAATAGTTTTACCGTCGGAATCTTTGCAGATGTGCCTTGGGCTACCCGTGGTCTTTCTGCTCTGATAGAGGGGCAATTTCCACTCGAAGACGTTTCTGTTTTGGCAAAATCCACTCCTGAGGTGGATTCATTAGTCGAAAAGACGTTTGGAATTGATCGGAACGAGGTTGAGCTAGACATCGAGCTTTTGGGTCAAACGCTTGCGCATGGGACGTTAGTCGATGCTTTGCAAGGGGATGATGATGGGCTTACGAAAACTGGTTTGGCGGCGACTATGCGGCGAGCTGGATTTCAGAGTCATGATGGCTTTATTTTTGAGACTCTGATGGGGCGAGGCGGGATTCTAGTTGCGATTCATAGCGAGTCCAGAGCTGCAGATGCATTAGCTTTGCTTCATTCGTATGGTGGAGGAAACGCCGCGATTGGTGCATGGCGCGGACGCGTGTAAGAAACAGCGGGTTTTCTGACATCTGGTCGTTTTGCACTGTTGATCGATTGGGCGATTGTGACCGGTGGAATACTGGTCATTCCTGATAAGAGGACGCGAAGGTGTGTCGAACTTGTAGCTGACTGTTCACTGGGAATTTGAGAATTTCTCCTGTCTCAGGAATCAGATGGACAATACGGTAGGACAACGGGACGCTATGGACGATGTAGGCATGGGAATCAGAGGACAATCTCTTTCGATTCTCGCAAATGGTTTATCGGAAAATGGGTCGTCCTTTGGCCTCCAAGCTAGTCGTCAACGATTAGCTAGCTCTTTCGTGTTTTCGCTCGGAAGTCATGTCTTCGCATTAGCGGTTTTGTTGTTTCTGATTAGTCTCACACCGCAGCGTGTCTTCGAGACTATTGAAGCGAATCGTGAGAATTATGGCCTTGTCTGGCTACCGGTTGAGGGACCGGGTGGTGGTGGAGGAGGTGGAGGTGACGAATCGCTTGAACTGCCATCCCAAGTAGAAGTGGAAGGCCCGGATGAGGCGGATCTTGCCATACCGGTCGAAGACCCGGTGGAGTTCGAAGAGCCGCAAGTCGAACCTGAAGAACAGTTGATCAGAACGCAGCAATTGAATATTCCAGCGGTGTCGATCACGAATGACATGACAACTAGACCGGGGCTTCTTGAGGGCCTGATGGCTAATTCTTTGTCGAGAGGCAGCGACGGTGGAGCTGGTGACGGTGACGGCGGTGGAATTGGTCCAGGCAAAGGAAATGGTCTTGGTCCAGGCGAGGGCGGTGGGGTAGGCGGTGGGATTTTTCGGCCGGGAAACGGCGTAAACCCACCAAGGCTATTACAAGAGGTGAAGCCGAGGTACACCGCTGAGGCAATGCGAGCAAAGATTCAGGGAACCGTTTGGTTGGAAGTAGTTGTACTCCCCGATGGCAGTGTTGGTGATATTTTAGTGACTAAGTCGCTTGATAGCGTGTTCGGACTTGATCAGCAGGCGATGAATGCTGCGAAACAGTGGCGCTTCTCCCCGGGGACGCGTTTTGGTGAGCCAGTATCCGTCTTAGTTGGTCTTGAGCTGTACTTTAACCTACGCTAAAAAAAACGCCCGCGGAGGTTCTCCGCGGGCGTCCTTGCTTGAGTCTTACCAATTCTCCACAGCGGTGGATGTTGGAATAAAACTGCGTCTACATCATTCCGCCCATTCCGCCCATTCCTGGGTCTCCGCCGCCTCCCATGGGTGCATCCTTTTTGTCTTCTGGGAGTTCTGCAATGAGAGCCTCGGTAGTAAGAAGCAAGGATGCAATCGAACCTGAATTCTGGAGAGCAGTCCTTACGACCTTTGTTGGATCGATAACTCCTGCTTTGACCAGATTCTCGTAAGATTCGCTCTGAGCGTTGAACCCTTCGTCAACACCATTAGTTTCACGAACTTTCTGCACGACGATAGCTCCCTCGAATCCAGCGTTCTGCGCAATCCAGCGCATAGGCTCTTCGAGTGCACGTCGCATGATGTTGACGCCGATCTGTTGATCGCCGGATAGATTCAGATCATCCAAAGCCAAGGCGCTACGGAGCAAAGCCACGCCTCCACCAGGGACAATACCTTCTTCTACGGCAGCTTTAGTTGCATGCATAGCGTCTTCGACACGCGCCTTTTTCTCCTTCATCTCGGTTTCGGTTGCGGCACCAACCTTAATGATGGCGACTCCACCCACCAGTTTTGCAAGACGCTCTTGCAGTTTTTCTCTGTCGTAGTCAGATGTTGTTTCCTCAATCTGAGCTCTGATCTGCTTTACTCGGCCAGATATTGCTGATTGAGAGCCGTCACCTTCGACAATTGTCGTGTTGTCTTTGTCGATAGTTACCTTTTTTGCCTTACCGAGGTCTTCAACTCGAATATTCTCGAGCTTGAGGCCTAAGTCCTCGGTGATCGCCTTACCGTTCGTTAATGTCGCAATGTCTTCGAGCATTGCTTTTCGGCGGTCGCCGAACCCCGGCGCTTTTACAGCTGCGCCCTGCAAAGTTCCGCGGAGTTTGTTGACGACAAGAGTAGCTAAGGCTTCGCCCTCGATATCTTCTGCAATTATCAGTAATGGGCGGCTGAGTCGAGCTACCTGCTCAAGGAGCGGAAGTAGATCTTTCATGTTGCTAATCTTTTTTTCGTGAATAAGAATTACAGGATTTTCAAGCACAGTTTCCATGCGCTCGGAATCCGTAACGAAATACGGAGAGAGATAACCGCGGTCAAATTGCATTCCTTCAACCACTTCGAGCGAGGTTTCTAGGGTTCTAGATTCCTCGACCGTGATAACTCCGTCCTTGCCGACCTTATCCATTGCTTCGGCAATGATGGTTCCTATGGTCGGGTCGTTATTCGCTGAGATGGTACCAACTTGAGCGATCATTGCCCCGCTCACTTCTTTTGACATCTTCTGAAGCCGTCCGATAACGGCTTCGACAGAGCGCTCTATTCCTCGCTTAATTTCCATCGGGTTTGCACCAGCGACTACATTCTTAGCGCCTTCTCGGTATATCGCTTGTGCGAGTACGGTCGCAGTGGTCGTGCCATCACCGGCAATGTCAGAGGTTTTGCTGGCGACCTCTCTGACCATCTGAGCACCCATGTTCTCGAGAGGATCCTGAAGCTCAATTTCCTTCGCGACGGTCACGCCGTCCTTCGTAATTGTTGGTGTTCCGAATTTCTTGTCGAGGACTACGTTGCGTCCTTTTGGTCCTAGCGTAACCTTTACGGCGTTCGCCAGTTGGTTAACGCCTTCGATAATTTTTTGTCTCGATTTTTCGCCGTAAACAATCTGTTTGGCCATGTTCTCGAACTCCAATCGGTAAAAACACTTCCCGTTCTGTTATGACTCAATGACACCAAGAATTTCATCTTCTCTCATGATTAGAAATTCTTCACCTTCCAACTTAATTTCCTGACCTGAATATTTGCCAAAGAGAACGGTGTCACCCGCTTTCACGTCAAGCGGAGTCACGGTCCCATCGTCCTTGATTTTTCCTTTTCCCGCAGCGATGATTTTGCCTTGCTGTGGTTTTTCTTTGGCAGTGTCAGGGATAATAATCCCTCCAACTTTCTGCTCCGAATCTTCCTCAATTCGTTCTACGATGAGACGGTCGTGCAATGGTCTTACCTTTACAGCCATAAAACTCAGACTCCCTTCAAAGTTCAGAGAAGCTACTTCAATTCGTGTGATTAACCCGTTGTGCCGGTGTCTTCTCGGATTAGCTCTAGCAGTTGACTGAAGAGTCTGCTAGTTTAATGCCTAGCGTAGTCCATCGTCAAGAGGTGCGGGTTGGCACGAGAAACTGACGTTTTGCCGACAGTTTCTCGTGCGTGGATGTCGCCACGTTCTGGAACTTGCTGGTTGTCTCAGCCGGTTCGCTTTAGCTTGTAATTAGATACTTTTCGACTGAGAGTGTTGCGGTGGATTCCCAAGAGGTTGGCGGCCTTGGCAAGGTTGCCGTTCGAGCGCTTAAGTGCTTTGCTAATAAACGCCCTTTCGATTTCCCGACGGGCGTCTTCGTAGAAGATTCCTTTGGTCAACATTTCGTCAATCAGGCAGTCCAATTGTTCTCTCAATGACTGTTTCCTTTCTCTTTGAAATGCCCAGGCTTTTACGGTCTATACGGTTAGAGTTCTTGGCCTGTGAGTAGACGGAAGGCTTCTAGGTATTTCTTTCGTGTGTTGTCGATAACAGTCTCCGGTAAAGAGGGGGCGGGAGGGCTTCGATTCCACGCTGCCTGATCGAGATAATCTCTAACGTACTGTTTGTCGAAACTCGGCTGGGTGCCTCCGGGAATGAATTCCGCTTGAGGCCAAAACCTTGACGAATCTGGAGTTAAGATCTCGTCTATAAGTAGGATGGAGTTGGCACCATTCTCAGAAACAAGTCCGAATTCGAATTTCGTGTCCGCGACAATAATCCCTTTTTCAGCTGCTCGATTTGCGCCGTGGGCATATAAGGAAAGAGTAAAGTCTCGCAGATTTGCCACAAGATCCGGACCGATAAGGTCAGCGGCATCGGCTTCGCTGATATTAATGTCATGTCCAGTATCAGCTTTAGTTGCAGGCGTGAAAATAGGTTGTGGTAAACGTTCTGACTCCTTTAGGCCGCTCGGCAATTCGACGCCACAAACTTGCCCAGTCTCACGGTATTCTTTCCAGCCTGAGCCAGACAAATACCCCCTTGCGACGCATTCGATTCGGATTGGTTCTGTTTTTATAACCAACATGGACCGTCCCCGAAGTATTTCACTTTGCGAGCGGAAGGGTTCTGGGTAAGTGGCGGGGTCCGTGGACACCATATGGTTCGGGATTATGGTGCGGGTGTCGTTAAACCAAAATGCCGACAATTGGGTCAGTACTTTTCCTTTGTCAGGAATAGCCGAGGCAAGAACAACATCGTGAGCCGAGATTCGGTCGGTCGCGACCATCAGAAGGTGTTCGCCAAGATCATACATATCTCGAACTTTGCCCCGATTGAGAGCAGTAACACCAGGGACCGATGATTCAAATAGAGCTGTGTTTGGCAATTCTTAGCCTCTAGTCTTCTGTGATTAGCCTCTAGTCTTCTGTGAGAGGACGCATAGCTTACCGGTAGAAAACAAGGACAGCAAGGAAGAAATGTTATAGGGTTCCGTTTTCCGATGCCTCGTTTTCTCTACTACTTAATCGTTGTTGGTCTTGCCGCTGGTTTTATGGCATTTTTCCTGCGTAACGCCCAGCTTGACCGGGTTGCAGATGCCGTTGCAACGGCACGGTGGGAACTAGTCGTGGTGGCACTGGTGGTAACCATCGTCAGCTACGTTTTTCGGGTAATTCGGTGGCGTTATTTACTTCGGCCCTTGGGCCATGTGAGATTCTCGACTGCGTTCCGTTCAACGGTAATGGGCTTTGCGGCCACATCTTTAGTTCCGGGGCGGATAGGAGAGGTCGTCAGACCCTACGTCTTGGCTCGAAAAGAAGACTTGAGTGCCAGTGCGGCGTTTGCCACGATTGTGGTTGAGCGGTTGCTCGACATGTGTTCAGTGATGCTCATATTTTTGCTTACGCGTGGATTTGACTCGCCTATTCCATCTGAGGCATCGGCAAGTGTTCTCAGAGCGCTTGAATGGGCCGCCGGCAGTGTCTTGGTAATAGCGCTCTCGTTATTGTGGCTCGCCAGCGTCGCTGCATTGAAGCCAGCTAGTGTGGAGCTTTATGTTTCTAAATTGAGACGCCTCATTTCGTCAAGACTGGCAGACGGATTGGCAAGGATGTCAAAGGGTTTTGCGGAGGGATGCGGGATTCTTCATGAACGAAGGTATTTGATCGTCGTTGCAGTGTGGTCTCTGCTTCTTTGGGGTTCTCTTGGCGCTTCGGTTTGGCTTGTGACTGTTGCCTTTGGGATCTCGATGCCAGGCACAAGCGTCGCTACGTTGCTCGCGTTAGTTTCGTTTGGAGTCGTAGTTCCTACACCGGGAGGCGTTGGCGGGTATCATGCGGCCTATCAGTTAGGTGCGACTGTTTTGTATGGGGCGTCTGAGGCTGCAGCGATTGGCGCTGCGTTTGTTTTGCATGGAGTCACCTTTTTGCCTATTACCATCTTGGGAGTATTTTTTATGATGCAAGAAGGAATTAGATTCAATCGTCTTCAGTCATTGGATTCATCTTCCGTCGGTGAAACGAATACATTCGCAAAGTGAGCTAACTCGAACCAATCGAATGGCATAAAGGGGCGTAAGCGATGAAGTGTCCGTTTTGTGGTCACCTGGACGACAAGGTTGTTGATTCGCGTGAAAGCAAGGAAGGAAACGCGATTCGTCGTCGTAGAGAGTGTGCCGAGTGCGGAAGGCGATTCACTAGTTATGAGCGAATCGACGAGATTCCCTTTATGGTGGTGAAGAAGGATGGGACAAGGGAACGATTTGGGAGGCAAAAGGTCATCGCCGGAGTTTTAAAGGCGTGCGAGAAAAGGCCTGTCAGCGTCTCAGCGCTTGAGGCTGTGGCTGATCGAATTGAGTCAACCCTTCAGGATCGGCCAGAGAAAGAGATTTCTACGCAAGAGATCGGCGGGCTCGTCATGGAAGAATTGAAGAATCTTGATAAGGTCGCCTACGTTCGTTTCGCTTCCGTGTATCGCCATTTTCGAGACATCGGTGAATTTATGGATGAGCTCAAACTGTTACTCGACGGGAAGGAATCGTGACTTGTGAACGCTAGTTTGTAATGTAGAAATCGCTGGACAAGGGTGGCTTAAATCTGTTCGGTTTGTAGTATGGGTTTTGGAACTTTCATTGAACAATGAAACCACGTTTCTTGATCGTCGACGACGAATTCAGTGTCCGCTCGGTGTTGGCGGAGATTATTCAGACAGAAGGCTACAGAGTAGATGCCGTTGAATCAGGAGAAAAATGCCTTGAGAGAGTTGATCGTCAATCCTACGATGTGATCATGTTGGACGTGTGGTTGCCTGGCATGGACGGATTGGCGACACTTGAAAGACTACGCGCCTCGCATGTTGAGGCGCAGATTGTCGTTATTTCCGGTGACGGCAATATTGAATCGGCGGTAAGGGCGATCAAACTTGGCGCGTTCGATTTTGTAGAAAAACCTTTGTCGCGTGACAAAACATTACTTGTAGCCAGAAATGCTGTACGCCAGCGATTTCTTGAGGTAGAGAATCGGGAATTGAGGGAACACGTCGACAGACGCACAGAAATGGTTGGCGAAAGTGTTGTTATGAACAGTTTGCGTGAGCAAATCTCGATGGCTTCCCCGACAAACGGAAGAGTCTTGATATATGGCGCGAATGGAACCGGAAAGGAATTAGTAGCTAGAAACATTCATGCATTAAGTTGCCGTGCCTCCGGTCCGTTTATTGAGGTCAATTGTGCCGCAATTCCCGAAGAACTTATCGAAAGTGAGCTTTTCGGATATTCGAGGGGTGCATTTACGGGGGCAGTTGGCAATCATCAGGGTAAGTTTGAGACAGCCGATGGAGGAACAATATTCCTCGACGAAGTTGGCGATATGAGTTTGAAGACGCAAGCGAAAGTTCTGCGGGTTCTACAGGAACAAGTAGTCGAACCTCTAGGTGGCCGTGATGGGGTAAAAATTGATGTTCGTGTAGTTGCAGCAACAAATAAGGATCTCGCATCTGAGATTCGTAATGGACAATTTCGAGACGATCTCTTCTTTCGTTTGAATGTAATCCCAATTGTGGTTCCACTACTTGCTGAACGTCGTGCCGATATACCGTTGCTTGCAGACCATTTCATGAAAGCGTACGCAGAGGAATACGGGCATCGCCTGAAAGTGATCGATGACGAAGCGCTTTCAGTTTTGCAGTCCTACACATGGCCTGGGAATGTCCGAGAACTGCGCAATGTGATCGAACGATTGGTCATCATGGTTCCCGGAGAGAAAATTGGCTCGAGTGATCTAGGATTTCTTAATGGAGGGACAGACGACCAGCTAACTTCGAATGAGGTTGACGGCGTTGTTCTTTCACTGCAAGCGGCGCGGGAGAGTTTTGAACGTGATTACATAGTGAACGCGCTAGCGGCTAATCAAGGAAACATTTCACGCGCCGCGGTCGCACTAGGCGTTGAGAGGAGTAATTTGCATCGGAAGATGCGTGCATTCGATATAACCCGCCGAAGACAGCCTAGGGCATAGAAACGTAGCCGTGTCGACTCAGTTGTTCCTCTAGAATTTGTTCTTGGTTTAAATCTTCAAGGTAAGGCTCGGATGTAGTGGGTGACATGACGGCATTTGCCGGCGCCAAGCCGATTAGCTCGGTGCCGGCGATCCGGACCCCAAGTTTTTTCGCTTCGCGTTCGACCGTCTGTAACAACTTAGGAATGGACGTCTTTTTGTAGTCGGTTATGTTCGTCGATACCTGAACAAGACCGCGATCAGCAAGCTTGATTCCGAGAGCTTTGATGGATGGGAGTCCGCCGTCGCGCTCCCTTATTCGTCTCGCGATACGCTTGGCGATAAATACATTTTCTGTCGCTAGGTTGACATTGAAAGCCACAAGAGGGTGACGGGCGCCGATGACGCATGCGCCGGCGGAAGGATGAGGCTGGGTGGGGCCGCAATCGGGCTTCCATTCGACCGCCTTCAATTTGTCAGCTAGCCCTTCGAACTGACCCCTTCTAATATTTTCAAGTTTTTTCCTCTTGCTGACAGTTGCTGAGTATTCGTACCAGAAAATTGGAACTTTGAATCGGTCAGCAATCTTTCTGCTTATGACCGCTGCTAGGTCGACGCAGGCACTCATGTCAGTCTCAAATAACGGGACAATCGGTACAACATCAATTGCACCAATCCGTGGATGTTCACCCCTATGGACTCTGAGGTCGATGTGGCGTATCGCAACAGAAAACAAATCAATCAGTGCGGCGGATAGAGCGTTGGCGTTGGCGGCGATCGTGAAAACCGAACGGTTATGGGAGGGATCTGCAGAGCTGTTCAACAGATGCACGTCATCAGCTCTCGTTAAACTATCTTCTAGTTCTTGGAGAACGTTTTGTCTTCTTCCTTCGCTTATGTTGGGTATTGCTTCGATCATTTATATGCCAGGTTGACAACAGACGTTGCTCGATTTTGAAGGAAACCGAAAAATCGCTACCCTAATATTATTCTGAACTATGAGGAGTGGTTTCCGGTGGACTGTGTTCGGCATTGTTCTGGAAGCATTCCTGCTGACTCGATAGCGTCAAAATCTGAGCAAAAATTAGGTTCCCGAGCACTGGGCGACGCGGCCGGGATCGTAAAGAAGAAAAGATTCGAAACCTTTGTTTTTGTCGCAATTTGTTAAAGCTCTTCCGTTCCGGGCTAGTGGATGAAAACAATCCATGGATGCAATGCTACGATCCGTCAGATGAAACAGGAACTTAGAAGAGTGATGCCATCGAACTTTAGTGAGAATCTTGTTTGATGGTTGGTTCTGTCGCGCCGTTGACGTTGACAGATTTATTGAACGTGTTTAAGCGCAATGTATGTGGAACGGCCAAGTTGGGTAGGTAATTCGGTAAAGTCTGTGATCAAGAAACAAGATAAGTCGTCGACACTTAGTGCAAAGACAGTATGGTCTAGCCTTCCGTTGTTTCCGGTTCGCAGAGATTCAATGCGAAGCGCTAGTAGCACGCAGAACGCCAAGCGACCTCTGGCAGTCAGGAGAGACACGCCCCGCGTTCCAAAACTTCGAATGGCTGATCCTTCCTCGAAGGGTGCGGCCGGAATTCGATCCGTGGCTTATACCAAAGAGAAGAGATCCCAGAACCGCGAGCGGGTTCCGCGGCGTAATCGGACGACTGCCTCATTCGCGAGTCGACTACTAGCTGGCATACTTGACATTGTATTGTTTGTTTTTGTTGATGCAGTAGTTGTGACATTGACGGCGTCGATCGCCGGGACGTCACTTGTTGTTGCGACGGAACTGCCAATGGCTCCGCTCTTAGCATTTCTCTTTTTGTTTGATTTTGGGTCAGTGATTGTTCTTACAGCCGTTGCCGGACAAACGATTGGAAAAATGATTGTTGGGATTAGAGTGGTTGGAAGTGAGGGTGGCCCGTTGACAATTGGTCAGGTCATTGCACGGACGATAATTTTTGGTTTGTCGGTGCTGCCGGTTGGAGTCGGACTGGTGGGGTTGTTTGTCGGCTCTCGGCGAGCATTTCACGACAGACTGGCGCGTACTGAAGTAGTTATTGTGGCTCCACACTAGAGGTAGCATGCGTAGAGTGGCTTTATTTTTCGCGTCTGCTGGTTACAGTGGCTATATTCCCGTCGCCCCTGGTACAGCCGGATCAGTTGTGGGTTTATGTCTCCTGATTGGACTGAGAACTTTTGCGCTGCCGTCTATTGAGATCCTGGTTCTGTTTCTGGTCATCATAGGGGGAGTCGCAGTGGCTACGGTGTCAGAACGGCACTATGGCGAGAAAGACCCGTCAATGGTTGTGATAGACGAGGTGGCGGGTATGTATGTGGCATTGTGCTGGTTGCCCGTAGGTTTTGGAGGAGCAGCGCTCGCGTTTGTCGCGTTTCGTTGTTTCGACATTTGGAAACCTTTCCCTATTCGCATGGCGGAACGGTTGCCTCGCGGTTGGGGGGTGATGGCTGATGACCTTATCGCTGGGTTCTATGCAAGAGTGGTTCTCCAACTGACAGCCTTGATCTTTCCAACATTGGTGGGACCGTGAAAAGTTTCGATCAATTACCGATAAGGAGCGCGGTGATTGTCGCGGTTGGCTCAGAACTGCTTACTCCAAACAAAGTAGACACAAATTCTCTGTTTCTCACGAAAAAACTAAATGAATTGGGAATCGAAGTCCGACGCAAAGTGATTGTTGGGGACGAAAACGATGAATTGGACACTGTTCTTAAGGAGAGTGCCCAACTTGGCGGTCTGTTTATTGTGACCGGAGGTCTTGGGCCAACGGACGACGACCGCACTAGAGAAGCCGTAGCCAAAATCCTAAATCTATCACTCGCGGAAGATTTCGAAATTTTGAGAAGCATCCGGGACCGGTTTTCAGCGCGTGGACTCATCATGCCGGACGTAAACCGTCGGCAGGCATTCGTTCCAGTTGGAGCTAATGTTTTAACGAACAGATACGGGACGGCGCCGGGACTTTGGTTGGCGTCATCGAAAGTGATTTTTGTTCTATTGCCTGGTCCGCCTCGCGAACTGCAACCTATGTTTGAAGAAGAGGCCATACCACGTCTGAAAGAAATTTCAGCTGGAGACGGGCTTTTTCGTCGGGTGCTGCGCATTGTGGGACGGACGGAATCATATGTTGAGTCAAAAGTGTTTCCGACCTACTCAGCTTGGCGAAACGCAAAACCAAGAATTGACACAACTATTCTTTCATCACTTGGCCAGATCGAACTTCATTTGTCGACGATTTCGAACCAACGGACTGAAGCGGAAATCCGGCTGGACCATGCTACGGGACAGGTGGAAAGGCTGTTGAACGAAGACCTTTTCAGTTCTGATGGCAGCACTCTAGAGGAAGTTGTTGGTGAGTTGCTTTGTCAACAAGGTCTTAACTTGGCTATCGCTGAATCCTGTACAGGTGGATTAGTGGCGTCCCGTTTGACAGATGTTCCAGGAAGTTCGCGTTACCTACATGCGGGCTGGATTCTCTATAGCAATGACGCAAAGATGATGCTACTCGGAGTCGAACGTAAAACGCTTCAAACAAAGGGCGCAGTTAGTAGCGAGGTGGCAGAGGCAATGGCTGTAGGCGCACGCCGGATCGCTAATGTGGACTTTGGCATAGGTGTGACTGGGATCGCTGGGCCAGGCGGCGGTACGGCGGATAAACCAACAGGGACGGTCTGGGTGGCTTTGGCTGGACCTGGGGCAGGATGCTCTGTTCGTGGATTTCAACTTCCAGGCGAGCGAGAACGTGTTAAGTTTCAGGCTTCTCAAGTGGCTCTCGATATTCTTAGGAGAGCGCTGTTGAAACTACCAAACTGAGCGAATCTTAGTGCCAGATTTAACAACTGGGAGCCTTCGAATTCTTAGAGCAGCAACAGGCATGTTTGGAGTTTTAGACCATTTCTTCGTGAGTCTCGGTTGATGCAAGTCAGTTCAGTTGAGTTATGACTTGAACTGGTTCGTGGGGCCTCAGCTTGACGTGAACAGTTGGAGCATGGGCAACTTTTGGCGTCTTCCGTCTTGCTTGACTCTGTTTCGATCAGGAAACGAATTGTAATGACAATAATGCAGTCAGAAGAATAGAAGTGAAGCAATTAGGTCTTTGTCTGTTTCGGAGTTCAGTCATACTGCTCATGGTCAATTCGGTTTGTGCGATCTATCTGCTAAGCAATTTCACATAATGATTAATCGGTCAAATAGCATGTGCAGTTCGCGTTGGTTTTGTACACTTTCAATTGATTAACAAGTCATTCGTTATTGGATTCTGATTTTGTTGGGTTAACGGTTAAAGCATGAGTGCAATCAATAGGCCGGTTGAGAGCGTTGCGGTTCTCGGGAGTGGGGGATGGGGAACGGCTTTGGCGGTACATCTAGGCCGGCTTTCTAAGGACGTGCGACTCTGGGGAAGGGATAGCGCTCTAGTGGGTGAGATGCTGGAGCGAAGAGAAAATCAAGAGTATCTTCCAGACGTAGCATTTCCTGAAGATGTGAGACCTACGGTATCGATAGAGGAGGCGCTTGCAGATGTGAAATATGTGGTCATTGCTGTGCCATCTCATGGAGTTCGAGCCCTCCTGCGACAAGCGGTGCGGTTTACGCCCCGGGGAGTTACCTTTGTCAGTGCGGCCAAAGGACTAGAGGGCGGAACTCTTTACAGGATATCTGAGATCATCGAACAGGAAGTTTCACGGGAATCGACTGTCGCCGTTCTCTCGGGGCCAAGTTTTGCAGCGGAAGTCGCGCGAGGTTTACCTGCGGCGGTATGTGTTGCTTCACGTACGCCTAGTACCGTGTCTGATGTGCAAAGAGAATTTCGTTCTAGTTATTTTCGGCTTTACGGTAGTGATGATGTTGTTGGTGTTGAAATTGGCGGCGCCCTGAAGAATGTGATTGCTATTGCCGTTGGTGTGGCAGACGGACTTGGTCTGGGTAGCAATGCAACGGCGGCTCTTATTTCGAGAGGATTAGCCGAGATGTCTCGACTCGCATGTGCGCTTGGTGGGCGACGAGATACTTTGTCAGGCTTGAGTGGACTCGGAGACCTGGTCCTAACCTGTACTGGGTCGTTGAGTCGAAATCGAAAAGTCGGATTCGAACTTGGGAAGGGACGTCAGCTCGGCGACGTGCTTTCAGAAATGAAGATGGTTGCAGAAGGAGTGCGAACTACGGACGTGGCTCTTGCTTTAGGAGAACGTTGCAAAGTAGAAATGCCGATTGCATTGCAGATGGAAGAAGTTCTTTCAGGAAAGCGTCCGCCGAGAGATGCGGTTCAGGAACTTATGGATCGTCCGCAGCGTGCGGAGGACGATTCGTGACTTTATTCGAGTCGCTGAAAAAGGGTTTAAAGCGCACTTCTCAACACTGGGCTGAACGGTTGGCGACCGTAACCGGTATCGGTGAACATAAGACTGAAACTAGGTTGGTCGAGACAGATCTTTCAGCTCTTGAGGAAATCTTGATTGAATCAGATGTTGGAGTGAGTTCGGTAGAACGAATCATGGACCGAGTTCGAGGTGATGCGAGCAACGCGAATAGTCTTTTGGTCAACGTGAAATCTGAAATATTTGGAATTCTTGATCTTCCTGATGTGGTCAGAGAATCGGCTGAACAGCCGCGTGTCGTATTGGTTGTCGGTGTTAATGGGACCGGCAAGACGACGACCGTAGGAAAACTCGCTTATCGGCTACGACTGCAGGGTGAAGTCCCATTGATATGTGCGGCCGATACCTTTCGGGCCGCGGCTGTTGAGCAACTTTCGACATGGGCTAATCGTGCAGGGGTGAATATTGTGAGTGCCAGTGGAAAATCTGACCCCGCATCTGTGGTATTCGATGCCATCAAGATAGGAGTAAAGGATGGTTGCACGGTTGTCATAGTTGACACCGCAGGTCGTCTTCACACACGTAGTGATCTAATGGCGGAACTGAAAAAGCTCTGCCGTGTTTCGGCGCGTTCAGTGCGCGATGCGCCCCATGAGGTTTTGCTTGTTGTCGATTCGACTGTCGGACAAAATGGGTTGGTTCAGGCGCGGCAGTTTCTCGATACAGTATCTGTGACAGGGGTTGTGTTAACAAAACTCGATGGTACAGCTAAGGGAGGCGTTGCAGTAGCCATAGCTAACGAGCTAAAGATCCCTATTCGATATATAGGCGTTGGGGAACAACTAGGCGACCTTTTGCCGTTCTCTGCTGCGGACTATACTGAGGCGCTTTTTACGGCGCGGGCGGAGGCTGATTGACGGCGCGCGACGAGTCGTACATGGAAAGGGCTATGAAACTGGCTGCATTGGGGATTGGTTCTACGAGCCCCAACCCAATGGTCGGTGCGATAGTTGTGTCGCCTCTGGGGACAACAGTTGGCACAGGCTTTCATCAGCGTGCTGGGGGTGATCACGCGGAGATTAGAGCGCTGGACGAAGCAGGAAAATTAGCTCTGGGTTCTACGATATATTGCACACTTGAACCGTGCTGCCATCGGGGAAGAACGGGGCCTTGTGCTCCTCGTATTGTCGAATCAGGTGTGGAGCGAGTTGTTGTTGCTATGTTAGACCCAAATCCACGCGTCAATGGAAAGGGAGTTTCGTATCTTCGGCACCATGGTTTGAAGGTAGATGTCGGACTGAAGAGAAAGGAAGCTGCTCGTCTTAATGAGGCCTTTATTACATGGGTGACACAAGGTCGACCATTTATTACTGTGAAGATAGCAGTGAGTCTCGATGGTCGGATTACGGAGTATCAAGGAAAGCGCACGACTTTAACCGGAAATGCCGCCAATTTGAGTGTGCACGAAGACCGCGCCGTTGTAGATGGGATAGGAATCGGATCAACTACTTTATTAGTCGACGACCCGCTCTTGACTGCCCGAGCGACAGATCGACAACTGCCACTAAAACGAGTTATTTTCGACCGCCGCCTGCGTACGCCATCGACATCTCGTATTTTTGATACGTTGAGTGATGGGCCGGTCATAGTTATGACAACCCAGAAATCATTTATTGATCGGCCAAGAGAAATAGATAAATTGCTTTCGGTCGGTGCTCAGGTCGAGCCTATTGTTGGCGATGATGTTAAGGACGCTATGGCAAAACTTGGCTCTTTGCGGATTACTTCACTTATTGTTGAGGGCGGGACGACTATTCACAGTGGATGCTGGAAAGCGGGTGTTGTCGATCGGGTGAGAATGTTCATGGTACCGGTGGAGCTAGGTAGTCAAGGCGTGGAATGGGTATGTTCCCAAGAATCTCCTTTTTTAAGTCTGAGTTCGCTTCGGGTGCAGCGGCATGGACAAGATTTCAAGGTGGAGGGTGATGTTCTCCGGACTAATTGAGTCAATTGGAGATGTAACGTCAGTTAAAAGGGACGCGTCTGGTCTACGCCTGCGAATAGAAACGAAAATAGCGTCCGAGTTGGCATTGGGGGATAGTATTGCAGTTAACGGAGTCTGTCTGACCGTGGCTGGCTACGATAACGATGGGTTTGAAGCCGACGTGTCGCCAGAGACCGTGCGGGTGACGTCGCTGAGCGACATAGAGCTACATACGGCTGTGAACCTGGAGAGGCCGTTACAATTTGACGGTCGCATTGGGGGGCACTTCGTCCAGGGACATGTTGATGCGATGGGAAGCGTTGAAGAGATTCGCAAACAAGAAGATTTCAGGTGGTTGGTGATTTCGTATCCACCGTTGATTAGGAAATGGATAGTCCAAAAAGGCGCAATTGCTGTCGACGGGATTAGCCTTACAGTTGCGACCATGGATGAGGACGAGTTTGGAGTGCAAATTGTTCCTTTTACATGGCAGAATACACGACTGCGCGCGATTGCCACCGGAGCCTACGTGAATCTTGAATGCGATCTTGTTGGAAAGTATGCGGTTCGGGCTCTGGAGGTCAGATGCGACTCGGAAAGCGTGAAGGGTCGCGAATTGGGAGACAAGAATGCCTCATAAGATTGCAGGAAGCTCGGGACCGACGCTCGATAGGCCCGCTCGTTCAGGTTTAGGACGGAAAGGGCCTTTTGCTTCGATTGATGATGGACTCGCGGCATTTCGCAAGGGAGAGATGATTATTGTCGTCGATGATGAAGATAGGGAGAATGAAGGAGATTTAACGATTGCGGCCGAGATGGTCACTCCGGAATCTATCAACTTCATGGCGAAGTACGGCCGGGGATTGATTTGCTTGTCTATGTTAGGTTCCAGACTCGATGCTCTTGAAATCCCGATGGCTGTTAAGGAAAACACTTCACGTTTTGAAACTGCATTTGCGACACCAATTGATGCGAAGAGGAACACCACGACCGGGATCTCCGCTTCGGATCGAGCGACGACGATTAAGACGGCGATTGATTTAAAGACGAAACCTGGTGATCTATTGAAACCAGGGCACGTGTTTCCTCTGCGTGCCCGCGAAGGCGGAGTACTGGTAAGGGCGGGACAGACAGAAGCAGCTGTTGACCTTGCGCGCTTGGCGGGACTTTATCCGTCCGGTGTTATTTGCGAAATCATGAATGACGATGGGACCATGGCTAGAGTGCCGGAGCTGAGAAAATTCGCGAAGCGTCATGGTCTGCTTATGGTTACAGTTGCCGATCTCATAAAACATCGAATGCGGCACGACCGACTAGTGCGTCGCGTGGCTTCAGCGGCACTCCCAACGGAGCACGGACAGTTTGATGTTGTTGCATATGAGAGCCTTATTGATGGTCAAACGCATATGGCTCTTGTGTTGGGTGATATTTCCAAAGACGAAACAGTTTTAGTGAGGGTTCATTCACGGTGTTTGACCGGTGATGTTTTTCGTTCCTCAAGATGTGATTGTGGAAGACAGCTTTCGCTTGCGATGGACCGAATTTCAGCAGAAGGTCGTGGCGTGCTGTTGTATCTGAATCAGGAGGGTCGAGGTATAGGACTGGGTAACAAGATCCGAGCGTATGAACTCCAGGACCAGGGTTTGGACACAGTGGAAGCCAACGAAAAACTCGGTTTTCGAGCCGACCAGCGAGACTACGGAATCGGGGCTCAGATTCTTGGTGATCTTGGGGTTCGTACGATGCGATTGTTAACCAATAACCCTCGTAAATTCATCGGGTTAGAGGGGTATGGGTTGTCCGTGGCTGAGTCCGTCAGCCTTGAAGTGCCCCCATCTGAATTTTCTAGAGCTTACCTTCGGGCGAAAAAGGAAAAACTGGGTCACAAGCTGTCCTCAGTCTAGACTGAAATGGAAGGATGTTGACACTATTTATACTGCTAAGTTATGATAAGTCATTAGATATGAGTCTGTTAGGCCAATTCTTGGTGTAGCACACAATTCGAGTTAATAGTTTCAGTACGTTCCGCGTTTTGAGTTTTCTGACTCGATTCTTGGCATCGCAATGTTCGAATCACTGAGTTCTCGGTTACAGAATGCTTTTCGCACTCTGAGGGGTGAAGTTCGTTTAAAGCCTGAGACTGTCGAGGTAGTGTTGAGAGAGATTCGGCTCGCGCTGCTTGAGGCCGATGTTAACTTCAGAGTCGTAAAGGCCTTCGGTGACCGTGTACGGGATAGAGCGGTTAGTCACACTGTACTTGAAAGTCTTACGCCAGCCCAACAGGTAGTAAGTATTGTTCGGGACGAACTGCTGCGACTATTTGGTACGTCGCCGCCAGGGTTGACAAAGGTTTCTCAAAACCCGCAGGTTGTTGTGATGTCCGGGCTTCAGGGTTCGGGTAAAACTACGACCACTGTCAAGCTTGGTAAATGGTTACTGGATCAGGGGCGACACCCCCTCCTTGTCTCCACTGATATTCGCAGGCCTGGGGCGATTGAGCAACTGGCTATCTTGGCGAGGGATGCGAAGGTTAAGGTTTACGAAGCAAAGGATGACCGTGCTTTGAATGGAGTTGAATTGGCGCGTTGCGCGGTTGAAGATGCGAAACGTCAGGGATTTGATGTTGTGATTGTGGATACAGCTGGTCGCTTGCACGTAGATAGCGAGTTAATGGGAGAACTATCCGACATCTGTAGTGCGGTTAAGCCGTCCGATATCCTCTATGTTGCAGATGCAATGACGGGTCAAGACGCAGTCAAGAGCGCAGGAGAATTTCATAATCAGTTAGGACTCACCGGTGTGGTGATGAGCAAAATGGATGGGGATGCGAGAGGAGGAGCAGCACTGTCGGTTGTTTCCGTGGTGGGTGTTCCAGTCGTGTTTGCTGCGATGGGCGAGCGTGTTAGCGACATAGAATTGTTCAGGCCGGACAGAATGGTGTCACGAATCCTTGGGATGGGAGATGTGCTTAGCTTGGTGGAACGGGCTGAGCAGGTAGTGAGTAACCGGGACGCCGAACGCCTTGAACATAGGATACGGCGGAATCAATTCACGTTACAGGATTTGAGGGATCAACTCGTTTTAGTTGGTAGGATGGGTCCAATCGAAGGTTTGATGGAAATGATTCCTGGTATGTCGATTGGGGGAGCGGGTGAAATCGATTCTTCGCAGTTGACACGATGTATTGCGATAATAGACTCGATGACGCCGGTCGAACGGCGCTTGCCGACACGAATAAATGGGAGTTGCCGGAAACGTGTTGCTCGTGGAAGTGGGACCAATGTCCAAGAAGTTAATCGGGTGTTAAAGCAATTCACCCAAATGCAGAAAGTTTTTAGGTCGATAGGAATGTCTGGTGGACGTGGGGTTAGTCGCCGAGGATGGTTGAAGGCGAGATGATGACGTGGTACTGGTAGGTTCGGAAATTCTAAGATGAGGAATTCGAATGTTAATGATTCGTCTGCGAAGGCATGGGGCAAAGAAGCGTCCGTTTTATCGTGTTGTGGTTATTGATTCACACATGGCTCGTGACGGGAGATTCGTAGAAATCTTGGGCCACTACAATCCGACCGCTGATCCCGAGACGTTGGAGTTGGATCGGGAGCGATTGACCCATTGGATGTCTTGTGGAGCTCAGCCGAGTGATACAGTACGTACCTTGTTGGCTCGTCATCCCGCAGGGGGTGGCACGGCCGAGGCGGCAGGTGGAGCCGAAACGGCCTCAGCAGGCGGGGAATCGTAGGCTCGTGAGTGGAGCAGCGAGAGTCGTTGAAGTAGTCGCGTCGGTCCTCGTAGATCATCCAGAATCAATAGAGATCGATGAAAATGTGGAGCGCGATACTACCCATGTCACCATCGCTTGTGACGCTGAGGATGTCGGCAAGTTGATAGGACGTCAGGGACGGACAGCGTCTGCGATTCGTACATTGGCAGAATTGGTTGATGACGGAGAAGAGCGTCGTGTTTCGATTCATTTTCGAGATTGACGGTACGCAGTAGTGAAGGTCGATAATAGCTTCTCTGGTTGGAGTGCCGATGATTGGGCTTCCATGATTGCAGTTGGTCGTGTTGCGAAAGCTCATGGGCGGATTGGGGAGCTTGTTGTTGACTCATCGACGGATTTCTTGTTTGAGAGATTCAGCGAAGGAAGTGTCCTGTTTGCGATCAGAGACGGAGAACTGCAGGAGCTTCGAGTGTCGCGGTTCCGTTTCCACCGGGGAAGACCATTGATAGCGCTTGACGGTGTGTCGGACCTTGACGCAGCAGAACGCATGTGCGGCGTTGAACTGCGTATCCCGGAGAATGCACTTTCCCCTTTGCCGTCCGGCGTGTTTTATGAGCACGAATTGGTTGGTTGCACGGTTCGCAGTGTGGACGGTTCGGTGCTCGGAGAGGTCAAAGACGTTGAGGCAGCTGGGGGTGTAAACAGGTTGGTTGTGAATTGCGGAACGTTTGATTTCGATGTGCCGCTTGTTGACGCCATCTGTATTCATATCGATATCCACGCTCGGTCGGTGACCATTGATCCACCGGTAGGTTTGATTGACCTAAACAGCACGGAAGGGCGAATCAAGGATTCAAGCAAATTTCGAATGGTTTTGCTGTGAGAGGAAGTTCGTGAGATTTGAAGTCATCAGTGTTTTTCCTGAATTGATCGCTTCAGTAGTGAACGTTGGAGTATTGGGTCGCGCGGTTTCGAAGAAACTCATTGACGTTGGCGTTCACGATCTTAGACGGTTTACGGATGACGCTCATTGCTCCGTTGATGATGCGTCGTATGGTGGTGGTCCGGGAATGGTGCTTAAGGTGGAGCCTTTTTTGCGAGCGGTCGACGAGATTAGGTCTCGGGGTTGTGTGCCAGAAGCAATTATATTGACCTCGCCCCGCGGACGACCTTTTAGCCATGCAGATGCAGTGAGATTCAGCCGCATGGATAGGGTTGTCCTGTTGTGCGGAAGATACGAGGGAATTGATGAGCGCGTCTGTAAGTCAATCGCGACGGAAGAAATTTCGATTGGAGATTATGTCTTGAGTGGTGGAGAGTTGCCGGCATGTGTGATCTTGGATGCCGTGGCGAGGCAGGTGCCTGGGGTGATTGGAGACGTTCAATCGGTTGAGGCTGATTCGTTCGTTCGAGGTCTACTTGACTATCCGCATTACACGAGGCCGGCAGTGATTGATGGACAACGGGTGCCGGAGGTTTTATTGTCTGGTAACCATCAGGAGATAAGACAATGGCGGAAGCGAGAAGCGATTCGCCTGACGCGTGAGCGGCGCCCAGAGCTTCTTGCGAAGGCTGATTTGGATGATGAGGAGCGAGCGTTCCTCCTAGAGTTAGAATAGTTTTTCCTTTTGAGACTGGAGCGGAAACATGAATGCGATAGAAGCCGTCGAGACCAAGCAATTGGTTCAGCGTCCGGATATGCGTCCAGGAGATACGGTACGTGTTCACGTTAGGGTTCGAGAAGGGGAGAAGGAGCGCATCCAGGTGTTCGAAGGCGTGGTTATTGGCAAACACGGTGGAGGAGTAAGGGAAACATTTACCGTTAGGAAAGTTGCCTTTGGACAGGGTGTTGAGCGAGTGTTTCCGTTACATTCTCCCGTGCTCGATAAGATTGAGGTGGTTCGTTCAGCTCGCGTAAGACGTGCGAAGCTGTATTTCCTGCGCAAGCTTAAGGGGAAGGCAGCCCGTTTGAAAGAGCGTCGTCGTAGGCGTAGCTAGCAGTGAAAAGAAGCTGTGACTTCTCGGAAGCGAGGTCGGCCGGTAGCGAGTCGACGGCTTGAGAATTTAATCCGACAGAATGGTTTCACTTGCATAGCCGGTGTCGATGAGGTCGGGAGAGGTAGCATCGCCGGTTCGGTTGTCGCGTCAGCAGTGATTATTGATGCAGCCGCAAGGATAAAGGGCCTGCGTGATTCGAAGATGCTCACGGGTCAGAGGCGGGAAGAGATTTTTGCCGAAATCGTGGGCTCCTCCTACTGGTCCACAGCAGAAGTCGGGCCAGCTGAGATCGACCAAATCAACATCCATAATGCTTCCCTAAAAGCAATGCGTTTGGCAGTGGCGACGCTCGGAAGCCCGGTTGATTTCGTCTTAGTTGACGGACTATTTCCACTTCCTGATCTCTGGCTACCGCAGCAAGCGGTCGTCGCTGGAGATCGGAAATGTGCCGCTATTGCGGCAGCCTCGATTGTTGCAAAGGTGACCCGAGATAATCAAATGCGGAATCTGCACGAGTTATATCCTGTTTACGGTTTTGATCGAAATAAAGGGTACGCGACGGAGAAGCATTTGCAAGCAGTCGAGAAGTTTGGTTACTCGGATGTTCACCGACATTCGTTCAAGCTACGAGGGATTCGCAAGTATGGCCTGGAACGGTAGCGTGGGATGGATTTGTTCGTTTGAGGGTGCAGTTAGGGGCGTACGGTTTTCATTGCGCGCCATTCAGAAAGTCTACCGTGCTCGAGGCGGACATCTCTTTCCATAACAATTCGGTCTCATCAAGGTAAGATGAAATCACTGGTTGCCGTTTTCGAGAAGATGCATGATATCTTCGGTTATTCGCCGTTTGTACGAGTGCTGTCAATATGAGGTTTCATTCGCGACCGATCGTGTACATGGTGACGGATAGGCAAAAGTTCGGCGGAGGAGATAAGAGTGAGACCGAATTGCTTAATGGTGTGGTGGAGATGGCACGGCGAGCCGGAAAAGGGGATGTAGATTTGATTCAGGTACGCGAAAATGACCTGGCCGACTCTGCGTTGTTTGGTTTGGTCAGGCGGATTATTTCCGCGGTCAGCGGCTCCAGGACCCGTGTGCTTGTGAATGACCGAATTGACGTTGCGGTCGCGGCCGGCGCCGATGGCGTGCATCTTAAAGAGAATTCTGTATCAGCGATGAGAGTCCGATCGGTTGCGCCAAAAGGCTGGATCATCGGGCGTTCTGTGCACGATGTTGAGGAAGCAAAGAGGGTGTGTGAATCAGGCGGTCTAGATTATCTTCTTGTGGGTACTGTTTTTCGAACTGAATCAAAGCCTGGACTAGAGCCGAATGGTGTGGGGATGCTTTCGACGGTCTGCAAATCAGTGCAATTGCCTGTAGTTGCTATTGGCGGAGTCAATAGTTCGAATGCGCGGAAAATCGCCAGCACGGGTGCGGCCGGAGTGGCAGGAATTGGAATGTTCGGAACGAAGAAACGGGGCTCGTTACAATCTGACCTACTGGTGACGGTTGGGTCGATTCGTGATGCTTTTTCGAATTAGCTTCAGCGAGCGTCAGAGTTCGAGACGATATGGTAGAGCAAGACCTAGCGAATTACGGATCCGTGCTGAGAGAAACCCGTGAGAAATGCGGCGTTTCGCTAAGACACATTTCATCCACAACAAAAATCTCTATGAGTGCGCTAGAGGCACTGGAGAGTGGAGATTTAGAGAAGCTTCCAGGAGGTATTTTTACCCGCTCGTTTGTCCGGGCATATGCTCGTGAGATTGGACTTGATCCTGGTGAAACGGTCAAAACGTTTCTCAGTCGTTCGCGCGGTCGAAGGATGAATCGGCGTGATTCGATCTTGGAGTCAGAATATCTCGGGGAGCGATGGCACCCGAATCGTCTGTGGGTGGCGTTTAAAAGGTATTCACTGATTGTGGGGATTCTGTTTCTGTTTTTACTGATAGTCGTTCTAGCTGGGCTAGGGGACGGAGATGTCGATCAGGCAGGCAGGCGTAATGATGATCAAATTGTGAATGAGGTTATGGACTTTGATACAACTGATACAAGAACGGTAACCGAGAGGAGCTCTCCCGCTGTCTTTGGTGAGGAGAATGTTTCAGAAGTTGAATTCCTTGAAATTGTCGTCCGTCCGACTGACGACTGTTGGATTTCAGCGGTTTTGGATGGAGAACGTAGGGTTTCGCGTCTTTTGCGTGGAGACGAATGGCAACGACTGGAGGCCGAACAAACAATCTCTTTAACGATTGGCGATGCTCGTACATGCCTCTACGAAGTGAATAACCAGACAGGTATCCCTCTAGGAGGCGATGGTGAGGTAGTCAGTGTGACAATTAGCGTGGATAATTTTAGAGACTTTATCGAGCAATAATTCGATGCCGCGTCATTTATTCAGCTCATTCGGCATTGTCAATTTGTCGATTAGTGGTTATCACTTACGGTCAGCGTTCGGCTGAGCTATAAACGAATTGTCGGTGTTATTCACTCTTCAGTGACGCACAGGCCCTTGGGCTCAATCTTGTAGTCTAGGATTGTTGCGCCGATCTGTTTTAGAGCACTGGATACGTTAGGAAGCGTGTTCGGCTCGCCAAAAACTATCAGGCAGCCGCCTCCTCCAGCCCCACAGACTTTAGCAGCCGTTGCGCCAGCTCGGAACGAGTGAGCAACTAAAGCATCCAAATTCGGAGTTGTCACATTCGGGGCGAGCCGCTTACGAACAGTCCACTCAAGATTGAGCTGTTTACTGAAATTGTTCCAGTCTCCTGAAAGTAATGAACCGCGCATGGCTCCGGAAATGTCTCGAAGTTCATCGAATATCTTCATTGTCTGAGGGTCCCCGTCGATGCGCTTCTTTGTAATCTCCCAGTTGTTTAAACCGGAATTTCTCGATTGACCCGTGTAGACGAGTAGAAGGCGCTTTTCGAGTTCCTTTGTATCTAGCGAAATAGGGATACGGTTTACACCGGAGGCTCCCATTTCTATCGCGGCTAGTCCACCGTACATCGCGGGGCGATAATCTTGGACCCCGGTGGGAACCTTTAGGACCATCGCTTCAATATTCATAGCAATGTCAATCAGTTTATCGGGAGAAGAATCAAAATTCATCCATCTCGCCAGCCCCCCACATAGAGCGATGTTCAAGGCAGATGAACCGGCCAAACCGGCCCCCAGAGGTGAGTCCGAACGAGTTGAAATGTCCAGCCCAGACGCCTTGAAAAATCGAGCAATCTCGATAATTAAAGCGAGTTCTCTGTTCCCCTTAATCTCTGAAATATGGGCTGCCTCGACGGTTTGTCCGGTGTCATGGGAAGAGATCCTTACTCGACCGCTGGGGTTTCTGGTTAATGTGCATTCTGCTCGAAGAGAAATCGCCGCGTTTAGTGTTTGCGACCGTTCGTGGAATAGGTACAAGGGCCAGATATCGAGCGTTCCACCAGCCAGGTCAATTCGAGTCGGAGCGGAGGAGTGTATGCGAATTACGGGATTATAATGGTTCGGCACGTGTTTAATGTCGAGAGACCTTCAGCGCAAGATCGGGCAACTGTTCGTTACTGGGTTCGCGGGAACCATAGTCACGCCTGAGTTGCGCGCGGTCGCGCGGGAGTTCGGCTTGGGTGGCGTTGTTCTTTTCGATCGGAATATTGAGGCCCCCCTTCAGGTAGCCGACATAGCCTTCGATGTTGCCAATTTCGCGCAGGACATACCGGCTTGGTTGGGCGTGGACCAAGAAGGTGGAAATGTGGCTCGTCTCAGGTCTCCTTTTACCGAATGGCCCGCTATGGGCCTATTGGGGCGAAGTGAGGACATCGAATTGAGCGGTCGATTTGGCCAAGCCCTCGCAAAAGAATTGAGACTTGTTGGTGTTACGCTTAATTTTGCTCCCGTGTTAGATGTGAACACGAACCCACGTAATCCGGTTATAGGTGAGCGGTCGCTCTCTAAAAATGTTGAGAATGTTTGCAATTTAGGGGCGGCGATAATCCGATCGCTTCAAAAGTTTGGCGTTGCAGCCTGTGGAAAGCATTTTCCTGGTCACGGGGGTACAGATGTCGATTCGCACAAAACACTTCCGGTTGTTGAGCGTCCATTCAAGGAGATGAAGGAGGTTGAGTTAAAGCCCTTCGAAGCGGCGATCGCCGCAAACGTCGCAGCCATTATGACGGCTCACGTTGTTTATCCAAGTGTCGATGATGGCGTTCCAGCGACGCTTTCGAAGCGAATCTTGACAGATATACTGAGAGATGAGATGGGTTTCGAAGGAGTAATAGTGAGTGACGATCTTGAGATGGCTGCTATAACGAAACATATGTCCATCGCGGCTGCAACGGTTAAGGCGGTCTTGTCTGGATGTGATTTGTTGTTGTTGTGCGGGACAAAGATAGAACGTCAGATTGAAGCTATCGAGGCTTTGATATATGCAGTCGAGGATTCCCAGATTTCAACTGATCGAATTGAATCTGCTCTTGCGCGAGGTTGGCGGATAAAGGAACGGTTTCTGGTTAGCCGGCAGGGATGGCGTCCGCCGAGCCAATCAGAAATAAATGACATTCTTGGGTGTGATGAACATAGATCTGTTTCTGACGAAATAGCCAGATTTTCCCTGTAATAACGATGAAGAAACTGAAGGCTCTTGACGTCGGGGATCGAATTGCTGTTTTGGCACTGGCGAGTCCGTTAGACCGAGCGACATTTGACAAAGGAATTGAAGAAATCATAGCTCTCGGATTCGAACCGGTATTTGATCGACGAGCGTTCGCTCGACGAGGATTCGTTGCCGGGACGGCTAAGGACAGAGCTGCCGCGCTTTTCGAGGCGTGGAATGACCCAACTATTTCTGCGATCATGGCGGTTCGAGGGGGAGTTGGAAGTGCGGAATTATTGCCATTTCTGGACCCACTTGCATTTAATAGATGTCGAAAATCATTCATCGGATCGAGTGATCTGACGGCACTCTTGACATTTTTTAATTTGGAATGCGGAATAGCTGCGTTTCATGGACCAATGGTGGTGACTCTCGCAAGCCGAGAACAGGGATACGATAGGGGTTCCTTTCTGGGGTGCGTTTCGCATCCAAGTCCGTTAGGTGAATTGGCTTTTGATGGGATCAAATCAATTGTGGCTGGTCAGGTTAGTGGACCACTTTTGGGGGGCACCATTTCTCAGCTTCTAGCATCACTTGGTACACCGTTTGCGTTTAACCCACCAGATGGACATGTTCTACTTCTAGACGAGATTAATGAAAAACCTTATCGTCTCGCGCGAATGATTACCCAATTGACGCAAAGCGGAATTCTAGCGAAGGCAAAGGCTGTGGTATGTGCTGAATTTCCTGGTTGCGACGAGCCGAATGGTTTGAAGGCCGGCGAGTTGTTGGCTGATTTGTTTGAGAACTTTAATGGTCCGGTATTGTTTGGATTTCCAACAGGGCACACTGCTGGGCCGGTGGTGACGCTACCTTTTGGGATCAATGTGACTGTGATTTCTGGGGGACGCTCAAGGCTAGTGTTTAATGAGGCTGCAGTCGAATGAGCAGAATCCATTTGATCGGTATTTGTGGCACGGGTATGGCGTCTCTGGCAGTTTTGTTAAAGAGACGAGGTTTTTCGGTTAGTGGTTCCGATGCCAATTCTCATCCGCCCATGAACGCATTTTTGATCGAAAACGGAATTGAGCCAAAGATAGGATATGACAGCAATCGTATTTCAACCGGCATTGATATCGCGGTAATAGGCAATGCAGTCTCGCGTGGAAATCCTGAAGTCGAGGCGGTACTGGATAGAGGATTGCAATACCGTTCATTTCCTGAATTGCTGAGAGACGAGTTTCTTTGGAACAGGAAATCTATTGTTGTTGCTGGCACCCATGGCAAAACAACGACGACCTCCATGCTGGCTTGGGTCTTGGCCGAAGCAGGAATTGCTCCAGGTTTCCTCGTAGGAGGAATCCCTACGAACTTTGAGTCAAGCTGTCAATTGGGAAGCGGTAGCGTGTTTGTGGTGGAAGGTGATGAATATGACAGTGCGTTTTTCGATAAGACACCAAAATTTCTTAAATATGTTCCAAAGGTAGCAATTGTTGGAAATGTCGAATTTGATCATGCGGACATCTATTCAGACCTAACGGAATTGCGTAAGTCTTTTCGCCGATTGTTGTCTTTGATTCCTTCGAGCGGAAAAGTGATTCTGGGATCGGATGACTCGGAGGCGTCAGCTCTCCAGGAGGTTGCACATTGCGGAGTTGAGACTTTTGGATTGAATCAGGGCGCGGACTGGAGAGCAGATGAGATTCAATATGGCTACGAAGCTACAAACTTCTCGGTTCGATATCGATCGAAAATGGTAGCGAAGGTCTCTCTTCCGATGTTAGGTATGTTCAACGTGCGAAACGCGCTCGCGACGATTGCAGCGGCGGAAACTGTAGGAGTTTCAGCGAGGTTGGCTGCGGCCGCACTAAGTAAATTCCAGGGGGTTCGGAGGCGGTTGGAGTTTCTTGGGCGCGAAGATGGGGTGGTTGTCTACGACGACTTTGCTCATCATCCGACAGCGATTCGGGAAACTTTGTTAGGAATGAGAGCGTCTAATCCACAAGGTCCTATCTGGGCCGTTTTTGAACCCCGCTCAGCGACGTCGTGTCGTAGTGTATTTCAGCAGGCGTTTGCTGATTCGTTAGCTTTGGCGGATAAGGTCATAGTAAGTCGGGTGTTTAGATCTACGATTCCAGAGGGGGAGAGGCTCTCGGAACCGAGGCTTATAGCTGATTTAGCGGACGCAGGTGTATGGGCTAGATATTTCGATACCACCGAGGGAATTGTTGACGCCATTAGCGCAGAAGCGAAGAATGGTGACCGAGTGGTTGTCATGTCCAACGGGGACTTTGGCGGTATTCATACTCGAATTCTCGAAGAACTACGACGACGTGATTAGTAACTGCGAGCGTTTATGGCGGCATGGCATCTGTCTCGAGTTGGTGACGCAGCCCTAATGCTTTCATTCGGCGAAGGGATCGACCCATTGGGGAATTCTCAAGCCGTGACGTTCGCTGAACGGGTTCGCCAAGGATCGTATGTGGGAGTACGTGACGCTGTTCCAAGTTATTCCTCAGTAACTGTTCATTTTCACCCTTTAAGAACAGATCTTTCGAATCTAGTTAAGGAAATGAAGTCGCTCGCTGTCGACGTCTTGATTGCCACTAAGGCGACATTAGGGAGACCTCGAGAAATCGTGATACCGGTTTGCTATGGTGGGGTGTTTGGCCCAGATCTGACTGTCATCGCGAAGTTTGCAGATTGCAGTGAAGAAGAAGTTGTCAAACGTCATCTTGGTTTAACTTACCGGGTTTATATGATGGGGTTTTTGCCGGGCTTCGCTTATTTGGCGCAAGTGGAATCTTCGATTGCAATGCCTCGACGGCGAACTCCACGGGTAAGTGTGCCCTCTGGTTCGGTAGGTATTGCTGGAAGACAGACCGGAATCTATCCTTTCGATGCGCCCGGGGGATGGCAGATCGTCGGTAGAACTCCGCTAAGCGTTCACTTAATTGGATGTGGCGATGTGTTCCTCCTAAAACCAGGAGATAGTGTGAAGTTCAGATCGATAGATCGGGCCGAATTCGAGAAATTGAGCGCGGAGCCATAGAATTTGGGGATGAAGGTTCTTCGTGCAGGGCTTTTGACCACCGTTCAGGACATAGGACGTTGGGGTTTTCAACACCTTGGTGTGCCGGTGGCTGGACCTATGGATGTTTTTTCGCACAGACTAGCGAATGCCTTGATTGGGAATGATCCGAAGGCTGCGACCCTTGAAATTACACTGGCTGGTCCAGAGTTAGAGTTCTTAGAGGACCGTTGTTTCGTCGTCGCCGGAGCGGCGTTTGATTTGTATCTCGATGATTCATTTATCAATAGCAACAGGATAATCAATGTGTTGTCCGGTCAGTGTTTGAGATTCGGTCGTCGGAGGCGTGGTGCGCGCGCTTATTTGTCTGTTGAAGGAGGAATTGATGTTCCGGTCTTTCTTGGCAGCCGAGCGACGCATACCGCGAGTCGGATGGGCGGATTTGAAGGTCGGGCACTTCGTGATGGTGATGTTGTTTCATTCGCAGTTTTGGATGAAACTCGTTCAAGGGGATTCTCGAAGATTTTTGATCGGCGAAATATAGTTCCTTCCGGAGGCGCAGACGTACGTGTATTACGTTCTCCGAATGGAAAAATGTTTAAAACGAGGACAATCGAGCGATTGTTTTCGGGACGATACATTGTCTCAACAGAATCAGATCGAATGGCGTTTAGACTGCAGGGCGAGTCGCTTTCTATGCTTGTCTACGGGGAAATGTTGTCAATGCCGACTTCACAGGGAGCCATTCAGGTTCCGCGCGATGGAACGCCGATAGTGTTGATGGCTGACCGACAAACGATAGGTGGCTATCCAGTCATAGGGAACGTTATTGATGCTGATCTACCAACACTGGGCCAATTGGTGCCTGGTGATTGGGTTCGTTTTGAAGAATGTGATAATGAGACTGCGCTCCGGGCGGCGATTCTCAAAGAGAGAATGCTCCTGAGCCAGGAGATGGACAAGAAATGCTGAGTGATCGCAACAGACTAGGTCTGGAGTTGCTAGACCGACTGGACGGAGTGCGTCCTGATATTGTTCTTGCCCCGGTCACGACTTTCAAGGTCGGGGGGGCTTGCGATTGGTTCCTTGACGCTCGAAGTTCGTCTGAGGTTTCAGAAGCACTAGCGACTGCCTCTCGGATTGGCATGCCTGTGACAATATTGGGAGGAGGGTCCAACGTATTGATCGGCGATGGTGGAATTCGAGGACTTGTCCTGCGATTTCGGCAGAAAGATGTTTCGGAAGTAGGGCCAGGTGTAGTGAGAGCTTCGGCTGGAGTCAGTTTGAATGCACTGGTTCGCTGGACAATTAGAAACGGACTTGCTGGACTGGAACGCTGGGCAGGGACGCCCGGAACCGTCGGAGGCGCTATATATGGCAACGCTCATTTTCAAGGCCGTCTCCTGGGGACGTTGGTACAAAGGGTGGGGTTGTGCGGACTCGACGGCTGTGAATATTGGGTCGACAAAGAGGAAATGGAATTCAGGTACGATTCAAGTCGTATTCAGAGTAGCCGTGAGGTGGTTTTGTGGGTGGATTTCGAAGTCAATTCAGAAGACCCAGATTTACTGAGGAAGCGAGCGCGTGATTCGATTTCCTATAGGAGACAAACACAACCCTTAAGGTTTCAGAGTGCCGGCTGTATATTTCGGAATCCTGACCCTCGTGTCGAGTCGGTTCCGAATGGCATCGCTCCGTCGGCTGGTGCTTTGATCGATTTTGCTGGGCTGAAAGGCTCACGCGTAGGAATGGCAAGAGTATCTGAGCAACATGGAAACTTCATTATTAGTGAGGGACGAACTTCGGCGAAGGATATTCGTGCCTTGATCGAGCGATGCCAAATGAGAATTGAATCTGAATTTGGTATCTCCCTGAGAAGAGAAGTTGTATATCTTGGAGAATTCAGTTGATGGCGTATGACGAAAATTCTGAGATTCTGACTCGACTTGTCGTAGAAGGAGGACACCGGCTCACTGGGAGGATTGATGTTGAGGGAAACAAGAATTCAGCACTTCCTTTGATGGCTGCGTGCCTGCTGACGGATCGACCGTGTGTGCTGAATAACGTTCCTCGTATCAAGGATGTGGTAGTGATGGGAGAACTGTTGCGAGGTTTGGGTTGTGCTGTCGACGGTTTGGGAACCACGAATGTTCGAGTGCATTGCATGCGGATAGTCACAGATGAACCAGACCCGATATTGGTTGGCCGTTTACGCGGCTCTGTATTACTTGTGGGACCACTTTTGGCTCGTCTTGGGCGTGCAAGACTTGCGCCGCCCGGGGGAGATTTTCCTGCGCGTCGAACGTTATCCGTTCATTTGCAGGCCCTTAAGGCCATGGGTGTTCGAGAACAAACCGGTTTTGGACATGTACTTGACGCATCGTCTGGATTGCACGCGGCATCCATTTATCTTGAGGAGGCTTCAGTAACAGGTACGGAAACAGCGCTACTGGCCGCAGCGGCTGCTGCGGGGACTTCGGAGATCCGACATGCGGCATGTGAACCACATGTGTCTGAACTTTGCAGATTCTTGAGAGGAATGGGTGTCGAGATTGAAGGAGAAGGCACTTCTACGCTCAAGGTATTTGGTGGGAGTCGGCTTTCCGGCGTAACGCATACGCTAAAAGGAGACTACATTGAAGCCGGGAGCTGGGTGGTAGCCGCTGCGGTAACTGGTGGAGAGATTGAGGTGCGTGGCGTTTGCGGTGACGATGTCGAACCCATTGTTTCGGTTCTTCGGCGGATGAATGTGTCCTGCGAGGTTACGGAGAATGGAATCGACGTCAGTGCTTCAGTCTTACGGGGAGTTAGGCAGGTTACAACTGCGCCGTGGCCAGGATTTCCGAGTGACATGGTGAGTCTTGTAAGTGTTCTCGCAACTCAGGCTGAAGGTCGTACGCTCATTCATGATTGGATGTATGAACTTCGTCTTTTCGCTCTTGAACAGTTGAGCGGAATGGGCGCGAATCTTTTTCTTTGCGATCCGCATCGCTTGATTGCTGATGGACCTTCTGCTTTGAGAGGCAGGAATTTGGATACTCGAGACCTTCGTTCAGGCATGGCGTTGATAGCCGCTGCACTTGCGGCTGAGGGAGAAAGTCGTGTTGGTCCTCTTGAAACTGTTGAAAGAGGCTATGCCAATATTGTCGAAAAGCTTCAAAGCCTCGGGGCCCATGTATACACTGAGGCAGCTGGAGAGTCGGTTATCTGATCGGGTTGGGTGGTGGAGTTACAGGTAATTGGATTCCATCGGAAATCGGCTGCTGTTGGGGTGAAAATTGCTGCTGGATTTGAGGTGATGAAGGTGACGTCCGGGCGGCTTGAACTCCTGAACCTGGCGAGCCGGCGATTCGAAACGGGAGCAGGTCTTCTTCGTTCAGATCGAGACCTCGGATAACGTGTGGAGTTAACGTAAGCACGATGTCAGTTTCCTGGGTTTCCGTTTTGTTTCTCCCAAAAATTCGACCAATAATGGGAATGCTGCTGAGGCCAGGAATGCCTTCAATTACTTCACGTTCGTTGTCTCGTATTAAACCCGCCAGAATGCTTGTCTCGCCATCCATGAGCCTAATAGTCGTCGTTATCTCTCGGCTCCCAAATTGAGGTAAATCTCCATAGCCGGTTCCGGATATGTTGCTAATCTCGATGCGGAGGGTTAATGACACTTCGTCGTTGTGATGAATCCGCGGAGTGATCTCGATGTTGACACCAATGTTCTCATAGTTGAATGATGTGATTGGCTGCTGACTGATACCGCCTGCTGCGATTGGCGTAAACGTAGTTACTGGGACCGGCACGCGTTCGCCGAAGCGAGCTTCCGCTGTCACACCGTCCGAGGTTCTAAGCTGTGGATTAGCCAGAATTCGAGTATTAGAGTGGCTTTCAAGCATGCGAACAAACAGACTTGGTAAATTTGCAATGAAGAGGCCTGACCCCGTCAGGCTTGCGATCGCCTCTAGAGTTCGGCCCGCAGACTCGGCTAATCCAATGCTGCTTTCGATCCCGATAGACCCAGGCGAAGAGAATGGCAAGCCATAGTCTCTGACGATCTGACGGTCCGCCTCTAGCAGTTGAACCTCGATGACAACTTCGGCGCGGGCTTTATCGATAGCCTTAAGGAGCTTCGCTGCTGCATTGATTCTCTCAGGTGTGTCCTTAATTGAAATAGCATTCGTTGCGGTTACTGGTGCGATACGACGGAGATCGATTACCAGTCGGAGCAAGTCAATCGTTTCGGAAATATCCGCGTTGCTTAGATAAAACGTACGGACTATTTCCTCTTCGTATTCGCGTCGTTTGATGGGTGTGTCTGGCACGACGGTTATGGTTCGTGGTGCAGTCGCGCGGAAGAAATTCTGCGTGCTGCCGGTAACGGAAGTTAAAGCCTCTACGAATGAATTGTTTCTAAGGTCGACAGAAATAGTCGAATCCCGAAATCCGGGATCGAAAATGACATTTACGTTGCCTAACTGACCCAAGGCCGATAACACGGACCTGACGCTCGCGTCTCTAAAGACAACGCTGTCTGGCAGATCAATATTTTGAAGAAGTCCAACGTCTGGTGGAGGGACGTAACGAGTTTTGTCTATAAGAACTTCGAGCGCCGTTTGGCGCTCCGTTAATTCAGCAAGTTCAGCGTAGACGATTTGTTGTGTAGCACGAAGTTCACGTTCCACATCTCCGTTTGTTGGATTCAGCTCATAAGCAAGCGTGAACTCAGCTAAAGCATCCTCCCACTGCATCAAACGCAATAAGCGGCGACCTTCACTGAAATGCGTCTCAGCGGATCGAAGTTTCACGCGCTCTAGCGCTAGTTGTGAATCCCGATCGCTAGGATTTTCCTGGATCGCTCTAGTGTAATCAGCAATGGCTTGATCGTAGTTTTGCTGCCGTTCTGCTTGTTGCGCAGCACGGAACAATGCACTGGATGCACAGCCACCAATCTGAAAAGTAAGCAAAAAAAGAAACAGGAAACCTAAAACAGTCCGTCGGTGGCGACTGACGGAGAGACCAGAATTATCGAAGTCCGAAGGAATCGTCAGTAATGACATCGGCATCTTGGGGAATTTCGAAGTTAAACAGTCTGTCGGATAGGTTCTGATTGTTTTTGTGTGCGGAAAAGACGAAAGTCGACACGGCACCTTGGAAATCAATCGTTGAAAGTTCCATGATAGCTAGCGAGTCTCGCTCGACCGTAAGTTCCAGCCATTCGTACTCGGAAAGATCGTTTTTCGGAACTAATCTGATAGTCCAGACCGTGTCCGGTCGAGTCTCGGAGTCAGCATAAGTTGCAGTGAAGTCACGTACGAGATTCCCGCGTCCGGAGAGAAAAGCGGCTGGGTTCGACGCACCAGCATCATCGTGAATTGAACCCGTGATCACTTGCCTTTCTTCCGGGAAGTAGGCGTAGATTGTTTTTCCATTAGAAACAAAGAGTTTCGACTCAGGTTCAATGTATTCGAAACGCCATTTGCCAGGTCGCTTTACCTGCATAATTCCGCTTTCCGTCTCAGATATCGTTAGAAATCCCCCGGTTACACGATGGGAGAAATGAGCCGAAATATCCAACAAGCCTAAGTGCCTTTGGTGGAGCGCTTCTACCAAAGTTTCGATAGCGGGAACGGATGCTTGAGAATGACAGTAAGTAGGAATCAGTAAAACAAACAAAAAAATGGCGGTGATCTTAGTCATGCAGATTCCCTTGGGATCCATGGAAATGCGCGTCTTATCCTTTTAATGCTCCGGCCTTTGGCGGGGCCTGCTTTGGTGCGTGCTTTCCCTCGGTCGGAAGCTTTGCCGTCATCCATTCGAGGATTCCTCCCGTAAGTGAGCTGGCTCGGTAGCCCCTTTTGTTCAATACAGCAACAACACTTTCGCTCACAATATCTTCGGGATCTGAATCGTAAACCACGATGTTGCGATCGGTAGGCAATTTCGATAAATTGATCTTTTGTGGCGCTAGGCGAATAGCCCCAGGGATTTTTACGGTACTGTGTTCATACGGATATTTTAGGCGGACATCAACGACAATAGGCCCGCTCCCGTCATCGGCGTCAAGCTGCGCTTTGAGCTCTTCTTTTGAAATTTGTGGCACACCCATAATCATATTGTTAAGGTCTTGAGCAAGGAGTGTCAAGACGCAGACTAGACGGTGCGCCGGATTCATGAAAAATGTTTTCCTTCTCAACTGTGGCTATAGACCAGACGAAATGCAACCGTGGACGATTTAGATTATTTCTTTGAACAAAGTCCGACTTGATGAGAGTTCCGATTGATCTGTGGTCTGTTCCGAGAGGTGACGAAGAAAAGAAAAACGAGATGCGTTCCTCGCTGGTCGACTTACGATTTGTTGCTTTATCGATCTGTCAACGTAAGAATTGAGCGCCGTACGGCGTCGTAGTCATTAGGTAGTTCCATGGGAATGTTGGCAAGTCTGGGTTCAATGCCTGAAAGAGAATCACGGTGATAGCCGAGCTTAAAGTCGGTGAATTTGAGTCCGTTAGCCGTTGAGATGACTACAACACGATCAGTTGGCGTGATTTCTGCTCTTTTTCGTAGTTTTACGAGAGCTGCTAATGCAACACCCGTATGAGGGCAGTTATACATCCCGGTGCGATCGGCGCGCGCCGAAGCATCGGCCAATTCTTGTTCAGTTGCTTGCTCGACAACTCCGTTGTAGCGTTTTAGTGTTGCGATTGCTTTATTGATAGATACCGGGTTTCCGATTTGAATAGCTGAAGCCTGCGTTGGGGTCGCCTTCATCGGAACAAAATTCCAGTCGTTCTGATACGCCATATAAAGTGGATTCGCAGCTGCTGCCTGAGCGACGACTATTCGTGGTCGACGTGAAATGATGCCCAGTGCCTCCATGATGTCGAAGCCGGCCCCTAGAGCGCTCACGTTTCCGAGGTTGCCTCCGGGGATGATTATTACATCGGGCACCTCCCAATTAAATTGTTGAACTATTTCGATGCCGACAGTCTTCTGCCCTTCAAGGCGGATACTGTTCATTGAATTGGCGAGATAAATCCCTTCCTCTGTTGCAAGACGTTCGACAATTGCCATACATCCATCAAAGTCTGTGTCTAGGGCCAATACAGTGGCTCCGTGTGCCAGAGGTTGAACGAGTTGAGTTGTGGAAACTTGCCCGCGTGGAAGAATCACGATTGCGGGAATGTTCGCGGCAGCAGCGTAGGCAGCCAAGGAGGCAGATGTGTCTCCCGTAGAAGCACATGCGACGGCCCTGACAGTGTCGCCGTGCTTCATTATTTCTCGCACGACCGACACCAGTACGGTCATGCCTAAATCCTTGAAGGAACCGGTGTGTGAGTTGCCGCACAACTTAACCCATAATTCTTCAAGCCCGAGTTCTCTGCCAAAGCGCTCAGCCCAAAAGAGATTTGTCCCTCCTTCATCCATCGAAACTACATTGTCATCGGATACTGCTGGACAAACCCATTCCTTCTTTCCCCATACGGCTGACCCGTACGGCCAGGTGGTGCGTTTGTAGCGATCATCGAAGAGCCGCATCCAGGAGCCAGCAGAGCGATTACGCAAAGCATCGAGGTCATGGGTTACTTCGAGCAGGGAATCGCAGGTAGGGCACCGGTAAATGGGTTTCAGTAACGAATGCTCGTCCGGGCAGCCGTTAATGCAACGAAGCGCAACGCGATACGAAACTGTCATTGGTGTTAATCCGATTCCCAAGAGTGCAGCTGTCCACCTAATAATACCGGGAGTTGTGCTTCGGCAATGAGATCGAGCAAACAAATTTTCGCACGTCTGGAACACTTATTTGAGTTGTCTCGTCTTGCTGAGATTATTTCAAAGTGGTCGCAGTTAGACAATTTTTTGGCACTAGGTGCGAACTGTTTCTTGCTTTGGGAAAACCCTCAGGTCTCAAGCGAAATAAATAGAGTAAATGGCCAGGGCCAATCACTGAAGACTCCGCAACGTAACACAAGGACTGAAGTACTGGTTTTGTAGTTTTTGCTGCCAACTGTTGCTAGTTTTAGGTGTCCGTCGGCTGATCGAATGATTATGACGCGCATGAATCAAACCTTGCGTCGAGGACCGCTCTGAGTGATCATATGCCGTCGGCTGGGTGATTTGTACAGAAGTGGAGGAACGAAAAATGAGAAATCGGATTATTGCGGCGGTGCTTGTAATTTCATTTGTGTCAGTTTTTGTCCCGACGATTCTTCATGCGGAATCGCAGGCTCAGACTACCTCCAACCTGACAACATGGGGAGCACCGGATTTACAGGGCGTTTGGGATTTTCGCTCTATTACCCCAATGGAACGCCCAGATGGTTTAGCAGACAAGGAATTTCTGACAGAAGAAGAAGCTGCTAATCTGGAGCAAGAGACTTTGGAACGGAATCAGGCGCTTCTAGACCGATCCGCAGAAAGGACTGAAGCGACAGAGAGTGTTGACCGGGGGGAGAATGGCGCGCCAGGGTTCTACAATAATTTTTGGTTAGACCGAGGGACAACAACTGTCGAGACACGACGAACTTCACTGATTGTCGATCCATACAATGGCAAATTTCCGGCCTTGACCACCGCGGCCGAAGAGAAACAGACTAACGCTCGGAAAGATCGAGAAGGAGTTACGACTCATGCGCCGACTTACGGCGGATGGGTGGAGGACTTAGGCGCGAATGGGCTTCAACTCCGCTGTATTACTGGTTTCAATTCTGGTCCTCCGATGACACCTGGTGGTTACAACAATAATGTGCAACTTTTTCAGACCCCTCAATATGTAGCACTACTCAACGAGATGAATCACAATGTTCGAATTATTCCCTTAGATGGACGACCTGAAATCGGCTTGCGTCAATGGGCAGGAGAGTCGCATGGCTACTGGGAAGGCGGTACTCTTGTTGTAGAGACAAGTAATTTTCTGAGAGAGACAAGCTTTGCCTCAGGACAGACTGACGAAAATCTGATGCTAGTGGAGCGCTTTACGCGTTCTGAATTCGGGACTCTGAGCTATGAAGTGATTATTGATGATCCGACTGTTTGGTCAAGGCCGTGGACGTATGAGGTGCCCATGGCACTGAACGATCAATCTTTGTTTGAGTATGCGTGCCACGAAGGGAACTATGGATTGGAGAATATTCTTGCGGGCGCACGGCTCGAAGAAAATGAGGGTGCAGCCAAATAGGGTCGATACGCCAATGGTCTAGTCACGGGAGGTCTGACAAAGCAAATCGTCTGAGAATTGATCCCGTAGGTAGCGAATAATGATTTCCTTGCGATGAAATTCAGGCTTGGTCTATGGAAGAACAGCTGTGCGATGACCACAGCTTGAGAAGCCAATATTGCTCAGTTCATCGTTCGGACTTGGTTTAGATTGGCGAAGGCGTGGCGGAGTGTCAATCAAATTCCATTTTTGTTTTGGATTGAAAGAATTACCCGTCTTGACGAAGTTAAAGGTTATATGAAGAGGCGATTCGTAAAAGTCGCAGAGCTCTTGTCCCAGGTCTCAAGAGTGGGTCTGTCATCCGCGACCTGCATCCTTGCTCTCGGAATGAAACCATCAGCCTTCCCACAAACATTTCAGGCAGATGACGATGGATTTGTGGTCGTTGGCCCTGACGAATTGGTTCCCTGTGCGAGGGTGCTCGTTCAGTGAGTATTGTGGGAAACCCTCGCGAGCCTGGCACCTATGTGATACGAGTAACCTTTGATCAAGGGACAGAGACCAAGCCTCATTTTCATGGTGAGGCACGTTACATAGCGGTGATGATGGGTGCGTGGCGGGTCGCGTTTGGTCCTGAAGCAGTGACTTACGACCCAGACAAGATGGTCCAAGTAACACTCGGTAGTTTTCTTTTTCAACCGGCAACCGGTGTTCACTATGACCAAGCTAGAGACGAAGCGGTCACGGTCCAAATAGCGGGGATGGACCCTGTCAAAACATCACGGTTGGAGGTCGACTAAGACGCCAGTGATGCTCGCTTGTTGATTCTGTCGCAATTATTGATTGCAACCGAGGAGAGGTGTTTTTACCTTCAGCGTGTCAGTGATTACGAGTATAGAAAGGATTAAATGAGGAATAGAAATTTTATACGTGAATCGATCGCAGTATCCATCGCGCTCGGAGGACTCATCATTGGCAGCGGTCAAAAAGTGAGCGGTCAAGTTGGACCACGTTTAAATAAGGTGATTGAGGCTCTAGAAGAAGGAAGACCGGCCATCGCGAATCAAGAATGGCGTTTTGTTGATATGGAGCACTCTGCGTTCTCCGGTGAGCGAATTCAAGCAGTTTTGTCGGAGATGGATAAGGATCGGGATGCAGATGGTAGATTGGCTTTGACTCCACTCGTGCGTATTCCTCAAGAGGGTGACGAGGATTTTAAATGGGCGATCAAGCAAGTTTTGGATTTAGGAGGTTTTGGTGTCATCCTCCCACACGTCGATACGAAGGCAGAAGCACTTCGCTTTGTTCGAGCTATGCGGTACCCTCCGATGCTTGATGCCGCGGAACCGGAACCTCGTGGTGAACGTGGCTGGGGACCAGGGGGAGCGACTCGGCTGTGGAGGCTTGACTCTTCTGAATACTATAAGAGAGCAGATATTTGGCCCTTAAACACAGCCGGAGAACTATTTGCGGTCGCGATGATTGAATCTGCCGAGGCCGTCAGCAACATCGGTGAGATTCTGGAGGCGCCGGTGAGTGCCGTGATGGTCGTTCCTGGTGATATGGCGATCGACTTGGGCTTAGGTCCGAACCCATCGGGTCGCAATCATCCGGAAGTTGATGCGGCTTTTGAAACTGTTCTTAAGGCATGTCTAGCGCAAGATAGGGTTATATGTGGGTGCGGCGATTCTAGTAATAGAGTTCAGCAGCGCCTTGATGAAGGATGGCGATTTGTTCTTCCGCTAGGAGGATGACTAGGAATTTCGCGATGACAGGAGCGACCAGTTGTCGCATGGCAAGCTCCAGTAATTTTTACGTCTTGCTACGCAAAAGGATTTGACCGTTGTGCCATCATGGCGCTTGCCTGAGACATGACGTCACACAACGGCGAGAAGTTAATCGCTGGATGGAGTTACAGGGGAAATTCCCACCCCTCGTCCTCCAGTTGGTCCGTTGAGGAGTAGACATACACCATGACGCGATGTCGGAATATCAAGCTGTACGTGTTTGCGCTTTTTGTGTGGTCGTCGTGGACGACCGTAGGGTACGGCCAGACGACCACCGGAAGGTTCATCTTTTCGACGCACATCATATCGGCAGAGTTGCAGAGTGGCTACCAGCCCGTGATCGTGGACCTGAATCGCGACGGACGTCCTGATGTTATCGGGTTATCCACCGGCCTAGAAGAACTCGCTTGGTTTGAAAACCCGGGGTGGGAGAGGCACGTTCTTGCCTCCGGGATGAACAGGGCCATCAATCTGGCGGCCGAGGACCTTGATGGTGATGGAATTCCGGAACTGGTCGTCGCACATGAGTTTGGGACTTCTCACGCGGCTAGCATGGGCGTCGTGTTGTTACTTTCACATAGAGGTGACCCTACGGACACGTGGCACGTTCGCGAGATTGATAGGACGCCGACCGTGCATCGCGTTCGGTGGGCGGACAGGGAAGGGGACGGTCGTAAAGTACTGATAAGTGCACCATTGGTTGGCCGGGAGGCGATTGCACCTGACTATCGTGACTCTGTGCCACTCTACTGGTATGAACCGGACAATTGGACCCGTCATTTAGTCGCTCAGTCTAACGAGGGAGTCGTGCATGGTTTAGTGGTGAAACCATGGTTAGATCCAGATCGGGAAGCTGTGTTTACCGCGAGTTTTCTCGGGGTCGACGTTCACCAGTTCATCGATGGTGCGTGGGTTCATAGTCGCCTAGTTAATGGTGATCCTTCCCCTTGGCCGCAAAGTGGATCTAGTGAGGTTGAGATCGGGCGTTTTGACGGTCGACCCTTTATTGCGACGATTGAACCGTGGCACGGTGACAAGGTCGTGGTCTATCAAGAGAATGACGGCCTTTGGGTGCGGCAGGTGATCGATACAATCGACAGTGGCCATACTATCGTGACAGCCGATTTCGACGGAGACGGGCGGGACGAAATAGTCACAGGAGGCCGACGTGATTCACGAAGCCTATATCTCTACACGGCGCTGGGACCTAAGGGTTCCGATTGGGCGCGAAAGGTGTTGGATGATGGTGATATGTCGCCATCCGGCTGTGCCGTGGACGACCTGAACGCTGATGGGCTGATCGATCTAGTTTGCATCGGTGGGAGTACGTCGAATCTGAAGTGGTATGAGAACGTTTCTCGATGAGGTCTGGCCGTGACGAACGTTGATGATTGGTTGTGCTCGAAGACTGACTGGAGAGTTCGTTTCGGTCTCTTGGCGGTACGTGTCTGTCTCTTGCCCAGAGGTTCACGTCGTCATCCCTAGGGTAAGTTTCTAGATGCAAAAGAAATTGGTGAGAGCAGATTAGGACTGGTGGACCGCATGGGGTTCGAACCCACGACCTCCGCGTTGCGAACGCGGCGCTCTCCCAACTGAGCTAGCGGCCCATTTCAAATAGTTTACAAGAAGAAGCCGTGTCGACGGGGCCAACTCACGTTTCAGTCTTCTCTGCTCGGTCTTTCTGCTTCACGGTCTTTGACTCGGGTTCGGTGGAAATTGGCCGAACCTGTTAGATTACGCGGGACATCTGGGAGAGCATTTTAGGCACGAACGATGTTAGGGGTCGGGAAGGACCTTCTCACTTCGCAGCCGGCGCTCACACGGCTGAACTAGTGCTTGGTGGCTTCTTGTGCGTTCGCAAGCCATGCTAGTTCGCGCGGTCTGTTCAGACTAGGTTTAAATCGCCTGGAGAAGAAATGGTCGTCACTTTTTCACTCATTAATTAAGAGAAATGGAAGGTTGTGCACTGCGAACCTAAAGGTCATAGTTAAAGAAGGTCTAGATATTTCAACGCTCCGCCGGTGTTAAAAAGTACAACGGAGTCTGAAGAAGAAATTGTCCCTTGGGCGAGAAGCTGTTTCAGCGCCGCGAGAGTGGAGCCACCTTCAGGGGCAGCGCTGATTCCTTCAGTGTTTCCTATTTCGCGCATTGAACTAACCATATCCTCATCAGTGACTGCCACCGCCGTTCCATGGCTATCTCGGAGCGCACGGAGAACTAAGAAGTCACCTATCGCTCGAGGTACTCGTAAGCCATCCGCTGACGTTTGGGCATTTTCCCAAGGCTGGGCAACTTCTCGGCCTTCATGGAAGGCTTTTACAATAGGGGCGCAGCCTTGAGCTTGAACTGTGACCATACGCGGACGTGCCAACTTGGGGGACATCCAGCCGAGGTCCTCGAGTTCGGCGAAGGCCTTCCACATTCCGACAATGCCTGTTCCTCCACCAGTGGGATAGATCATCCAATCCGGCCACTTCCACCCGAGCTGTTCCGCGATTTCATACGCCATCGTCTTCTTGCCTTCGACACGATAGGGCTCTTTTAAGGTTGATACGTCATACCAGCCATTCTTCAAATTTAACTGGGACGCCGCTTGACCCGCGTCCGTGATAAAGCCATCCACCAAGGTTACGTCGGCTCCATAAAGTTTGGCTTCCTTGATGAAGGCCGGTTTAACGTCTTGAGGCATAAACACTTTTGCTTGAAGTCCGGCACGTCGCGCGTATGCAGCCAAGGCGTCGGCAGCGTTTCCGGCGGAGGGTACGGAAAGAATGGCTGCTCCTAGCCTGCGTGCTACTGTAACGGCAACTGAGAGTCCTCTCGCCTTGAAAGAATTTGTGGGATTGAGCGATTCATCTTTGATATAAAGTCGGTCCATGCCAACAAGCTTGCCAAGTTGGCGCGCATGAAGAAGCGGCGTAAAACCCTCGCCGAGGGTTACGGGACCCTGAGAACCCGTCGGCGGGAGTGCCTCATGATAGCGCCAGAGAGTAGGGAGACGGCCAGGGAGTGAGTCGACACTCCAGCGGCTCTCAAGAGAAGAAAAATCATAGCGCGCTAGGAGAGGTGAGCCACACGGACAAAGATGCTGGACGACGGTCGGATCGAATGGAGCATGACCGCAGCATTTGGCGCATTCAAGATGGCTTAGACGGCTCATTTATTTTGATAAATCGTCAAATTCCAGTGTCTTTGGACTCGAAGAATTGAACGACCTGAAGCATATGGTGGAGTTCATTGTTGAAGCAATTCTTGGTCTTTAGTTGCTTGGAGGATTTCAATTTCTTTCACATGAGAGTCTGTTATTGCCTGGATTTCTTCGAGGTTCCGCCGTTCATCGTCTTCAGAAATCTCATGACTCTTGGCGAGCTTTTTCAATGTCTCATTCGCGTCCCGTCGAATCTGCCTAACCGCTGTACGTCCTTCTTCTGCCAGCCGATGGACTAGCCGAGACATTTCTTTCCGCCGTTCTTCAGTCAGCATTGGAATAGGGATTCTGATTACCTTTCCGTCATTGCTGGGATTTAATCCAAGATTAGCCGTTCGAATTCCTTTTTCGATAGGGCCAATCAAAGTGGGGTCAAACGGCGATGCGACAATCAATGTTGGTTCCGGAACTGTCAGGCTTGCTACTTGGTTTAGTGGAAGAAGAGAATCATATGCCCCTACGTGTACGGAGTCGAGTAGGTTCACTGAGGCTCGTCCACTACGAACGCCAGCGAATTCTTTTCGGACGTGCGCTACCGCTGCATTCATGCGAGAACTCGCGGAGATTGTTGGTGAGTCTTGCTCGGGGCTCTCCATTATGTGCACCTCTTAAGATGGCCGTTGTTGAGTAAACAGTTAAGAAGTAATGATCGAACCGACCGACTCTCCACAGACGACGCGCCGAATATTCCCTGAAGTCTGCAGGTTAAACACCACGATCGGCATGTTGTTATCCATGCAGAGGGAAATAGCAGTGGAATCCATTACCTTTAACCCTTGTTCAATAACGTCAAGATGAGTGAGCTTTTGAAGAAGCACAGCGGATTCGTCTAGTTGGGGGTCAGACGTAAAGATTCCGTTGACATTTGTTCCCTTCAGAATCACGTCAGCTCTGATCTCCATAGCTCTAAGTGCTGCAGCAGTGTCTGTAGTGAAGTAAGGATTTCCGGTTCCAGCGGCGAATAAAACTACTCTTTTTTTTTCTAGGTGGCGAAGCGAACGGCGACGAATAAATGGTTCCGCAACGGCTCTCATGTCGATAGCTGTTACGACGCGAGTCGTGACCCCATGACGTTCAATTGCGTCGGAAAGCGCAAGTGCATTCATTACCGTAGCTAACATTCCCATGTAATCCGCTGTGGCACGGTCCATTCCTTTGGCACTTGCAGCAAGGCCTCGGAAGATATTTCCACCGCCAATAACAATTGCAATCTCGACTCCGAGCGAGTCGATTTCCGCGACTTGACTCGCAATATTTTCCGAAACTGTTGTGTCGATACCAAATGCTTGATTTCCTAGCAGTGCTTCGCCAGAAAGTTTCAAGAGTATTCGCTGATAGGCGGGATTGGCCATGCCGACGAGATTATAGCTTAGGGGGGTTGACTGGTCTCGAGCGTGAACAAGAAACTAGGATTATCAGATATCCTGTCCTCCGACCTTAAATCTACAGAAGCGGGTTATTGTGATGTTTTCGCCCAGCTTAGAGATAGCGGCATTTATCATGGCCCCGATGGTTGTCTTTGGGTCTCGGATCGATGGTTGGTCAAGCAAAACCACTTGCTCATAATAACTATTGACTTTACCTTCAACGATCTTATCAATCACTTGAGGGGGTTTGTTTGCTTCTTCAAACTGCTTTCGATAGATCTCTCTCTCTTTCTCTATTTCGTCAGATGGCACGTCTTCTCGACGAACACATGTTGGATTGGCAGCGGCGACGTGCATGGCAATCTCTTTGACGAGAACCTGGAAATCGTCTGTTCGAGCTACAAAATCAGATTCGCAATCGACTTCTACTAGGACGCCGACTTGGCCACCTTGATGAATGTAGTGGCCGATCAAGCCCTGTGATGTTGTTCGTCCAGCCCGGCGCTCTGCCTTGGCAACTCCCCGGGTTCGTAGAATAGTAATCGCTTGGTCGACATCACCGTCTGCTTCAGTGAGAGCGGATTTGCATTCCATGAAGCCTGCCGCCGTTTTATCGCGGAGTAATTTGACTTCACTTGCGCTGATTGGCATGTCTGTAATCTCCCGAAGATGTTTCGTGAGAAAAAAGGCTCGACTTCTGAGGAATTGAAGATTAGTGGTTAAACGGGAACTGTTGTGGGTGGCACTGGAGTGACGGGCGCCGGTGGTTCTCCATCTATCGGTTCCTGGGGTGCTTCTTTAGGCGATCGACCAGATATTACGGCATCAGCGATTCGAGTGACAAAAAGTCTAATCGATCGTAGCGCGTCGTCATTCCCAGGGATGACAAAGTCGACTTCGTCTGGGTCGCAATTTGTATCGACAATTCCAATAACGGGAATCTTAAGCTTCCGAGCCTCATCGACCGCGATCTTTTCTCGCTTCGTGTCTACAACGAAAATGGCATCAGGAAGGCCTTTCATATTACGGATGCCGTCAAGATTCTTATGTAGTTTTTTCTTTTCTTTTTCGATTCGTGCTATTTCCTTCTTTGAGAGACTATCGTAGCGACCATCCTCTGCCATAGATTCAAGCTCGCGCAAACGACCGATGCTACGCTGAATAGTTACAAAATTGGTTAATAGCCCACCAAGCCAGCGTTGATTCACAAAATACATACCGCATCGTCTTGATTGCTCAAGGATGATGCTCTGGGCTTGCCGCTTGGTTCCAACAAATAGAATGGCCCGGCTTTCTGACGCCAGACGGGCAACGAAGTCTTCAACCCGACCGAATAGATTGGCTGTTTTTCCGAGGTCAATAATGTAGAGTCCGTTCCGTTCCCCGAAGATAAATCTCTTCATCTTCGGGTTCCATCGTTTTGTCTGGTGACCGAAGTGAACCCCGGCTTCGAGTAATTCTTCCATTGTCAACGGCGTCAAACTGCCTCCAAGCTTCATCGCGATTGGTTGTTAGACAAAGTAACCATCAAACAGGTCTACAAAATCGGACTAACGTTTGCTGAACTGGAATCGCTTCCGGGCTCCGGCAAGTCCGTATTTCTTTCTTTCTTTAATACGGGCGTCACGAGTAAGCATGCCGGCTTTCTTTAAGGGAGGACGAAGTTCCGCTTCCGATTCGACAAGAGCTCGGGCAATACCTAATCTGAGGGCGCCTGCTTGCCCGGATACGCCGCCACCAGAGGCAGTTGCAAGCACATCGAATTTGTCTGACCGCTCTGTTATGACGAGTGGCTCCAAAATTTTCGTGCGCAAAGACTCAGAAGGAAAATGGCTTTCCATGCCGGCACGATTGATGACGAATTGGCCGGTTCCCGGTCGCAGGAAAACTCTTGCTACCGAAGTCTTTCGTCTACCAGTTCCGTAATATTCCGTTGGCAAGTTCAGGCTACCTCGTAATTCTTTGGTTTCTGTGCGGTGTGCGGATGATTTGGGCCTTTGTATACATTCAGCTTTCGATACATCGCTCGACCGAGTTTAGTTTTCGGCAACATCCCTCGAATAGCAGTTTCGATTAAACGTTCAGGGTGTTGTTGACGAATGGTCACTGCACGCTCTTCGCGCAGTCCTCCAGGATAACCACTGTGACGCCTGTACAATTTACGTTTTTCTTTTGTGCCGGTTAGCCGTACTCGCTCAGCATTGACAATAATGACATGGTCACCCGTGTCGAGAAAAGGCGTGTAAGTTGGGCGGTGTTTTCCTTGCAAGAGACGGGCGGCTATCGTGGCAATGCGACCCAAGATTTGCGTGTCGGCATTGATGACAAGCCATGATTTAGTGATATCCCCTTGCTTCGGGACGTATGTTCGAGATTCCGGCATCAGAAAAGGTGGGTCGTCTTCGGAGAACAATTCATAAGGCATAAGCTTAAGGAGCATTTGCAAAGGTGTCAAGATGGTGCATCGCTTCTTATTTAGGGTCGATGTGAGTTGAATTGAAAGTGTTTTGTTTGTTAAGCGTGTCAACAGCACTGGGGAAGTGATTGGGAAATAGCCACCTCGCGCAAGTAGAGCTACTAGTCGAACGCTTGTCAAAGGCACGCAGTCAAGTCGAAAGGCTTGATTTGGAAGCTCTTGTGGTGACACATCTTCCCAATATTTTCTATCTCTCGAATCTTCATTCAAGCTCCGGCGTTTTGGTCCTTACGCCAAAGAACGGACGCCTGCTGGTTGATTTTCGTTATCAGGAGGCAGTAGCGAACCTGATTGGTGCGAAGGGTTTTCCGCCAGATATCCAAGTGGTCGAAGTGCCTGGTTCTTACGAGGAATCTTTAAGTAGCGTTATTAGTCATGCCGGGTGGTCGAGGGTAGGAGTGGAGGCGGAACACATGTCGCTCCGTTTCTGGCAATGGCTTCGAAAATCAATTACAGCTGAGATTGTTGAGACAGAAGGCCTGGTGGAGAATTTGAGGATTCTGAAGGATGCACACGAGATCGCATTGTTTCGCGAAGCCGGAGAACGAATTGTGTCAGCCTTGGCGTTGATACGGCAACAAGGATTCTCTAGCAGATCCGAAGTTGAGATTTCTCATGAGATCGAACGCCGTTTATTCGAAGTTGGCTTTGATGGCACGGCATTCAGCACTATTGTTGCGAGCGGATTGAATAGCGCCTTGCCGCATGCTCAACCAACTAGCCGTAAAGTAACAGATGGTGACTTGGTTGTCTTGGACTTCGGGGGTAACTATCACGGTTACAGCGTCGATTTAACTCGAACGGTTGCCGTGGGACGTCTTAGTTCCGAGCAGAAGCGACTGCACGAAGCAGTCTGCTTGGCGCAAGAGGCGGCCTTGAAAACGATCCATCCAGGGATTTTAGCTAGTTCTGTGGATAAGGCTGCTCGAGATGTTTTACGTGATTTTGGCTTGGCCGATGCGTTTGGCCATAGTACTGGACATGGTCTGGGTATCGAGGTGCATGAACTTCCAAGAGTCGGCCGAAAGCGAATTCAAGGTGGCCCGACTGAGGGCGACATTACTCTAGAACCGGGAATGGTGTTTACTGTAGAGCCTGGAGTGTACGTTCCGGGAATTGGTGGTGTGAGAGTTGAGGACGATGTATTGGTTACGCACGATGGATTCGAAATGTTGACGGAGGCTCCACGTGGACTTAGTGTCACGAAATAGAAACGAAACCGCAAAGAACTTTTGCTCTGTAGTGATTTATGGCTATTGATGATGTAGTTCGGTTGATTCAGCTGTTAAAAGAGCATGGCCTTGAGGAGATTGAAACAGAATCGTCGTCTGGACGGATTCGAGTCAAAAATCGTTCAACGAGCGTGATTGAGGAAGATACTAGCCTTGGTGAGAGGACAGGTGTTCGGGGTGAGAGTGGTCCGAACTCTGGAGAGGTGAGTTCCAATGACATCGAAACATGGATCGTGAAAGCCCCCATTGTGGGCACTGTATTCAGTGCCCCAGAACCTGGACGGAAACCGTTTGTGGAAGTTGGTTCTGAGGTTGTCAAGGGAGATATTCTCTGTCTGATAGAAGCGATGAAATTGATGAATGAGATTGATGCCGAGAAGGAAGGAAAAATCGTTAGTGTGTTTGTGGAAAACGGGCAATCTGTTCAGTACGGTGACCCGTTATTTGCCATCGATGTAAGTTAGCTGTGCGTTTCTAGATGTTCAAGAAAGTTTTGATCGCCAACAGGGGGGAAATAGCAGTTCGAATCCTTTCGGCTTGCAAGGAACTTGGTATCAAAACGGTAGCAATATTTTCACTTCCCGATCGCGGAGCACTTCATGCACGTTATGCCGATGAGGCAGTCTGCATCGGGCCTGCTGAACCCTCGGCCAGTTACCTGAACATACCTGCGATTATTTCAGCGGCAAATATTACCAGGGCTGAAGCGATTCACCCTGGGTATGGATTCCTTTCAGAGAATGCTGAGTTTTCGGCTGAGTGTTCCAAGAATGGCTTTGCTTTCGTGGGGCCAACGTCGGAGAGTTTGCGCCTTCTGGGGGACAAGAAATTAGCTTGTATCACTATGGCGAAGATGGGTTTGCCTGTACTTCCTGGCGCAGAATTCTCTGTGGACACAAAGCAACAGCGTGTCGCAGCCGCAGAGCGGATTGGTTTTCCATTAATGGTTAAATCCTGTCACGGTGGTGGCGGACGAGGTTTGCGCGTTGTTAAAGATATGTCGGGGCTCGAGAAAGCATGGTCTATGTCGTCCATTGAAGCCACTGCTGGATTCGGGTCTGATCGTCTTTACTTGGAAAAGTATCTCGTTACGGCGAGACATATCGAATTCCAGTTCCTCGCGGACGAGTCAGGAAATGTGCTTCATCTTGGTGAACGTGAATGTTCTATTCAATACCGGCATCAAAAACTCATAGAAGAGTCACCTTCTGTCGCAATCAGTCAAGAGGACCGAGAAACGTTGAGTTGGCGCATTAACTCTGCGGCGAAGGACATCGGTTATCGCGGGGCGGGAACGTTTGAATTTGTTTGCGATGGTGATAATCGGTTCTATTTTCTTGAAGTAAATCCGAGATTGCAGGTCGAACATCCCGTAACTGAAATGGTGACAGGGATCGACATTGTAAAAGAGCAGATACGAATTGCATTCGGCGATAGCTTGTCGTGGAAGCAACAAGATATTGAGCCGCGCGGTCATTCAATTGAATGCCGTGTGAATGCAGAGAACCCGGCGACGTTTATGCCATCAACAGGTGTTATTTCAATGATCAGATTGCCCGGAGGTGAGGGCCCCGGAGTAAGAGTGGACAGCGCTTGCGAAGTGGGTACTGAGATTACACCGTACTATGATTCTTTGGTGGCAAAAATTATCACCCATGGTCGAAATCGATCCGAGGCAATCGCCAGAATGCGCAGAGCATTAGAGACTGCGGTTATTAAGGGTGTTGATACGACGATACCCTTTCATTTAGAGGTTCTTGATCAACCTGACTTTCTTGGCGGAGATATTTATACCGACTTTGTCCATCGGATGATTGAACAGCGTGCTCGTCGGTCTCGTTAATTGCGCTCTGTTGTGTCTGGAAATGAATATTGAACCGTTTTACGCGATTGTTGATGTCCGGATGGCAATCAATGCCGGTTGGAGTGTTCGAGACCTCACAAAAGCGTTTCTTGACGGTGGTGCCCGCCTTCTTCAACTGCGTGGAGAAAACTGTGAGACAGGTCATCTTCAACGATTGTGCGACGAGATGGTGGATATAGCGGATAGATATGGGGCTGGCATTATTGTTAACGATCGCTTTGACATCGCGAAGCTGGGTGGGGCGTCTGGTGTGCACTTAGGCCAGGCAGACTTAACCGTTCTAGCAGCTCGGCAGTTTCTAGGACCAATAGCGGCTATCGGAGTGTCGACTCATACGGTGACGGAACTGCATGAGGCATGTTCTACTGAAGTTAACTACGTCGCAGTAGGACCTGTGTTTAGAACACAGACAAAGACCAAGGGGCGCAGTCCGATCGGATTGTCTGGAGTTCGCGACGCTGCTAAACGATCAGAGAAACACCCGGTCGTGGCTATTGGTGGAATCAATCTCAATCGAGTTGTTCCCGTAATAGAGGCTGGGGCTAATGCGGTGGCGGTGATTTCGGATTTATTGGTCGGTGGAAGCCCAGAGCGTCGAGTTAAAGCTTACTTGGACGTCTTGGCTTCTGTCTGTCCGAAATAGGTAACCGTAAGTTTTCTGATAGTCCCAACAATGAAGGCGAGTCCGATGAGATTCGGAAAAGCCATAAAGCCGTTCAATAGTGTTCCGACAGCCCATACAAAGGGCACAGAGACAAGTGAACCTATAAGAATCATTGCAGTAAAAATGATTCGATAAGGTTTGATTACATAAGAGCCAAAAAGAAATTCAATACATTTTTCACCGTAATAAGCCCAACCGATTAGAGTCGAGAAGCCGAAGAAGAAAGAGCAGATTGCTACGACAAGTGAAGCCAAAGGTATAGAAGTGCTGAGCGCCGCGGCGGTTAGATCACCGCTTGCATTTTGGTAGGCTGGATCGGTCCAAAGTCCGGAAGCAAGGATTACGAACGCCGTCATTGAACAGATAACAATCGTGTCCATAAATACTTCAAATATTCCGACAACTCCTTGCTCAGAAGGATGCTGAACTTTTGCGATACCGTGAGCTATCGGAGCGCTGCCCATTCCCGCTTCATTGGAAAGAACACCGCGACTCACGCCGGCGGCGATGACTTGGGAAAATCCGGCTCCGGCGAAGCCACCAATTGCCGCCGAAGGAGTGAACGCGCTGCTCATGATCTGGTAAATCACTCTAGGAACCGCTGAAATGTTCAAAAGAATAAAAATCAAAGCAGTGAACACGTAGACCACAATCATCGCTGGGACGAGACGTTCCGCAACCGCGGCAATACGGCGGATTCCGCCAATCAGTACCGTGCCGACCGCAACGGTGATCAATAAGCCGGGAACCCATAAAGGAACCTCGATCCCTGCAACGGAATACGCTGCTTCAGAGAAAGTTCTAGCGATTGTGTTCGATTGGGCCATGTTGCCCGTCCCGAATAGGGCCGCTGAGGCACCAAAAAAAGCGAACATGTATGAAAGCGATGCCCCGAGGCGGCCGGCGGGAAGCCCTTGTGGAATGTAGTACATCGGACCGCTGGCCAGTTCGCCTGTCTCACGTCGGACTCTGAAATGAACACCGGCTACTGCTTCGGCATACTTCGTCGCCATTCCTACGACGGCTGTTATCCACATCCAGAAGACCGCTCCAGGACCACCGATCAGAATTGCTGTAGCAACTCCACCGATATTGCCATTCCCCACTGTCGAGGCGAGCGCTGTGGAGAGTGCCTGAAATTGAGTAATCGCACCTTCGCCTTTAGCGGAGGGACTAAACACGCTTCGCAGGACCGTCCGAAATGCGGCAGGAAATCGACGTAACTGCACGAAGCCAGTCATTACGGTTATGAGTCCACCGACAAGCACTAATACGAGTGGCATTGCAAGCGGCTGCCAAACGAAGTCATTTAATGTGAGAATGCGGTCGGTCAAAGTCATAGCAGTATTCCGTAGAGGCTAGCGATGATGATTGAGAGAATAGCAGCTGGGCATATCCAACGAATGAGAATGCTCCAGAGTCCCGGCAAAGGAAACGACGCATTGTGAGCTGTGAGTTCGTCTAGTGCCTGCCGAGGCGTCCAAATCCAACCAACAAATATTGCGATTAGCAGACCGCCTATTGGTAATGCAAAGTTGTTCCAAACGGTTGCCATGAGATTCAGAAAGTTGTCGTTAAGGCCAGGTACGTTTGTCAATAAATCGATATATCCATTTCCGAGAGCTGAGGGTATCGACAACGCGAAGACGAAGAATGTGACGATCCCAACGGCTTTCCTTCTTGTCCACTGAAGTGCATCTACGAGATGGGACACTGGAACTTCTAGAAGCGAGATTGTGGACGTTAAAGCGGCCATTGTTAACAAGAGAAAGAACGCTGAGCCGAACAATCGACCTCCGGGGATCGTAGCGAACAAACGCGGAAGTACCTCGAAAATAAGACCTGGACCACTGCTCCCAGGATCGAATCCAGGAATAGAAAAGCCGGCTGGAAAAATGATCAAACCAGCAAGTAACGCGATTGTTGTGTCAATTAAAACAACCCAAGCTGCGCAACTGGCAATGCCGTCAGTCTTCCGTAGATAGCTGCCATAGGTAATCATTGTTCCCATTCCAAGGCTAAGAGAGAAAAAAGCTTGGCCCAGAGCCGCGTTAAACACGTCGATGCTGGTGAGCATCGCGAAGTCAGGTCGAAGGTAATATGCGAGACCAGCACCAGAGCCTGGAAGCGTAAAGGCTCGGATGGCTAGAACCACAAGTAATAGCAGCAGGGACGGCATGAGGGCCTTTGTGACACGCTCGATACCGCTTCTGACACCGCCAAGAAGAATTCCGGCGGTAATCGAAAGCACGAGAAGAGCTAAGAACATGCTAGTTAGCCCGTCGTTCGTAAATGTTTGAAAGAAGTTGCCAACACTTTGAGGGTCGTTTGCAAAGCTCGACGTGGACGCAAACCCGATATAGGCTATCGTCCAGCCAGCGATGACACAGTAAAAGGATAGGATTCCTGCTCCAGTCAGCACCCCTAGTGCACCGACGAGCCACCAAGACGAACCCGGACTCAGACTAGAGAAAGCTCCGACTGGACTACTACGCGTTCTTCGCCCGAGCGCCAACTCTGCAACGAGAATTGGGAAACAGACAAAAAAAACGCAGACAAGATAAACGATGACGAAGGCGGCTCCTCCACCTTGGCCAACCTGAGTGGGGAAGCCCCAGATATTGCCGAGCCCGACGGCGGATCCAGATGCCGCTAGGATGAAACCTGTTCTAGAACCCCAAGTGCCCCGTTTTACGTCTTGTATCATCTGGGACCACGTAACATTCGAATTAAACTCGGAATAGACTGTGATCTTACTCTGTCTTCGTGTGGGGGATGTGTGAACGAAAAGAACTCTACTGCTGAACGTTTGGAGGGCTCCCTAGTGGCCGAGAATATAAGAGAGGCTCTCCGGCCACGCATCGATGCATTTGTGACCACTGCCCAGCGAGCGCCGCGGCTAGGCCTATTGCTTGCTGGAGATGACGCTGGGTCTGAGGTTTATGTTCGAAACAAGATTCTTCAAAGCGAAAAACTTGGCATGGAGACTGATTTGCGGCGCCTTTCAGCCTCAGCAACATTCAGTGAAGCAATGGCGGTAGTGCAAGAGTTCAATGCAAACTTGACTGTTGATGGCATCTTGGTTCAGTCACCGCTTCCACGATCAATGGGAAATGACGCTGAACAACGAATTTTCGACGCTATAGACCCGAAGAAAGATGTAGATGGATTTAATCCGAGAAATGTTGGACGGCTTGTGCAGAATCGAGCTACGTTGGTGCCTTGTACACCGGCTGGCATTGTGATGTTGTTAGATAGGCAAGGAGTAGACGTTTCCGGTAAACATGCAGTTGTCATTGGTCGAAGTGACATTGTCGGGAAACCAATGGCAATGCTTCTTCTACACCGCCATGCGACTGTGACAATCTGTCATTCACGTACGAGTAATCTTAAATCGATCGCTGCTTCAGCTGACCTGCTTGTGGCGGCGGTAGGGCGGCCATGTTTTGTGACTGCCGAGTTTGTAAAGAACGGTGCAGTAGTTATCGATGTGGGAATCAATCCGATGACGGTTCGAGAGGATATTGTTGAGATATTTGGCGAGAGTTCAAAGAAGGTTCAAGCCTTTGATAGGCGGGGACAAGTGTTGGTCGGCGACGTTCATCCAGGAGTGAACAATGTCGCGGGAGGTCTAACGCCGGTTCCAGGTGGTGTTGGTCCACTCACAATTGCGATGCTACTTTCTAACACCGTCAGTGCTGCTGAAGCACGATTAAGAGATTCGAAGCTTTCTGTGAAATAGAGACGATCCGGCTTGGTGGAAAATTAGTGTTGATGTGTGAGTGTGTTACAGACATCATCGACTTGGCGTTCGGTGTCCCCAAAGGTGCCGTCTGTTCGAATTACAGAGTTCGCCCGTTCAGATTTAACGGAAACAGGCAATTGGGCATCTATTCTCTTTTGCGCATCATCATCACTTAAGCCTTGGCGTTCGATGAGTCGCTGTTTTTGTATGTCCGGTTCACAAACTGTAACGATGATCCAGTCGAACTCGGTCTCTCTTTTCGTTTCGAATAGTAGAGGGATCTCAGCCACCGCGAAGGAACGAATGTTTTCTGTGTGCAGAGAATGAAACCAGTCATCGATCCGACGACGCACATGGGGATGGACAATAGCTTGTAACTCATACCGTGCTTTAACGTCCGAAAACACGAGAGCAGCTAAGTAGGCCCTTTTTAGGCTGCCATCGGAGCTGAATACTTGGGCGCCGAATCTCTTCCTGATATCAAACCATGCCTTTCGTCCGGGCTGGACAACTTCACGTGCGACCTGATCAGCATCAATGGTAGGAATACCGCGCGCTGCTAAGAGTTTGAGAACGTGAGATTTTCCGGTCGCTATTCCACCAGTGAGAGCTACGCGAAGCATCGTGACGAGTCCGTGTAGCAGTCGATTGTCGTCAAACTTGTGCCTCCCCGGGTTCCTCGGCTGGCGCCAATCGCTCCTCAAAAAAAGTATTCCATTCGTGGCATTGCGGGCATTGCCAGAGAAGCTCGGTACTTCGATAGCGACATCGAATACAGACGTGGGGGTCGAGATAAAAGACTGCACCCCTCGTCAATTCTATATAGCTTCGAACAAGGGACGAATCGAACTCAAGCGTTGTCAATGTTCGCCATATCGCTTGATGGACAGCCAAAGCATGAGGATTGTGGACTAGCGATTCAAAATAGAATTCGAGGGCCTTCGACGGGTTTCCTGCATCAGCGGCGTGACGGCCGCGTGCAAGACGCGCGCGCCAGTCCTGAGGATTCGTATTAATGAGGCGTTCGCAGAGGTCAATAAACAGAGACGGCCCTCCAACCAAGGCATAAGCCTTCCTTAGGCGATCGAAGGCTAGGTAGGCCCGTTCTGGTGAATGATCAATAACTTGTTCCCAGACTTCGATCGCGGTGCGATGCCGACCTTCGGTCATGTGGACGTCGCCAAGGTTGAGGGAGGCAGGGACAGTGCGGACGTCCAATTCGAGCGAAGATTCGAAATGAATGATGGCTTGTTTTAAAGCACCTTCACGAACAGCTTGGAGGCCAAGTTCATTCTCCAGAAAAGCGAGGATCGCCTGGTCTCGAGGCTTTTCTTCATCATGGGCTACTTCGGCTAAGCGTCTTCGAATAGCGCGTGCCTCCTGCCATTGATGCTGTTGTTCATGCAGCTTTTCAAGGTTTAAAAGGGCGTAGTGATTTCCCGGGTCCAATTCGTTCACTTCAGTGAACGCCTGAAAAGCACGGTCCACAAATCCACCGCGGCTAAAGTCCAGGCCGAGGCAAAGCAGCACATAAGCATGTTCCAATTTACTCAACTTCGAGCGCTGGAGTAGGGTTTGATGTAGCTGAATGGCTTTGCTTACTTGACCCCGCTCGCGATAGAGATTGCCAAGGATTAAGTGGATTTCAAGAGCTGTGGAGTCCAGGCTAGCGGCTTTTGTCAGCTCTTCGATTGCTAAGTCTATTTGGTTCGAAACGAGGAAGTTGAGACCAAGAATGTAATGCGGTGATTCTCGAGCTTTTCGTCGATCGATCCAGTTCCCATCTCGAAGTTTGTATCTCTCCCATGCTTTTCCGATAGCGATTCCGGCTAGAAACGCAATGACTATCAGCATCAGAAATAGGTTGTCTACCATGTGAGATATACCGCACCTAGAAGAGGTCTGTCCGCCAGAGATCGTGAAGATGCAGAAAGCCCTCGAGTCTATTGTCGTTGTGGACCACGACCAATGAAGTGACTCGGTTCTGCTCCATGTCGCGAAGTGCTTCTACTGCAAGTGCAGACCCTGGGATTGTCAACGGTGCCGTTGTCATTACGTCTGACGCTGTCAACTTAATCAGGTCGGGATCGGTGACTAGACGACGTCGTATATCTCCATCGGTGATAATTCCAACCAATTCATCCGAACCGGTTATTACGCATACCATTCCATACCCAGCGTTCGAGATGACGGAAACGACGTCCTCCATTGGTGCTGTTGCACCGACTGTGGGACAGTCCTGGCCACTGTGCATCAAGCGTTCGACTCGAATTAGCCGCTTTCCGAGGTGCCCCCCGGGATGAAGGTAGGCAAAATCTTCCTCTTGAAATCCTTTACTGATAAGTAACGTCATTGCAAGCGCGTCGCCAAGAGCCAGGGCAGCGGTCGTGCTGGCAGTTGGTGCCAAATTCATCGGACACGCTTCGGCGTTAACCATGCAGTGAAGAGTAACGTCTGCTGCTTGCCCAAGGGAACTGCTGGGGGAGCCGGTGATCGCTATGACCACGGCTCCGAGTCTTCGGATTGTCTCAAGGAATCGAAGAATCTCAGAGGTTTCACCACTCTGGGAGAGAGCTACAATGACGTCGTCCGATTGAATAGCGCCAAGATCGCCATGCACTGCCTCCGCAGGATGTAAGAAATGCGATGGCGTACCCGTACTCGATAAGGTTGCCGCGATTTTTCGCGCGATAATCCCGGATTTTCCCATTCCCGTGAGGACGACGCGACCTTGGCACAGCGCCAATTTTTCAACCGCTGTCGAAAAAGCCTTGTCGACGTGGTCAACGAGCGCAAGAACTGCAGCCGCCTCGGTCCGCAACACGTTTTTGGCGATTTCTAGATCTACAACGATCTTGGTGTCATCACGGTTTGTCATTGTTGGCTACCAGAAACAGAAATCATCCGTCCTGTAGATTTAGCGTCTTGAGTTTTAGGTTCTCGATGGCGACCAATTTCTCGAGAAGCGGCTCGAGACGGTCGAGGTTGAGAGCGTTCTTGCCATCACTTTTGGCGAGCTCAGGTTTGTCATGGACTTCAAGAAAAATTCCATCTATACCAGCCGCGACGGCAGCGACGGCTAATGTCTCTATGAATTCGGGTTCCCCGGAGCTGCGGCCATCGGCAGCGCCCGGTTGTTGAACGCTGTGAGTCGCGTCAAAAATGACCGGAAAACCTAAAGAACGCAGTTGCGGGAAGGTCCGAAAATCAACGACAAGATTATGATATCCAAAGACTGTGCCTCTTTCGGTAACTAAGATTCGATTATTCCCGCTGCCGGTTACTTTAGTGATCGCATGCTGCAAATCGAGTGGAGCTAGGAATTGTCCCTTTTTGAGGTTGATAACTACTCCTGTTTTTGCGGCCGCAACGAGAAGGTCAGTTTGACGGCATAAGAAGGCTGGAATTTGAATCACATCGGCGACTTGCGATACGGGTTGTGCTTGGTCTGGCTCGTGGATGTCGGTAAGGATAGGAATACCGGTGGCATCTTTAATGCTTTGAAGAATTCTGAGGCCCTCCCTTAAGCCCGGTCCACGATACGAGGAAAGCGAGGTTCGGTTGGCTTTATCGAATGACGCTTTAAAGAGAAGAGAGATGCCACATTGCCGAGCGATTTTCTGGACGGTCAATGCGATTTTTCGTGCGTGTCCTTCGTTCTCGATTACACACGGTCCTGCAATTAGTGCCAGCGGGTGGTGGTCACCAAAGGAAATGCCTGAGACGTTAACCGTTTGCACGGGCCTATTATAAAGGTGTCAGGACTGCGAACATGCTCTTATGTCAATGATTCCTCGCTAATTTTTCTCGCTTGTGCATGGTTATAGGTCGCCGCCACAAACTCAGAGAACAGTGGATGAGGTCGAAGAGGTTTCGATTGGAATTCAGGGTGAAACTGCACCGCAACGAACCAGGGATGATCAGTAATTTCCACAGTTTCGACGAATTTTCCATCAGGAGATTGTCCGGAGATTATTAGACCACGGTCGCTTAGAAGTTTCTCGTATTCACGATTGAACTCATAGCGATGTCGGTGGCGTTCGGAAATCGTTGTTTCTCCGTAGGCATCTCGTACCTTAGTTTTCTTTTCCAATTCGCAGGGATAACTGCCGAGTCGCATGGTCCCACCTAGGTCGTCAACCCCGAGAAGGTCTCGAAGTTTGAAGATCACCTTGTATGGGGTGTCGGGATCACATTCGGTAGAGTCGGCGCCATCAAGACCGCACACGTGGCGTGCGAACTCGACAACGGCCCATTGAAACCCGTAGCAGATGCCAAAATAAGGGATCTCCTTCTCGCGAGCAACTTGGACAGCACGCATCATTCCTCGACTGCCACGATTTCCGAATCCACCGGGCACTAAAATGCCGTTTGCATCATCTAAGATGTCAGAGCCGTTTTTGGTTTCGAGAGCTTCGGCTTCAACCCACTTGATTCGAACATTAAGTAGGCGCGAAAAGCCAGCGTGGTATAAAGCCTCGCTGAGGCTTTTATAAGAATCTTCGTAACCGACGTACTTACCCACGACGTGAATAGTCACTTGGTCTGTTGGGTTTTTAATCCTCTCTACGAGAAGTCGCCATGACTGCATTTCTGGTGCTGCGTCGTGAGGGAGGTCGAGTTTTTTTAGAACGATTCGATCGAGGCCCTCTTCAGCGAGGGCGAGAGGAACCTCGTAAATGCTGGAAACATCCTTAGCTGTAATTACGGCTTCTTCTTCGACGTCACAGAAGAGAGCAATCTTTTTTCGGATCTCAGTTGGGAGTAATCTGTCAGTGCGACATAGCAAAATGTCTGGTTGAATACCAACTGACCGTAAGTCACGAACGCTGTGTTGGGTTGGTTTCGTTTTGAGCTCTGCAGCTGCACCAATGAATGGGACTAAAGTGAGATGAACAAAAAGCGTATGTTTACGCCCGATGTCTTGGCGCAGTTGACGAATAGCCTCTAAATATGGCTGGCTTTCAATGTCACCAACAGTTCCCCCAACCTCAACAAGTACGATGTCCACGTCATCCTTAGCAGCAACGATGCGCATGCTATCTTTGATTTCATTGGTTATGTGCGGAATTACTTGAACGGTTCCGCCAAGATAATCACCCCTTCTTTCCTTCTGGATAACTGAGAGATAAATCTGTCCGGTAGTCCAGTTGTGGTTGCGGGTTGTTTCAGTATTCGTAAAACGTTCATAGTGCCCTAGGTCAAGGTCGGTTTCCGCGCCGTCGTTGGTTACATATACTTCACCGTGTTGATAAGGACTCATGGTTCCGGGGTCGACGTTGACGTATGGATCAAATTTCTGGAGGGCGACACGGTAACCGTGTCCTTCCAATAGAGAACCCATCGAAGCAGCAGCCAGACCTTTGCCGAGTGAGGAGACGACCCCCCCGGTGACAAAAATATATTTCACAAGTCGATCGGTGGCTTGCTGGAGAGGCTCGTTCATTGATTGACTCCGATTGAGACAAGGTGACGTACGTGATTGAGATCATCAGGGGTGTCGACGCTAATCCCTGCGAAGCGGGTCTCGATAGTTCGAATCCGCATGTCCGATTCCAACGCACGTAATTGCTCGAGTTCTTCGAGACGTTCGAGTGGAGTTCTGGGGCTGCGTGCTAATTGCATAAGCGATTCCCGTCTATAACCGTAAAGACCAATGTGTTTGAAGCCAAGGACGCCGGACTGCGCTCCGTCCTTGCGAGAATAGGGTATCGGGGCGCGAGAGAAATACATTGCGTTGGCTTTATTGTCAATGGTCACCTTCACGACGTTTGGGTTCAAAAGCTCTTCGAGGTCGCGTATGGGGGTCCGGGCTGTGACAATATCTATCTCGGGAGTGGTTCGCAGCGTATGAATTAGGCTGCCGACGAGAGTGGGGTCGATTAGAGGCTCGTCGCCTTGCACATTGACAATGAACTGATCGGAAAGTGAACTAGCGACCTCAGCCAAGCGATCCATTCCGGTAGGATGCGCCTGGCTGGTCATTTGGACTTCGCCGCCAAAGGCGGTTACCGCGCTAGCAATGCGTTCATCGTCGGTGGCTACAAGCACACGCGTAATACCCGGAACTGATTGCACCCGCCTATACACATGTTCAATCATGGGACGACCTGCGATATCGGCTAACGGCTTGCCGGGCAGGCGAGTAGATTTATAACGAGCCGGAATAATTGCCACCGCCGTCGCGGTGAAAACGATGTCGTGTGGGGATGCACAGGGGTGCACAACGAATATTAATATAGCGCTTTTCAGACGAAAATGGTGGAGCAATATCAGCCCGACGTGGTACGATATCCGAGGAGAGAGATGAAATTCACTCCGTTGCGGATCATCAGTATTTCGGTTGCTATTGGGCTCGTAGCCACTTGGTTGGGTGCAGCGAATACCATGGGTACGATTGTGGATAGCCGATCGGTGGACGAGAGAGTCCGATCGCCGACAGTCACGGATCTTCCCGTGGGTCTTGGAATGGAGATTTTAGAGTTTCGACAACAGGAGCAGGTAAACCTAGTGCCTGCGCCAACGCGAATTACGAGGAATCCTTTTTCGTTGGTGAGACGCGAACGAGTGATGGTGAAGGAGAGAGAGTTTGCCGATTCACCAAATTCGTCTAGCCGTGCTACTGTGGATGACTCGACTTCGACAGACTATGCCCTAAAGCTTATTGGTTTTGCTAGTGATAGACGTTCTGATGGTTTTATCCGCACAGCGATTGTCGAGGTCAACGGAAAAACGGTTCTCGCGAGGCAGGGCAACACCTTGGGTCAAGGACTAATAGTCACCGGAGTAGGCGAAGATTTTGTCGAAGTGACTGATGCAACATCCCATGTGTTTAGGGTCGAGTTACCGTAGCTGTTTTGAAGACCTGCGACGGCAATAGTTCAGGGTATAAAAATTTCTCTTTCGAACACTAAGGTATCGTCGCTATCCCTGCTTTTTGTACGGCTGGTATCTGGCGTAATTCGTCAATCGCGCGCGCATTTGCCGTTGAGTCTGTTGCGGGTTGATTGGTGGATTCGACACGCACGACGCCAACGGCTCCTTCAGTATGGCGTCCTAGGGCAAACGTTGCTTTGTTTATTCCGTTTTGTCCAAGAATAGTACCGACCTCACCGATTACACCAGGTTTGTCGTTGTTTCTGATTACGAACAAAGTTCCGTCAAGGGGGACTTCGATTTCAACTCCGTCTAATCGAACTAGCCGGGGGCTGTTGGGTTCAAAAAGAGCGCCTTCGGCCCAAAGTTCGCCGTGCTCAGTATGCAGCTTGAGAGAGATCACGCTGGCAAAGTTTCGACTCCGAGAACTCCGAGACTCGATTACCTCTAGGCCTCGTTCCGATGCGATGGAACCTGCATTGACGAGTGTTACGGAGGAAGAAAGAATCTGCCGAAAGATACCTACTAGGGCAGAGCCGACCAGCATTTCCGTATTTCCTTCCGCAATCGCTCCGTAGTACCTGATGCCTATGGCTTGGATGGGACTTCCGGAGGAAAGCTGGGCGAGAAAGCTTCCCAGACGATCCGCAAGATTAATATAAGGCTGTAAACGGTTCATGTCCTCTGTTGGCACAGAGGGGAAGTTGACAGCGTTACGAACTATACCCGAGCACAAGTAATCGCGGAGACTGGCGGCGGCTTCAAGTCCAACCTGTTCCTGGGCTTCAACTGTCGAAGCTGCGATATGGGGTGTAGCAAGCACTTGTGGAAGGCCTGTAAGACTCAAGTCAGCGGGAGGTTCTTTCAGGAAGACATCGAGCGAGGCGTTAGCAACATGACCGGAAAGAATAGCTTCGGTGAGTGCAGGTTCGTCGATGAGGTCGCCTCGAGCCGTATTGATAATTCGAATGCCGCGCTTACTCTTTTTTAGACGCTTTCTATTAATCAAGCCTCTGGTGCTATCAGTCGAGGGAAGGTGGAGAGTAACGAAATCCGCACGTTCGAAAAGTTCATCAAGAGAAGTGAGAGGGATGCCTGTGTCTCCAGTGATAGGCGCGACGATGAATGGATCATGAGCTATTACTGTCATGTCAAATGCGGCTGCACGCCTCGCTACTTCTCGACCAATACGGCCGAGTCCAATGATGCCTAAAGTCTTGCCGCGCAGTTCTACGCCACGGTGGCTCTTCTTTTCCCAATTGCCGGCTTTCATTTGTGCGTCGGCTAAAGGAATTGATCTCGCGGCGGCGAGCATTAGCGCGACAGTGTGTTCCGCAACGCTGATGCTATTGGCGCCAGGGGCGTTCAGGACGAGAATTCCGCGTGCACTGGCGGCGGCGAGATCAACATTGTCTACACCGGTCCCGGCACGCGCAATTACTCTGAGCCGCGGAGCTTGGTCGATGAGATTTGATGAAACTTTGGTCGCGCTTCGAACTATAAGGCCGTCGGCGTCTGATACTGCAAAATCTAGGCCACCCGGCGGAAGACCCTTCGAGTCGATTACTGTCCATCCCTCGGAACGCAGAAGCTCGCCTGCAGAGGCTGGTAGTGGGTCAGCTATTACAATTTTCATTTACGACAAACGGCGAAAGTGAACAAGATTAAGCAGATGCATAGAGTATAATGAACAACGCAAGTCCTTTGTGAATTGGTAAATCGCACCATGATGGTGCAAAGCGTTGGAATGTTCGATTTGATGCGGTCGTTACGGTCCCCAATTACAAGTTTTCCACAAGTCTTTCCACACTTTCTGTTGAAGAGTTCATGCGGTGTAGGAAAACAGACCAGGTTCGGTGTGAACACGGTTAGTTTTTGGTGGAATTTGCCGGGCTTAGAGTGATGACCGAATTGGTAGTGCATGATTCTGGATTTTCTGAGGATTGTGTGTTTCTTCCGACATTCAGGTTTAGAGAGTAGGGCAAATGAACCGCAAAGTTACTGTCATCGGATCAGGCAACGTGGGGGCGACGGCGGCCAGAAGTATCGCGGATAAAGAATTAGCGGACGTCGTGATATTGGATATTCTGGATGGTGTTCCCCAAGGCAAGGGGTTGGATATTCTTGAGGCTTGTCCTGTTGAAGGTTCCGATGCGCGAGTAATTGGTACTAACGACTACGCCGATACGGCCGGTTCAGATATCGTCGTGATTACAGCTGGATTGGCTAGAAAGCCAGGAATGAGCCGGGACGACCTCCTTTCGAAAAACTTTTCGATTATAAAGGCAGTGACCGAAGAAGTGATGAAGCATTCCCCAAATTGCATCATCATGCCGGTTACGAATCCACTTGACGCCATGGCGCAAGCCGTTTTTCGGGTTAGCGGATTGCCGCGGGAACGGGTCATTGGAATGGCCGGTGTGCTCGACTCTGCGCGAATGCGTGCGTTTATAGCTCAAGAACTTGATGTTTCCGTCGAGAATACACACGCCTTTGTTTTAGGGGGGCACGGAGACACGATGGTTCCTCTTCCTCGCTATTCGACAGTCGCAGGCATTCCAATTACGGAATTACTGGATGCTGACAGGGTTGAGGCCATCGTCAAGCGAACAGCGCAAGGTGGAGCGGAAATCGTCAAGCTTCTTGGCACCGGCAGCGCTTATTATGCTCCGGCATCATCAGTTGTTGAGATGGTGGAGGCCGTGTTGAAGGATAAGAAGAAAATTTTACCTTGTTCGGTGTTTCTTCAAGGGGAATATGGGCTTGACGGGGTTTTTGTTGGTGTTCCGGTAAAACTGGGAGCTCTTGGCGTAGAGGACATCATTCAAATCAAGCTTACTTCGGAGGAGGACGCGGCTCTGAAGAAATCGGCTGAGGCTGTTCGAGAATTGGTGGGAATTATTGGAGTTTAGAGATAGCAGTGGTCAATAGTCGTGACCGTTCTTCCTTGGGATGAAAAAGCGTAGTGAAACTCCACGAATATCAGGCTAAGCAACTTCTCTCGAATTTTGGGGTTCGGGTGCCGAAGGGAGAGATGGTTGTCTCTTCTGATGATGCGCTGGCGGTGGCTGCACGGCTCGGTGGTCGCGTTGTCGTAAAAGCTCAAATTCACGCGGGTGGTCGCGGCAAAGGCGGCGGTGTCAAGGTTGTTGCTGATTCGGATGAAGCCGCTCAAGCCGCTGAACGTATCCTTGGAATGACTTTAATCACTCCTCAGACAGGTCCAGATGGAACAACCGTTAGACGTTTACTTGTTGAGGAAGGACTTGACATCGAGCGGGAACTGTATCTCGGATGTTTAATTGATCGAGAATCGAAGAGGGAAACGTTAATTGCAAGTGCTTCTGGAGGCATGTCGATTGAAGAGGTTGCGAAGGACACTCCGGAGCTTATTCATCGAGAGACAATCGATCCGGCGCAAGGTCTCATGGAGTTTCAGGCAAGGCGTTTAGCTTTGGCTCTTGGGTTGACTGGGCCCGAAATTCGTTTGGCGGCTGAAGTGATGATTTTTGTCTGGCGAGCTTTTCGAGAAATCGATGCGAGCTTGATTGAGATCAATCCGCTTGTTGTGACGAAGCAAGGTGCAGTTATAGCACTCGATGCGAAGATTTCTCTGGATGAAAATGCGATGTTTCGCCACACGAAACTCGCGGAACTTCGCGATTTTGAGGAAGAAGAAGAACTGGAGATTCAGGCTTCTGAATTTTCCCTGAACTATATTCGCTTGGATGGAAATATTGGATGTATGGTCAATGGTGCGGGCCTCGCGATGGCCACGATGGACATTATTAAACTTGCAGGGGGAGAACCGGCAAATTTTTTGGATGTTGGTGGAGGAGCTAACGCAGAGCAAATCGAGAATGCATTCAGGATTTTGATTTCAGACCGAAACGTTAAGGCGGTATTGATCAATATCTTTGGAGGCATTCTCCGCTGCGACGTGCTGGCGACCGGAGTTGTTTCCGCAGTCAGGAAATTGAATGTGGAGGTGCCGGTGGTAATCAGAATGGAAGGTACGAACGTCAAAGAAGGCAAAGAGATTTTGGATGCTAGCGGTCTAAGTTTTTTTACGGCCGACGCCATGGATGACGCAGCGGAGCACGTCGTCGGTCTCGTAAAAAGTGTTTGAAGGACTGAGTGCTTGTAACGGATAGACCATGGGCTAATCATTTGGGTTCGCGCGAGATTCATTGTCGAATATAGGGACTAGATGTCGGTTTTAATTGACCATCAAACTCGATTGATTGTTCAGGGTTTAACAGGTCGTGAAGGCACGTTTCATGCGAGACAGGCTGCCGATTATGGAACCGTTGTCGTTGGTGGCGTTACTCCAGGTAAAGGACACTCGGTCCATAAAGGGTGGCCAATCTTTGATTCAGTGTCTGAGGCAGTTGACAAAACGGGTGCGAATGCATCGGCAGTATTCGTTCCGCCATCGGTAGCAGCTGATGCCATCATGGAAGCCGCGGATGCTGGACTTCCATTAGTCGTCTGCATTACGGAAGGAATTCCGACATCGGACATGCTTCGGGTTATCTCGTTTTTGAAGAGAAAAACTACGAGGCTTATCGGGCCGAATTGTCCGGGCCTGATTTCTCCTGGAAAAGCGAAAGTTGGCATTATTCCTGGGCACATTTGCCAGGAAGGCCGTATAGGAATTGTTTCAAAGAGCGGCACGCTAACTTACGAAGCGATCCACCAGTTGACAAGGCTCCGTCTTGGCCAAACGACATGTATTGGAATCGGCGGTGACCCGCTGATCGGGACAAGTTTTATCGATTCCCTCAAATTGTTCGCCGATGACGAAGATACGGCTGCAGTGGTCATGATTGGAGAAATTGGAGGGTCTGCAGAAGAAGAGGCCGCAGCTTATATCAAGAATGGGTTTAGGAAACCCGTTGTAGGTTTTATCGCAGGCCAAACGGCTCCGCCCGGACGACGGATGGGGCATGCTGGTGCAATTATCTCCGGCGGACGCGGCACAGCGTCTGAGAAAATGCGTGCTCTTCGGGAGGCAGGTGTGAAAGTTGTAGAGAGCCCGGCCGAGATTGGCGAGGCGATTGCTGGAATCTTAGAATCTTAAGCGGCTTTGGACATGCTAGTATTGCTTAGTGCAGGGCCTTGAGTGAAGTGTGGCTTATTGGGTTGTTTAGTTATTCATTTTTCTACTGTGATGGTTGAGGCGCTGCATGGCTCTTACTGACGTTGCTCTTAGAGAAAACCCACCTATCGAGACTGGATCTCGACTCACGAACGATTTCAGCATGCAAGTTGCAACCGTTAATGGCTCTGGCAGCCAGACGGCCAATTTAGTCCTGCTTCGAACAATTTTCGAAATGGGAGTGCCGGTCTCTGGTAAGAACTTGTTTCCGTCGAACATCGCCGGTCTTCCGACGTGGTTCACTATCCGTGTTAGCCGCGACGGCTACGTGGGACGTAAGCCAGAGGTTGACTTTCTAGTTGCGATGAACTCACAGACCGCTAGAGAAGACGTTCTTTCTCTCCGCGCAGGAGCGGCAGTCGTTTATGACGAGCCATTAAATCTTTCTACTGTGCGGGAAGACCTCGTCTTTTACCCGGTTCCTTTTGACAAGCTCGTTTCCGGTGTGTGCACCGACGTGAAGCTGAAACGTCTCGTGCGAAACATGGTCTATGACGGCGTAGTGGCAAAATTGATCGGTGTGGACCGTGACCAGATGGAGCAGGCGCTCGAGAAGCAACTGGGAGGAAAACCGAAGGCGGTTAAGTTGAACCGTGCAGCCCTCGATGTGGGCTACGAATATGCGGAACAGCATTTAGAGAAGGCTGATCCTTGTTTTGTAGAACGGATGGATGCGACAGCTGGCAAAGTTTTGATCGACGGAAATTCGGCCGCGGCCATTGGAGCGATGATGGCCGGAGTGACAGTTGTGACGTGGTATCCGATAACCCCATCTTCGTCTCTTTGCGAAACGCTTATTGAGTATTTGAGGGAATATCGCATCGACAAAGAAACTGGAAAGGCGACATTTGCCGTAGTTCAGGCTGAGGATGAAATCGCGGCAATAGGAATGGCGATTGGCGCCGGATGGGCTGGAGCTCGAAGTATGACCTCAACATCAGGCCCCGGCGTGTCTCTAATGAGTGAATTTGTTGGGCTCGGCTATTTTGCTGAGGTGCCAGCAGTAATTTTCGATGTCCAACGCGTCGGTCCCTCCACAGGGCTCCCAACTCGAACGGCACAAGGCGACATTTTGATGACCGCTTTTTTGTCGCATGGAGATACCCGACACTTAATGCTCTTTCCATCCTCCGCTGAAGAATGTTATTCGATGGCGATTGAAGCGTTTGATTTGGCCGAGCGTTTTCAGACACCCGTTTTCGTGATGTCCGACCTTGATCTTGGGATGAATACTTGGATGTCAGAGACGCTCGATTATCCAACAAAACCGCTAGATCGGGGAAAGGTCCTGGATGCCGAAAGTTTAGAGCGTATCGGAAAATTTGGCCGCTACCGCGATGTTGACGGCGACGGGGTTCCTTATCGGAGTCTCCCGGGTGACGGAATGCCCCCATATTTTTGTCGTGGTTCTGGTCATAATGAATGGGCTCAATATAGCGAACGTCCGGATGACTACCAGAAGAATTTGGACCGCGTTGCTCGAAAATTCGAGACGGCTCGTGATTGGATGCCAGCGCCGGTCGTAGAGATTAATGCGAAGGCGTCGATCGGCATTGTCGCTTATGGCACCACGCATTGGGCCTTGATAGAGAGTCGGGACCAACTTCTTTCAGAAGCAGAGATTGAAACGTCGTATTACCGAATTTGTGCATACCCGTTCCGAGATGCCCTAGCGTCATTCGTGAAACGACACGAGCGTGTGTACGTTGTAGAGCAGAATCGGGACGCGCAAATGCTGAGTCTCATGAAATTGGATTTGCCTGCAAAATTGACGCTTCGATTGCGAAGTGTCTTGCACTATTCTGGAAATCCTATTGATGCTCGATCCGTGACCGATAACATTTTGCTTCAGGAGGGTTACCGGGTCGAGAAGGCGAGAGCGGTTCCTTCGGCGTCGGAGAATTCCTCTGGTGTTGGGGGTGAGTAATCCACCGGGGTCGGTGGTGAAAGGTTAACGTGGCGACCGGAAGTGTTTCCTCATCAAGGAAAAACAAATCGAATTTGATTGGTCTCGAATCGAAGGCTTACCGTGGTGGTAAAACCACGCTATGCGCGGGATGTGGACATAATGCAATCTCTGAACGGATCATTGGTGCTTGTTTTGAAATGGGAATTGACCCGGAGCGCGTGATAAAACTCTCCGGAATCGGATGTTCTAGCAAAAGTCCTGCTTATTTCCTCGGGTCGTCTCATGGATTTAATGCCGTGCATGGAAGAATGCCATCTGTTGGTACAGGCGCTCTTCTGGCGAATCGAAAACTGATTGCCATAGGGGTGAGCGGTGATGGGGACACAGGTGCAATCGGAATTGGTCAGTTCGTGCACCTGATGCGTCGAAATCTACCAATCATCTACATCATAGAGGACAACGGTTGCTATGGATTGACTAAGGGGCAGTTCTCACCGACTGCGGACCTCGGGTCAACGAAGAAGACCGGCGTCGTTAACGATCTACCAGCCATTGATACTTGCGCGCTAGCGATTGAGTTGGGTGCGTCATTTGTTGCTCGTTCCTTCTCCGGTGATAAGAAACAGTTGCAGGCCGTTTTGAAGGCAGCGCTCGCGCATAAGGGAACCGCGATGCTGGATGTGCTATCACCGTGTGTGACGTTTAATGACCACAAGGGTTCAACAAAAAGCTATGCCTACGCGAAGGATCATGACGATCCCATTAGTGAGATCGATTTTGTTCCTTATTTTGAGGATATTGAAGTCGATTACGAGCCTGGGGACACTCGCGAGGTAGAGTTCCACGACGGTTCGAAAGTGTATCTGAGAAAATTGGGAGAAGACTACGATCCTCGGAATAAACTTCAAGCGTTGAGCGTGCTTAGTTCGACGAAGTCACGTGGCGAGTTTGCGACAGGATTGCTCTACGTCGAGCCCGCGAAGACGGATTTTATTGATCTCCTCAATATTGTAGATGAACCTCTAGCGACATTGCCGGAGAGCCGAGTGCGACCGCCAGAGTCGGCACTGCAGGCCATCATGGAGGGACTTCGGTAAAGGCTTTTTCGGATGTAGGGATTCAGTAATCTATGTTCTAGTGCTACCGATATAATCTAGAAATGGAACGTACCCTAGCCATTATCAAGCCGGACGCTGTCGAAGGGCGGTGTATTGGTTCCGTTGTCGCCCGGATTGAGTCAGAGGGATTTCGAGTCTGCGCTATGCGTCTTCTTCGATTAACGAAAATTGATGCATCAATTTTTTACGCGGTCCACAAGGAGAAACCGTTCTTTAGTGATCTGATTTCTTTTATGTGTTCTGGGCCGGTCGTTGTCTTAGCACTAGAGGCTCCAAACGCTATTAACCGCTGGAGACAAGTAATGGGCAACACAGACCCAGGAAAGGCGGCACCGGAAAGTTTGCGTCGAGAATTTGGGGCGTCGATCGAGCGAAATGCGACACATGGTTCAGACGGGGTTGAGACAGCAGCGTCAGAGCTTGCCTTCTTCTTCCGCGGAAGTGAACTGTCATAACTGACAGAGGTACACCGAAAGCGCGATGGGCAAAGTGTTGATTGTCGCGGGATTTTTTCTCGCGGGAATTGGGTTAGTTTTATCGATGGGTTTCCCGCTTGGACGTCTTCCGGGGGACTTTCTCTTTCGGCGGGAGAGCGCAACAATATTCGTTCCGCTTACCTCTTCTATTTTGCTAAGCGTTGTACT
>Ga0310120_10000067_pt1 | contig 75216 bp, 50 predicted proteins | sample CB27_AW_983_MG_FD_203506 | JGI IMG/M metagenome (GOLD analysis project Ga0310120, IMG submission 203506) | Marine microbial communities from Western Arctic Ocean, Canada - CB27_AW_983 | ecosystem: Environmental > Aquatic > Marine > Oceanic | place: Canada: Western Arctic Ocean | collected...
GCCGGTTCCGCCCTGGACCGTGTCGTCTCCATCGTTGCCCAGCACCACGTCGCCACTGCCACCCTGTCCGTTGAGACGATCTGCACCGGTGCCCCCGTTGAGCACGTCGGAACCGCTGCCGCCGAAGACCCGGTCGCTGCCGTCGCCGCCATCGACCGAATCGTTTCCGGAGGATCCATTGAGGACGTCGCCGGAGGTTCCGCCCAGGACCAGGTCATCGCCCCGGCCACCGATGACGGTGTCCGGCGAGCCGTTGCCGTTGAGCCAGTCGTTGCCGTCGGATCCCAGGATCGAGTCGCGGCCGCCCTGGCCGTCGAGCGAATCGTCGCCGGCGTCACCCAGCAGCGTGTCGCCGCCGCCTCCACCGGTGAACACGTCATTCCCGTCACCGCCGATGATCATGTCGTCACCGCCTCGACCATTGGCCACGTCGTCGCCGTCGCCGGCGATGATCGAGTCGTCCTTGCTGCCGCCGGTCAGGTTGTCGTCTCCGGCGGCTCCGTCGAGGGTGACCTGTCCGAGTGTGAACGTGGAAGCCGAGATCACGTTGTCACCGCTGCCGCCGACCAGGTGAGCGGTTTCGACTCCGTCGAGGTCGTCGGTGCCGCGGCCCACCAGCTGGGTGTTCGACAACGCTTGGTCGGCGTCGGTGGTCTGCTCGACCAGGTCGGTGCCGTCTCCCCCCGAGAGACTGTCATTGCCGGCCGAGCCGCGGAGCGTATCGTTGCCGGCGAGTCCGGAAAGCGTGACCGGACCGTTGTTGAACGCGGTGGCGTCGAGCAGGTTGTCGCCGCCCCCCCCGTTCAATTGAGCCTCCTCGATTCCCTCGATCTCGTCGCTGCCCAGGCCGGTCAGCAACGAGTCGGTGAGCACCTGGTCGTCATCGGATTGCTGCTGCACCTGGTCGACGCCATCGGAACCCACCAGCCGGTCATCTCCGGCCCCCCCCAGCAACGTGTCGTTGCCGGCGGCGCCGTCGAGCGTGACGGGGCCGGAACTGAAATCTCGGGCGTCGATCGCGTTGTCGCTGCCGCCGCCGGTCAGCCAGGCGAACTCGATTCCGGAAATCACGTCCGAGCCGTTGCCGGTCAGTTGCGAGTCGGTGAGTACCTGGTCGGCGTCGACGGTCTGCCGGACCAGGTCGCTTCCGGTCCCGCCGGACAGCGTGTCGTCGCCCGGGCTGCCGTGCAGGGTCGTGTCGCCGCTGAATGCGGTGGCGTCGAGCAGGTTGTCGCCGCCGCTGCCGTGGAGTTCGGCCTGTTCGATTCCCGACAGGGTGTCATCGCTGTCGGCTTGCAACAGGGTGTCGCTGAGCACCTGGTTGGCGGTGCCGGTCGAGACGATCAGGTCGGTGCCCGCGCCGCCGGTAATCTGGTCGTCGCCGGCCGATCCCAGCAGCGTGTCGTCGCCGCCGGCTCCGTCGAGAGTGACCGGCCCGGGCGTGAAGGCCGAGGCGTCCAGTTGATTGGCTGCATCACCACCGACCAGCATTGCCTGGTCGATGTCCGAAAGCGTGTTCTGACCCAGCCCGGTCAGGCTGGTGGTTGTCAGCACCTGGTCGGCATCGACGGTCTGCAGCACCAGGTCGACTCCGCTGCCACCCAGCAGGATGTCGTCGCCGTCCCCGCCTTCGAGTGTGGTGTCACCTGCGAATCCGCTGGCGTCGAGCGTGTTGGCCGAGTCGCCGCCGGAGAGGTGAGCCGTCTCGATGTCCACCAGCGTGTCGTTGCCGGCACCGGTGATCGACGTTGCGGAAAGCACCTGGTCGAAGTCGCCGGCGGAGACCACCAGGTCGGTGCCCGGGCCCCCGTCGATCTGGTCGTCACCGGGCGAACCCAGCAGCGTGTCATCGCCGTCGGACCCCGTCAGCGTGGTGTTTCCCGTATCGAACCCGGTGGCATCGATCGTGTTGTTGCCGAGGCCTCCGGTCAGCACTGCCTGCTCGATTCCGGTCAACAGGTCGTTGCCCCGCCCGGTGAGATTCGAGGAAGTCAGCACCTGGTCGGCGTCGGAGAACTGTTCGACCTGGTCGTTGCCGGTGCCACCGTCGAGCGAGTCATCGGCCGGGGAACCCAGCAGCGTGTCGTCGCCCCCGGCTCCCACCAGCGTGGTGGAACCCCGGTTGAATGCTGATGTGTCGAGCCGGTTGGCCGACGATCCCCCGATCAGTTCGACGTTTTCGATACTCGTCAGCAAGTCGGTTCCCTGCCCGGTCAACTGCGAGTCGGTGGCGACCTGGTCGTTGTCGGCGGTTTGCCGGACCCGGTCGGTGCCGCTGCCCCCGGCCAGCGAGTCACTGGCCGGAGAACCGATCAGGGTGTCGTTGCCGCTGCCGCCGTCGAGCGTGACGGGGCCGTTGGTGAAGGTTTCGGCCGTGATCAGGTTCGCCGAGCTGCCACCGCTCAGTACGCCGCTCTCGATCGAGGACAACGTGTCGTTGCCACGTCCGGTGAGCTGGGTGTTGGTCAGCACCTGGTCGCCGTCGACCGACTGCTCGACCTGGTCGGTCCCGCTGCCGCCGATCAGTGTGTCGTTGCTCTGGCTGCCGATCAGCGTATCGTTGCCGTCACCGCCGTCGAGTTCGACGGATCCGGAGGTGAAGGCCTCGGCGTCGAGTCGATTGTCACCGACTCCACCAGCCAGTTCGGCACGCTCGAACGAGCTGTGCGTGTCGTTGCCGTAACCGGTCAGCGTGGTGTTGGTCAGCACCTGGTCGGTGTCGGAGGCCTGGGTGAGCACATCCAGGCCGTTGCCACCGTCGAGGGTATCGTCCGAGGATGAACCCGCGATCGTGTCATCGCCGAACAGGCCCGACACCGTCACCGGTCCGGCGGTGAATGCCGAGGCATCGATGTGGTTGGCCTGGTTGTCTCCGGTCAGTGAGGCGCGTTCGACCTGCGAGAGAACATCCAGTCCCAGGCCGGTCAGCGTGGTGTTGGTCAGCACCTGGTTGGACCCGGTCACCTGGACCACCAGGTCCGTGCCATCGCCGCCGTCGAGCGAATCGCTCGAAGTCGATCCCCTCAACGTGTCGTCGCCGTCTCCACCGCTGAGCGTGGCGGGTCCGGCGGTGAAGCCGGTGGCGTCGAGACTGTTGTCGCCGGCGCCCCCGGTCAAGCGGATCCCCTCGATTCCGGCCAGGATGTCGGTGCCGTGGCCGACCAGGCTGGTGTTGGTCGCCACCTGGTTGGCGTCGGCGGACTGGCCGCCGATGTCGGTTCCGGCTCCGCCATCCAGCGAATCGTTGCCGGAGGATCCCAGCAGGGTGTCGTCGCCGGCGGCCCCGGCCAGCGTCACGCCCAGGCCGGTGAACGATCCTGCATCGATCAGGTTGTCGGATGCTCCACCGGAGAGAATCGCCTGTTCGAACCCCGACAGCGAGTCCGTGCCCAGCCCCTGGAGGGTGGTGTCGCTGAGAGCCTGGTCGGCGTCGACGGTTTGTTCGACGGTGTCGGTCCCCGCGCCACCGATCAGCGTGTCGTCGCTGGTCGAGCCCAGCAGGGTGTCGTTGCCGCCGGCTCCATCGAGCGTGACCGAGCCGAGAGTGTAGGCCGAGGCGTCGAAGTGGTTGTCACCGCTGCCGCCGCTGATCGTGAACCGTTCGATGGCAATCAGCGTGTCGCTGCCGGGACCCACGACCGTCGAATCGGTCAGCACCAGGTTGCCGTCGTAAATCACTCGGCCGGTATCGGTGTCGGGGCCGCCATCCAGCGTGTCGGAGGTCGCGGTGCCCGTGAGCGTGTCGTTGCCGTCGGCACCGACGAGTGTCACCGGCCCGGCAGAGAATCCGCCGGCATCCAGATCGTTGTTGCCTGCTCCACCGGTCAGGATCGCTTCCTCGATCGAGACCAGCAGGTCGCTGCCCTGCCCGGACAGGCTGGTGTTGGTCAGCACCTGGTCGGCGTTGACTGCCTGCCGCACCTGGTCACTGCCGGTGCCGCCATCAATGAGGTCGTTTCCGGGACTGCCGTGCAGGGTGTCGTTGCCGGCGAGTCCCAGGAGAGTGACCGGGCCAAGCGTGAAGCCGCTGGGATCCAGCGTGTTGTTCGAACCGCCCCCGGTGAGCACTGCACGTTCGATGCTGTTCAGAGTGTCGTTGCCGTCGCCTGTGAGGCTGTTGTCAACCAGCACCTGGTCGGCATCGGCGACCTGTTGGATTTCGTCGGTCCCCGTTCCCCCGTCGAGCGAGTCGTCGCCCGCGGCGCCCAGCAGCGTGTCGTTGCCCTGGCCACCGACCAGCGTGGCGGTTCCCGAAAAGTCGGCCGCGTCGATCCGGTTGTCCGAGTTGCCCCCGGTGAGGGCGGCCAGCTCGATGCTCGACACCACGTCGTTGCCGCGTCCGGTCAGGCTGCTGTCGGTGAGCACCTGCTGGGTGTCGGCGGTCTGGAGCACGAGATCGGTGCCGGTGCCGCCGTCGAGCGAATCGTCCTGGCCGGACCCGGTCAGCGTGTCGTTGCCGCCGGCCCCGTCGAGAGTGACCGATCCAAGAGCGAAGCCGTCGGCATCCAGGGAGTTGTCCGAGCTTCCCGCGATCAACCACCCACTCTCGACACTCGTCAAGGTGTCGTTGCCGTCGCCGGTGACCAGGGTGTCGACCAGCACCTGGTCGGCATCGATCTCCTGGCGGACCAGGTCGTTGCCAGAGCCACCATCGAGCGAGTCGTTTCCGGCAGCGGCCCACAGCGTGTCGTCGGCGGCCAGTCCCGAGAGGGAAACGGTGCCGCCGAAGCCGCGGGCATCGAGCGTGTTGGCGGCGGCACCGCCGGTCAGCTGGGCCTCCTCGAGCGACGAAACCTCGTCGGTGCCCCGTCCGGTCAGCGAACTGTCGGTGAGCACCTGGTCGGCGTCGACGATCTGCCTCAATTGGTCGGTCCCGGTCCCCCCCACCAGCGAGTCGTCCCCGGCCGATCCGAGCAGCGTGTCGGCGCCGTCGCCGCCGTCGAGCGTGACGGAGCCGGAGTTGAATCCGCTGGCGTCGAGCGTGTTGTCGGAGCTGCCGGCTGTCAGCTGGGCCTCCTCGATCGCCGCGAGCGTGTCGTTGCCGTCGCCGGTGACCAGCGTGTCGATCAGCACCTGGTCGGCGTCGCGGATCTGGCGGATCTGGTCGGTGCCGTCGTCGCCCTCGAGAACGTCATCGGCGGGGCTGCCCCACAGCGTGTCGTCTCCACCGGCTCCGGAGAGCGTGACCGAACCCTTGGTGAATCCCGCGGCGTCGATCGTGTTGGCCGAGGCGCCTCCGGTGAGGTCGGCCCGTTCGATGTCCGAGAGCGTGTCCGAGCCGTCGCCGGTGAGCACGGAGTCGTTGAGCACCTGGTCGGTATCGACCGACTGGGCGACCAGGTCGGTGCCGTCGCCGCCATCGAGCGAGTCGTTGCCGGCGGCGCCCCACAGCGTGTCGTTGCCGCCGAGTCCGGACAGCGTGACGGTGCCGGAAAACCCGCTGGCCTCGAGCGTGTTGTCCGAGCCACCCCCGGTCAGTGCGGCCTCTTCGACTTCCGAGACCGAGTCGGTGCCGCGGCCGGTCAGGCTGGTGTCGGTGAGCACCTGCAGGGTGTCGGCTGTCTGCTGGATGCGGTCTGTGCCGCTGCCGCCGACGAACGAATCGTCGCCGTCGCCGCCCACCAGCGTGTCGTCGCCACCGCCGCCGATCAGCGTGGCGGTTCCCGAAAACGTGTCCGCGTCGATCGTGTTGTTGCCGGCGCCCCCTGTCAGGATTGCCTGCTCGATCGTCTCGAACGTCACGCTGCCGGCACCCGGATTGGTCAACAGTGCCCCGGTCAGCGTGTAGTCGAAGTCGCCGGTGACCTCGAGCGTGTCCGTGCCGTCGTGGCCCAGGAACGACACCGTCACGTCGATGGCCGCAGCCGTGTGGTCGATGATCAACGTGTCGTCGTCGTCGGAGCCGACGACCTGGATCGAATCGACCGAGGCGAACGGCACGCGGCCGCTCTCGGATCCGTTGACCGTCACCACCAGGTCGCTGCCCGAACGGGTCAGCAGGATGGTGTCGGCCGTGTCGTCGTCGCCGACATTGGGGGTCGGGCTGTCCCAGGCGGTGATCATCAACACGTTGGGGCCGGCCTCGATGACCGGGACCATCGCCTCGGCATCGGCCAGGCCGTAACCGTTGTCGTGATTGAAGCCGGCCGGCACCATCGCGACCGTCTCCTCGGTGAACGCGTCGAGGACATCATCGGGGGAAGTGAACGGGCGGGTTTCGAGCATCAGTGCGGCGATGCCGGCTGCGTGGGGGGCGGCGGCGGAGGTCCCGAAGAAGTTGGGGAAAGTGTCCGCGTCGGCAGCGATGTCCGAGCCGAAGAAGGTCGTGTTCGCACCGTCGGGTGCCGTAAAGCTTGGTGTTTCGCGGACGACGGGTGTCGTGAGCCGGTTGCCGTCGGTGTCGAAGTAGATCGGCGTGCCACCGCGGGAACTGAAACCCTCGAGCAAGGCAGGCGATTGGCCGAAGGCGGGAGTGTCCCCGTAAAACGCCGCCGCGACCGCCACCGCACCTTCGGCGTTGTTCTGTCCGAATGTCGTGCTGCTTTGGGTGTCGTGTTCGGCGATGGTCCCCGAGCGGAACTTCACGTACTTCAGCATGCCGGGGTCCGGGCCGATGTCGTCGTACTTGACCAGGGCCAGGTAGACCGTCGCCGTCGACGCCGACGAGTTGGTGTAACTAAAGAGCTCGACCGCGTCTCCGCCGATGTTGTTGGTTGCGCCCGAGGCCAGCACCGTTGCGGACGTCGATTCACTGGCCAGTACCAGGATGTCCATGTCGCTGGTCGAGCCCGCTCCTCCCAGCGACCCAAATGGCTCGTCCCACTGAAAACTCAGCACCATCGTGCTCAGTCCCGGGACCGTGATTCTCTGGTAGGTGTCGGTGACGCCGCCGGCATCGAAATCGTGCAGGACCCCGTCGTAGGCCGTGACTCCAGAATCCCGGAATACGCTCTCGTAAGAATCACGTCCACTGTTGCCCGCGGCCGAGAAGTAGGGGATACCCAGGGCCGCGACCTCGTCGACCGCCTGTGCGATTATGCCGTCCTGGAACATCGGTTCGCCGAAGTAACCCACGTCGTCGACGATCACGTCCGACTGGGCCTCCTTGGCCAACTTGACGATGCCTTCGGCGAATGACGCATTGCCCAGGAAGGCCGAGTGGAACGCCTGGTCGACTCCGGGAGCGACGTCGTGGATGATCTGCATCATCGCCCGACCCTCGTCGCTGCCCGAACCGCAACCGGTTTCCTCCTGCAACACCACGATTCCGGTGGGAAGATCGCCGCTGGTCACGTCGGCGCTTGCGTTGCCGTCGCAGTCGTAGCTGTCCGACAGGGTGCCGACGACGACACCGGTGCCGTCCAGGCCGTAGGTCGAACGGGCCAGGTCCGATCGCTGGGCCGGATCGCCCTGGCTGGTGACCGCCCCGGCATGTGTCATCGGAATTCCCGGGGACGCAAACCGCAACTGCGTTGATGTCGCCAGCTGGTCCAGGGACGCCAGCGGGACCAGGGCCGAGACCGATGAGCCCCAGGTGCCTGTCACCGTCGCTCCCATTGCCTCCAACGAATCGACCAGTTCGTCAGCCTCGCCCACCGCCGTCGCGTGAACCAGCACGTCGCTGCCGCGCAACCGCAACAACTCGTTGCTGGGCTCGAATGTTCCCTCGCCGTTCTCGACGTGGGCGGCGAACTCGTGATGGACCAGTGCCAGATCGAAGCCGATCGAGGACATCTCGCCGTCCTTGCCGACCAGGTCGTCGCCGTGAAAACCGACCAGGGCCTGCTGGAACGCCTGCGTGCCGTCCAGCAGCGTACGGTCCTCAAGCCACTCGGCCGCCGTCGACATGCGGCTGCAATGTCGGTGAGTCCGTGTGCGATCGCCGGGACGAAGCGAGAAACGGGAACGGAACCGGTCAAGCCATGAACTGATGAGCATCGACGAGAGAACCTCGGTGCGAGCTACGACCGAGGTCACACTCCGAGCGCCCTCGACCGAACCGACATCACTGGATCCCTCCAGCTATCCACCGTAAACCCCTCAGCTTGCCGATACAAACGCGGATGATGCGGAATCTGAGGGTTATGAGGGGAGACGTCGCGAGGACGGGACCGGATCGAGCAGGTGGGAACCCGGCATCAGCCCCGAATCAGATCAGTTCGCCGATCGGCTTTTGCTGGTCGACGACATACTGGGGGCGACCTCTGAGGTCATTGAGCGTCAGCGTTTCGGGGACGATGCCCATGTTGTGGTACAGCGTCGCGAACACTTCGCGGTAGTGCACCGGCCGATCCTTGGGCACTTCGCCCAATCGGTTGGTCGACCCGACCACCTGCCCGGTCTGCATGCCGCCGCCGGCCATGATGCACATGTTGGCGTTGGGCCAGTGGTCGCGGCCACCGTTGCTGTTGATCTTGGGGGTGCGTCCGAATTCGCCCCAGACCACCACCGACACGTCGTCGGCCAGTCCCCGCGCGTGCAGGTCTTCGACCATCGCCGAGAGCCCGATGTCGAGCATCGGGACGGTGGCCCGCACGTTGGGGAAGTTCTCCTTGTGCCAGTCCCAGTTGAATCCCCCGCGGCTCATCCGTTCCAGTGGCCACTGGCTGAAGGCGAGTGTCACGCAGCGGCAACCGGCCTCGACCAGCCGCGTGGCGACCAGGAACTGCTTGAGCAGTTCGGGACCGCCGTGCACCGGCTTGGCGGCGTCCGAGATGCCGTAGCGTCGGACCACTTCGGCCGGCTCCAGCCGAAAATCCAGCGCCCGGGCCAACCGACTGGAGGTCAGGATGCCCAGGGCCTGCTGGGTGATCATGTCCATGCCGTCCATCACGCCGCCCGCCTCGACGTTGCGGCGGAACCTGTCGAAGGACTTCAGCAACAGCGTGCGGTCTCCGAGCCGGTCCAGCGAGATGCCCTTGAGCGTGATGTCGGCGCCACTCTCGGCGTCGGCGGCCACCTGATCCTTGGAGACGCCCGACTTGTAGACGATGTCGTCGCGCTTGCGGCGGTTGGTTTCGAATCCGGCGTGGCCGACGCCCAGGAATCCCGACTGGTTCAGGCTGGCCCGCGTGGTCGATTCGGCATTGGGCGGCGAGAGGCTGATGAAGGGGGGCATCGAGCGATGAACCGGGCCGTGGACCTTCGACACGACCGCTCCCAGCGAAGGCCAACCACCAATAGGGAATCCCGGCCGGTGCGGGCTGTCGCCCATCTGCGGGTGGGTTTCCCAGCCGGTGAGATTGATGTGGATGTTGTGGTCGTTGAGTCCGCCGTAGAGCGATCGGACGATCGCCATCTTGTCCATGATCGCCGCCGTCCTGGGCATCATCTCGCCCAGGTCGATCCCCGGCACGTTGGTGCGGATCGGCTGGAACGGGCCGCGGATTTCCTTCGGAGCCGTCGGCTTCAGGTCGACCATGTCCTGGTGGGGCGGACCGCCCGGGAGCAGGATCATGATCGTGGCCTTGTGCGGCCGCGAGACGCCCTGGATCGACTCGGCCGCCAGCACCTCGCGCAATCCCATCCCGCCCATCGCCAGGCTTCCGATCGACAGGAAACTGCGGCGGGACAGCCCGTCGCAGAATCGGGATCCGGGGCCGAGGATATTCAACATGACGGATTGCTCAGAAATCGAGCCCCGGCCGGGTGGCCGAAGCACCACGAGTATTATCGGAAGAATTCGGGCTGTGGCAACACGAACGGTTTCCAATGGCCGGATCGTTGCGTCAACGACCGTCTACGACAGTTTCCAGGTGCGGACCACTTGGTCGTAACCGGCCGAGGCCAGTATTCGACCGTCAGGTGAAAATGTCACCGCCAGGATGGGTGTGTCGTGGGCGGGGGTCCGGGAGAGTTCGCTGCCGGTGGTGACATTCCAGGTCCGCAGCTCCCCGTCCCAGCCTCCGGTCGCCAGTTGCGACCCGTCGGAACTGAAAGCCAGGGAGTACACGAAGTTCCGGTGGCCGAACAGGTCGGAGACGACGCGGCCGCTGGCGACGTCGCGGATTTCGACGTGGCCCACCACGCTGCGATCGGGCTGATGCCGTCCGTACCCGCACGCCAGCAGGCGACCGTCCGGCGAGAAGGCCGTGGCGTGCACCCAGCCGGGTTCGACCGAAACCACCGTCGCCGCCTTCGGGTCCGCCGTGTCCTTTCCGGCGGCAGGCGGCTTGAGACCGACCATGTCCCAGGCGGCCAGGTTCCAGTTGCGGGTGACCTTGTCGGCCTGGGCGGTCAGCAGTTGCCGGCCGTCGGCGGTGAACTGGACCGAGTAGAGCTTGTGGTTGTAGCCACCGAGAGTGGCCTGCAGGGCGGCCGATCCGGGTTGCCCGTTGACATCCCAGACGCGGACCATCCGATCGTATCCACCGCTGGCCAGCCAGCGGCCGTCCGGTGACCAGCCCAGCGTGTGCACCACGTTGCCGTGGCCGGTCAATTCGATCTGCTCGGTGCCGCTGGCGACGTCCCAGAGCTTCACCACGCTGCTGTTGTTGGCACTTCCGGATGCCAGCGTCTTGCCGTCGGGGGAAAACGCCAGGCAGTAGACCTCCGATTTGTGATCCTTGAGCACCGCCCGCTCACGCCCTGTCTCGACATCCCACATCCGGATCCACTCGTCCCACCCCCCCGAGGCCAGCGTGCGGCCGTCGGGCGAAAAGGCCAGCGAGTAGACCCAGCTGGTGTGGCCCTTCAGAACATGGCCGGCGGTTGCGGTGTTGGCTGCGGTGTTGGGCATGTTCAGGTCCCCACCAGTTCGGTGATGGGCGTGCCCTTGCAGACCCGGTGGGGCCGGCCGAGAAAATCGTGGAAGACGCGGGTGACGTCGATGCCCAGCAGGTGGAAGATCGACGCCCCGATATCGAACGGCGACACGGCGTCGCGGGCGGGGTAGCCGGCCTTGCTGTCTGAGGCACCGAAGACCTGTCCGCCGGAGATGCCGGCCCCGGCCATCACGACCGAATAGCAGAACGGCCAGTGCTGGCGGCCGCCCTCGGCACTGATCCCCGGTGTCCGGCCGAATTCGCCCATCAGCACGACCAGGGTGTCTTCGAGCAGTCCCCGCTGGCCGAGTTCATCGAACAGGGCGGCGACGGCCATGTCGGTCGGCGGCAGTTGCCAGTTCTTGAGATTGGCGAAGTTGTTGATGTGGTTGTCCCAGCCGATGTCGGTCCGTCGGCGTCCGTTTCGCCAATAGATGTTGACCAGCGGCACGCCGACCTCGATCAGCCTCCGGGCCAGCAGGCAACTCTGTCCGAACGGGGTGAACCCGTAACGCGAGCGGACCTCGGGCGGCTCGGCGGCGAGGTTGAACGCCTGCCGGGCCTTGCTCGAGGCGACCAGCGAGAAGGCCTGCTGGTAGTAGTCGTCGAAGCCGGCCAGTCGCTTGCCCCGTTCGGCCTTGTCGAATCCCTCCTCGACCGACGCCAGCAGCTTGCGACGGCGGTCGATACGGATGTTGGACAGGGATCCACCGGGGTTGCGGAACGCCGGCGGGTTGAAGTCGGTGTACCCGGGGTCGTGGGCGGGCTTGTAGTTGTCCACCGCCTTGATCAGGAACGGGTCGAAACTCTTGCCCAGGAAACCCGCGTTCTGGCCGGGGACGATCTTGCCCGAATTGGTCTGCAGCAGGCTGGGCAACTGGACGTACTCGGGCAGCCCGTTCTTCCGGGGCCTCAGGTGAGCCAGCACGGCGCCGATGTTGGGGTTGTCGGTCGGCTTGGCCGCGTTCCGCTTGTCGAGCCACTGGTAGCGGTTGCCGGTCATCATGTCGTGGAAGGCGGCCTGGTGGTCGCCCTCGCGATGATTCACCGACCTCACGATCGTGAACTTCTCGGCATGTCGGGACAGCAGCGGCAGGTGGTCACCGATCTCGACGCCCGGCACATTGGTCGGAATCGGCAGAAACGGGCCACGGACCTCGATCGGAGCCTCGGGTTTCAGGTCAAACGTGTCCTGGTGAGGCGCGGCACCCCAGAGATGCATCAGGATGCACCGCTTGGCGCGTCCGAAGGTCGTGGTGGGTCCCGCCGCGTCAGCCCCGTTCTGCAGGGCCAGCATTTCCGGCAGTCCAAGTCCCAGTGATCCCAATGCCCCAACCCGCAGGAATTCGCGGCGCGGGTGCCGTGGTGAGGTGGCAAGCTGTTGGCCCAGGATGGAAAGCATCGGTGCCTCAGGCGATGACGATGTCTGACTTGGTACTGTCTATGATAGCGAACAGTTCACTCTGTTCGGTCGCCGGGACCTCGAACTTGTCGAGTGTAGCCTGAAAGTCTGCCAGGAAGGCCTGCCATTCCTGCTCGGTGATGTCCAGGTGGTCGTGCGAGTCGGCCATCGATCGGCCGGTGTAATTCTGCGGCCCGCCGGCGGCCCAGCAGACCTGCTCGGTGACCAGGTACTTGAAACCGGCGGGGTGCACCTTGTGATGGGCCTCGTCGACTTTCGGGTTGGCGTTGAGCCTGGGGTCGGACATCACGCGGTCGATGAAATCATCGACGACGGCGGCGATGGCGTAGACGCCGCCGAGCCGTTCGTACAGCGAGGGGATGTCGTCGGTGGTGGTCATGTTCGGATGAAGCTCAGGCCAGGATTTGCTCGACAACCTGTCCGTGCACGTCGGTCAGCCGGAAGTCGCGGCCGCCGTAACGGTAGGTCAACGCGGTGTGGTCGAGTCCCATCAGGTGCAGAATCGTGGCGTGCAGGTCGTGCAGGTGGACGCGTCCGGAGACCGAGGCATAACCGAACTCGTCGGTGGCCCCGTGCTGGAACCCGCCCTTCACCCCCCCGCCGGCCAGCCACATCGTGTAGCCGTTGGGGTTGTGATCGCGGCCGTCGAGGTCCTTGCGACCGGTGTCAGCGGTGCGGCCGAACTCGCCGCCCCACAGCACCAGGGTGTCCTCGAGCAGGCCCCGTTGTTCGAGATCGGCCAGCAGCGCTGCGGCCGGCTGGTCGGTGGCGTCGGCCCGCGCCTGGTGGCCTTTCTCCAGGCCGCCATGCTGGTCCCAGAACTCGTCGCAGACCTCCACGTGTCGCACGCCCGCCTCGATCAGCCGTCGTGCCATCAGGCACTGCCGTCCAAAATTGTCGCTCCTGCGGCCCTCGCCGATGCCGTACATCTGCTGGGTGGACCGGGTTTCGGAGGAGAGGTCGATCACGTGAGGCAGTTCGGCCTGCATCCGGAAGGCCAGTTCGTAGGACTGGATCACCCCGTCGATCCGAGTGTCGTAGGGGGTGCGGGTGGCGAGGTCGCGATTGATTGCCTGGAGCAGGTCGAGTTGCTTGCGCTGGGTGGCGGTGTCCAGCCGCGGGTTGGAGATATTGCCGATCCTCGCGTTGCGGACGGGGCTCTTGATGTCTCCGATCGCCGTGCCCTGGTAGACCGACGGCAGGAAGGCGGTGCCGTAGTTGCTGGTGCCGCCGTTGATCAGCGGGGGGCAGATGCTGACGAAACCGGGCAGGTTCTGGTTGTCGGTGCCCAGGCCGTACAGCAGCCAACTGCCCAGTGACGGCCGGGCGAAGGTGAAACTGCCGGTGTGCAGGAACAGCATCGCCGGGGTGTGGTTGGCGATGTCGGTGTGCATGCCCGAGAGCACGCAGAGCTTGTCGGCGTGGCGGGCCTGGTGCTTGACCAGGTCGGAGACCCACAGGCCGCTCTCGCCCCGCTGCTGCCAGCGCCACTTCGAGCCGATCAGTTTCCGCTTGCCGTTGCGGCCAGTGGTTCCGTGTCGCCTGGCCAGTTCGGGCTTGTGCTCGAACGTCTCCATGTGAGCCGGCCCACCCCGCATGTGCAGGAAGATCATCCGCTTGGCCCGCGGTGTGTGGTGGGGCTGCTTGGGAGACAGCGGGGCCGCGTACTCGGCCCGCGCCTGCTGGCACAGGCCGGCCAGGGCCAGCGTGCCGATGCCGCATGTGGCCTGGCCCAGCAGTGCACGACGCGAGAGCACCGGGTGGGCGGGCTGCGGCGATCGTGCGGCTGAAGTTGTCATCGGTTCATTCTGCCTGAAATTGTCCCCGGCACGTTGCCGACAACACGTCCCGGTCAGTCAAGGTATCGGAATTCGGCGCCCGCCAGCAACACCTGGCAGAACAGGCCCCAGGCCTGCTGCCGGGGTGTCGTCTTCTTGGCGGGTTTCTTGTCCGGTTGTTTGTCGGGCTTCTTGTCGGAGTGGCCGAGTGTCCCGGTCGTGCTGGTGATGTAGGCCAGGACCCGGTTGCGTTCGTCATTGCTCGGGCTGCGTCCAAGCGTGACCCGGTAGGCCACCGCAATCCGATCGCTGTCGTCACCGTCGTTTGCCAGCAGCCTCAGGGCCAGCGTGTCGGCCTGTTCGATCACGAAGGGGCTGTTGAGCAGGAACAGCGACTGGGCCGGAAGGTTGGTTTCGTCGCGGACGGCCTGGGGGTTGGAGGGGTCGGGGAAGTCGAACAGCTTGAGGAACTCCGGGACGATCCCCCGCACGATCGGCAGGTAGACGCTGCGGTGGGGGAACGGAGCGGTCAGCGGCTTGATGTTGATGTTCCGCCCCACTTCGCCCTCACCGATCTTGGTCACCTGCGAGGCTTCGGGACGGGAGAGGTCGAGCCGTCCCGAGACGGCCAGCATCGCGTCGCGGATCGCTTCGGCGTCGAGCCGTCGCCGGTTGTGGCGCCAGGCCAGCCGGGCTTCCGGATCGGCTTCGAACGCGGCCGGGTCGTGGGCCGAGGAAAGTCGGTAGTCACGGGTCAGCACCAGTTCCCGGATCATCGCCTTGCGGGACCACTTCAACTCGGAGACGAACCGGTGGGCCAGCCAGTCGAGCAGCCGGGGGTGGCTGGGGGGCTGGCCGTTGTGTCCGAAGTTGTCGACGGTGGCGACCAGTCCCTGGCCGAAGAGGTGCTGCCAGATTCGGTTGACCGCCACTCGGGGCGTCAGTGGGTTGTCCGAGCGGGTCAACCACTCGGCCAACTCGCGACGACCGCTTTGCTTGTCAGTGACCGTCGGCGGATCGGCAACGGGGACGGCCGAGAGGAACCCGCGGGGGACCACGCGGCCGGCCTTGCCCTTTTCGCCGCGGACCTGGATCGGACCGTCGGCCACCTTGGCGCGATCGCGGACGCCGACGGCGAAGTCCAGTGCCGGCAGCTTGTCCTTGAGCGACTGGATCTGCTTGTCGAGATCGGCCAGTTGCTGGACCACTTTCTCGAATTGAGCCGTCAGCTTCTGGAGATTCGGCTTCTTCCGTTTCGGCTTCTTCTGGCCGTCGTTTTTCTGCTTGGCCTGTTTCCCGTCGGCTGCCTTCTTCTTCGGCGAACCGGCGTCGTTCTTGTCGCCGTCGGTGGGCAGTCGCTTCTTCAGGTTGTTCTTCCGCTTGGCCAGGTTCTTTCTCTGCTTCTGCAGCTTGGCGAGGGTCTTCTGGTGCTGCTTGAGGTCGCCCAACTGCGAGGTGTCGCCCAGGACGAGGTAGACCTTCATCTTGGCGTCGATGTTCTTCGGCCGGTTGATGCTGCCACCGTAGAGCGTTTCGGTGCTGCGGAAGATGCCGGCCAGGGCGTAATAGTCGGCCGTGGGGATGGGGTCGAACTTGTGGTCGTGGCACCGGGCACAGGCGATTGTCAGCCCGAGCACGGTCTTGCCGATCACGTCGAGTTGATCGTCGATGATGTCCAGCGGGATGTTGCCGCCGTTGAGTGACTTCTGCCCGATCGCCAGCAGTCCCGTCGCCACCTGCAGCCGCCGGGCTTCCTCGGGGGTCTTGGCCTCCAGCAGGTCCCCGGCAAGTTGTTCGATCAGGAACCGGTCGTAGGGGATGTCGGCGTTGACCGCGTCGATCACGTAGTTGCGGTATCGCCAGGCCCAGGGCATCAGCACGTCACGGCTGCTGCCGGCCGATTCGGCGTAGCGAGCCACGTCCAGCCAGTGCCGGGCCCAGCGTTCGCCGAAACGGGGTGAGGCGAGCAGGTCGTCGACGATCTTCCGGTAGGCGGCCGGGGTGTGGTCGGCTGCGAAGGCATCCAGCTGGCCGGGTGTCGGCGGCAACCCGACCAGATCGAAGTGCACCCGCCGCAGCAGCGTCTCGGGTGTGGCATCGGTGACGGGAGCCAGGCCCGCGGATTCCATCCTCGCCAGCAGGAACCGGTCGATGTCGGTCCGGGGCCATCCGGAGTTCTTGACCGTCGGCACCTCGGGACGCGTGACCGGTTTCAGGGACCAGAGGTCCCGGGAGGGCGGGGGGCGGCTCGTGCCGGTTTTCGGCCTGGCCGCCGGTGACACCCGGGGGTCGACGGCTCCCTGGGCGATCCACGTCCGGAAGTCCTTGATCACCGCGGCCGACAGCTTCCTGTCGGGCGGCATCTCGAGCCCGTCGCGGTGCTCGATCGCCTGGATCAGCAGGCTGGCCCCGGGCTTGTTCGGCACCACCGCCGGCCCGGTTTCGCCTCCCCGAACCAGCCCATCACGGTGGTCGAGCCGGAGCTTGCCGCCGAGTTCCTTGGCGTCGGCCGAGTGGCACTTGTAGCACGACTTGATGAGCACCGGCCGGATCTTCTTCTCGAAGAAGTCCAGCTTGCGGCGATCGGGAGCCTGGGCCGAGGCGGTCGAGTTGACCGGCAGAACGGCCAGGGAGATCAGTGCGAGAGACAACGCGGGTCGCATCACACGATTGTAGGTCACCTCAGGGGGAGGTGATAGTTTTGGTTGCGGCGGCCTGCGAAGAGGCCGAGCTGTTCCGGGCACGTTGCCGATCAGGCCAGTTCGTCCACCGGCTCGCGGCGGTCCAGCAGGAACTGCGGCCGCCCGGCCTGGTCGTCGATCGTCGCCGTCATCGGGTCGATGCCGAGGTTCCTGTAGAGCGTGGCGAACACGTCCTGGTAGTGCACCGGACGGTCCTGGGGCACCTCGCCCAGGCGGTTGGTCGAACCGATCACCTGTCCGACCTTCATGCCGCCCCCGGCCAGCAACGCGCACGAGGCCTGTGGCCAGTGGTCTCGACCGGCTCCCTTGTTGATCCGCGGTGTCCGGCCGAACTCGCCCCAGGCGATCACGCTGACGTCCTGGTCGAGTCCCCGGTTGTGCAGGTCATCGACCAGCGCGGTGACGGCCTGGTCGAGCTTGGGCAACTGGATCGGCAGCCTCGAGAAGTTGGCCCCGTGACGGTCCCAGCTGCCGAACGACAGCGTGACGCATCGCACGCCCGCTTCGACCAGCCGGCGGGCCATCAGGAACTGGTCCATCCAGTGCGGCCCGGCGTCTTCGCCGAAGGCCGGCGCCGAACTGCCCCGGCCGTACCGGTCCCGCAGGCCCTTGTCCTCCTTGTCGAGGTTCATGGCTTCGATCAACCGGCTGGAACCCAGCACGTCGAAGGCCTGGCGGGTGAAGGTGTCGGCGGTCTCGTAGACGGCACTGCGGTCGACATGCCGCCGGAAGCGGTCGATGCCGGCCAGCAGGGCCCGGCGGTCGCCGAGCCGATCCAGCGAGACGCCGGTGAGTTTCATGTTGGCCATGGCTTCGCCGGAGGGCTGGAAGGCGGCGTGGCCCTGCCCCAGGAATCCGGGGAGACCGGGGTTCGAGTAGGGCGAGTGGCGAGTGGGCGTGGTCAGGCCGACGAACGGCGGAACCGACGGTTCGACCGGTCCCTTCAACCGGGACACCGCGGATCCCAGCGAGGGGTGTCCGTCCTGGCGGCCCCTGGGCCCGCTCGGGTAACCCGAAAGAGAGATGTCGGAGTTGTGCTGGTCGGGTGACCCGTACAGCGAGCGAATGATCGCGAACTTCTCCATCGACCGGGCCAGCAGCGGCATGTGCTCACAGATCTGGATTCCCGGCACGGTCGTCGCGATCGGCTTGAACGACCCGCGGATCTCCTTGGGAGCTTCCATCTTCAGGTCGTACATGTCCTGGTGCGAGGGGCCTCCGGAGAGGTAGATCATGATCACGGCCTTGTGACCCAATCCCCCGGTCTTGACCTCCCGACCCTCGGCCTTGGCCTGCGCCTCGGCCCTGAGGATCGTCGTCATCGACAGCCCACCCAGGGCCATGCCCCCGATCTGCAGGAAGTGACGACGGGGCACCCCGTCGCAGAAGCGGTCGATCTGTCCCTGGATCTTCAACATCGGTCACCTCGGCCGGGTCTCGTTTGGCGACAACCGTCTAAGAGTAGTATCGGCGGGTATTGTATGCGTTGACCAGTCCCCGGCGAAACTCCATCCCGGACGTCGGCGACTTGCGGCTGCGACATCGACCGCGCGAGAATGTCTGCCGGTCACACGTCAGAGCATCAAATGAGTTTTTCGTCATGACACGTCTCATCCCGTTCGCCGTCGCCCTGCTCTCAGCCTGTGCCCCGCTCACCTCGGTCGCCGATGGACCCCGGGATTATTCCGATCCCGGTTACCACCGCATTGGTGTCTATGCCGGCGGCCCACGGGACTATTTCGATTACGCCCTCGCAAAGACGAACCTCGGCGACACGTTCCCGAACAAGAAGTCGTTCTGGTCCGAACGCAAGGCCAGGGCCGGTGGCGGCGAATCGCCTCACAACGTCTATGTCATCTACTGCGGTGTGCGGGATGGTGCCACGTTCGAGGTCTGCCGTCGTCGTATCGACGCGTGGCTGAAATCCGAGCCGGGTGTGCCGACCTATCCGGAGACGATTCCGGCGGTCTGTCTTGCGGAGGAGAACATCGCCAGCCGGTCGAAGCTGATGGATCGCGTCGCGCGTCACATCCGCGACAACTACAAGATCCCCGTCTTCCAGTGGTACAGCGATCCCTTCGGACCCAGCACCGCCGTGACCGCCGACGGATGGATCTGGGATTCCTACGGCTGGAATCCACAACGGTTCCGACGTCACGTGATGGGGTTCGTGCTGTTGGGCAAGCCGGTGATCTGTGTTCCCTGGGCCTCGGATCCGCACTGGCCCCAGTGGACGCAATACCCCTCCACCACCGCGCTGATCAATCGTGAATGGCACCAGTTCAGCACCTGCATGGAGTTCAACGTCTCAACAGCCCCCTTCTGCGTTGCCGGTCCCGGTGCGTTGAACCCGTGGCTGGGCAGCAGCACGCCCGACATGATCCACCTCCGGCGGGCCCTCAAGTCCAAGCGGCGGCAGATGCACGCCCTGCCTGCCGGCACCCTGCCCCTGGCATCGGCCAATTTCTCGGAAGCCATCCGGACGATTCCCGTTGGCGGAGATCCCGGCAAGCCGAGCGTCTATGTCGATGACTTCGGCGGCACGGCGATCGTTCACGATGCCTCGATCACCGGGTTCCTGGACCTGAAGCTGACCAGCCGACCCGCCGAGCCCGGGTACCTGGTCATTCGACCGCGGCCAGGTCATGGCCGGAAATCGGCCAGGCGACCGGTCGATGTGTCGTTGACCTACGAACTCCGTTCCCACTTTCCCCTGCGTCGGATCCGCGTGCACCTGGATGCCACGGCTCCCAGGGAACTGGGAGCCAGCAACACACTCAGCCTGCTGCCGTCGGATCGGCAGAGCATCGGGGTCAAGCCGATCGCCGAGGTGACCGGAACCGGCGATGATGGTCTGGTCCTGGAATTGGGACCCGACCGGTTGAGGAACCGGCACGGTGTGCTGCTGCGGATCGCGATGCGCCAGTCGCGGGGCGATTCCGACAATCTCGCGCATCGACTGGACCGGCTTGTCATCGAGTGCGAACACCAGCCACCGGCGGCCGGATCGGTGGCCGGACTGGTCTCCGACGACTACGGCAACCTGAGTTACGACGATGGCTTCGCCACGACCCGCTGGAAGTACTTCGGCGAATTTGCCGCCAGTCACCCCTCGCATGCGGGGTTCCGTGGCTCGGGGTTCTGGGTGGGGCTCAAGGGCGGCTTCGTCGTTTCCAACGTGATCGTTCAACGCTTCCAGGCGCCCCGCGCCCTGAAGCAACTGAAGGTCTCGGTCACCGGCTACGCCAATTCTCCGGACCTCGGGGGATCGATCCAACTGGAGATCGTCCCGCGGGGGGGCAAGCCACTGTGGTCGACCACGTCTCGTGGCCGTCACCAGGGGGAGTTGACTCTCGAGGTGCCCGCCAAGGAACTCTCGGGCAAGTCGGCCAAGGTCTCCGGGGGGATCAAGGACTTTGATGTCCGGATCACGCTGCGGAGCCACAGCGGTGTCGAGCAGGGTGACAAGGCGTGCGCCACGCTGGACAAGATCTCGATCCGCGCAAAGTGAGACACCCTAAAGGCACCCGATGAACGTTCCGATGGATCTCACAGGCGATTGGCACCAGGCCACCACGCTCGAGGAACTTGCCGGGGGAGCGGTGGTCTTCAAGAGCGGTCGGCGTCAACTGGCGGTGTTCCGGCTCGAGACCGCCGGGGGACCGGCCGTCTATGCCGTCGACAACCGGTGCCCTCACGAGGGCTTTCCGTTGTCCGAGGGGACCGTTGATGAGGAGTGCCAACTGACCTGCAACTGGCACAACTGGAAGTTCCGGCTCGATGACGGCCAGTGCCTGCTGGGAGGTGACAACCTCCGCCGCTACGAGGTGCGGGTCGAGGGGGATGGGACCGTGCTGGTGGATCTCTCCGAACCATCAGTCGAGCAGCAGCGGGCCGAGATTCTCGCGGGACTGCGGACGGCGTTCCGGGAACGGGACTTCGGCAGGATCTGTCGCGAGATCACCCGGATGCACTTTTCCGGTTCGGATCCGTTCGACGCGGTCCGTGAGGCGATTCGCTGGGCTCACGATCGGTTCGAGTACGGCACGACTCATGCCGTGGCCGTGGCGGCCGACTGGGTCGCGTTGGCCCGGGGCTACGACGACTGGGAACGGCGGCTGGTCTGCCTGGCCGAGTGTGTCGATCACCTGGCCTTCGACGCATTGCGACACCCCGAGTTTGCCTACGCGGCGGCGAGCGAAGCGGAGTTTTCCAGCGAGGCGATTCTCGAGGCGATCGAGGCCGAGCGGCGGGAGGAGGCCGAGGGGCTGGTCGTGAGGGCACTCGACGACGGGCTCCACTTCGCCGACATGAGGCAGGCCTTCGTCACTGCCGCGTTGGCGCACTACAACGACTTTGGCCACTCGCTGATCTACGTGCAGAAGAGCGGCGAGTTGATCGAGAGCCTGGGGGCTGAGATCGAGCGGTGGGTGCTGCCGGCCCTGGCCCGTACGCTGGTGTACGCGACCCGCGAGGACCTGGTTCCCGAGTTCGCCGGGTATGCGGAGACGCTCGGGTCACTGAGATCGATCGAAGCCGCCGTGGACGTGGACGGGGATCTCGATGCCGACGCGTTGGTCGGCCAGGGTGTCCGCGGCTGCCTGGCATGGACCAGTGACGCGATCAGCCGGTTCGGGATCGAGCGGGCCGAGGAGATCTTCGAGGTGCTGCTGGCGGCCAACGCACGGCAGATGGTCTTCTACGACACCGCCTACCAGGACGCCTACGACCGTCCGGTCAACGACAGCGTCGGCTGGCTCAGCTTCACCCACGCGTTGACCTTCTCGCATGCCGTGCACGACGTCTGCCGCACCGAGCCGCAACTGTGGCTCGAAGGACTGTTGCAGGTGGCGTGTTTCGTGGGACGCAACCGGAGGTTCCAGGATGCCGGGATCGATGCCGGGGCCTGGCGGGTTGCCGACCGACGAGAATTCCTCGAGGGCGTGCATCACGTGTTGCTCGACCACGGTCTCCGCGATCCGATCTTCAGTGCGCACCTGGTCAAGACCTCGCTGGCCATCGAGCGGGAAATCGATGCGAACGGCGAGCCGACCTGCACCTGGCTGCTGTCGGGCCTGAACCGTTTCCTCAACTCCCCGCTGAAGCAGAAGCACGTCCGTCGGCTGGCCCGCCAGGCCATCGACCTGGTGGCGCGGGATCATGAATGACCGATTCGGTTGGACGACCCACTGCGGCCCGGGCCTGACCTGATTCCGCGCTCGGTCGGGGAGAACGGGCCGGCAGCCGAAGGAATTCGCCCGGGGTTCGGCCTGCTGCCACCGGCGGCATTCCCTACCCGGCGAACCGTTCGGCCAGGTACGGTTCGATCACCACGTCCGGTGTCTCGCCGACGATCGTCTGGGCAGTGACGCGTGCCATCAGTGGTGCCGCCACGATCCCGGTGCGGAATCCCCCGGTGACGTTGGCGTAACCCTGGACACCGGCCACAGGTCCCAGCACCGGCATCTCGTCGGGAGTTCCCGGACGCAGCCCGGCCCAGGTCCGCTTCACCCCCACGTCGGCCAGCGACGGGATTGCCCGAACGGCTCCCCGGCACAGTTGGCGGATCCCGTCCTCGGTCACTCCCGTGTCGAACCCGACGTGTTCGGTCGTGCTGCCGATGAGGATTTCCCCGTGGCGTTTCTGCGCGAGGTAGCAGGAGGAGGTCGAGAGGCAGCTGGCCAGGACCGGTGGCAGGGCCTGCGTCAACACGACCTGGCCCCGCACCGGTTCCACCGGCAGCGAGATGCCGGCTGTTGCGGCCAGTTGTCCCGCCCAGGCCCCGGCCGCGTTGACGACGTGCCCGCAACTGATCGTCTCCTCGCCCAGTCGCACACCGACCACCCGGTCGTCCTCGCGGAGAATCTCGTCAACCAGCCGGTCGTGTTGCAGCCGGGCGCCGCTGGCCAGGGCGGCCCGCTTGTACGCTTCGGTGAGCATCATCGGGTTGAGCTGGTCCTCGCCGGGCAGCAGCGCCCCGCCGACGATGTCGGTGGAAACGGCCGGTTCGAGTTCCGCAACCTCCTCGGGAGAGAGCACTTCCAGGACGAAGCCGTCGGGCAGACCGCGAACGATGTTGTCGACGACGGACTGTTGCCGGGCGGTCTGCATCAGGAACAACAGTCCGGGACCCGAGTCGAGTTCGATGTCGACACCGGTGAGGTCCTTGAGTTCCTCGGCCAGGGCGGGGAACCGCCGGTTGCTTTCGACCAGGAAGTCGCGGAACACCACGGGCAGGGTCGCGGGCACGGCATCACCACTGTCACTGCCGGTGCGGGCGGCCTGGTAGATCACACCGCAGCCGAGCCCGACCGCCTCGCCGACCGGCCAGAGTCCACCGGCCGAAGCGGAGGTGGCACGTCCGGGGAGGTGGCGGTCGACGATCAGCACCTCGACATCACGCCGTGCCAACTCCCACGCCGTGGCGTGTCCGACCACGCCACCGCCGGCGATCACCACGTCGATGGCCTTTGGGGTCATGGTGCCGGGCCTGCATGCGGGGTGTTCTCGACCAGTTCGAGATCTTCCGATTCCTCGTCGTTTCCGGCCAGTTGTCCCAGCGTCAGGGGGACCAGGGGCGGGCGGAAGGCGGGCGGCCCAATCTCCTCCAGCGTGTTGCAGCCCAGGTCGATCAACCGGCGGCTGCAGGCCGGCTGGCACATCCGGCCCTGGCAGGGACCCATTCCAAGTCGCGTGGCCACCTTCAGGCTCCGCAACGTCGTGCTGCCGGCGGAGATCGCCGCGTCGATCTCGTCTCGCCGGATCTCCTCGCACCGGCACACGACTGTCGACTCGTCAGCCAACTGCGAAAGTCCGGGACGGGGCCACCCCAGTTCGTCCAGGCCCCGGCGGAACCGGCCCAGCTGGTGCAGTCGCTCGCGGATCGGTTCGGCCGACCGTTCGGCCTCCGAGGATTCGATCGCCCCGCAACTCGAGGCGACTCCCAGCCCGACCAACTGGCCGGCCAACTCGGCGACGATGGCACCGGCCACGCCGGCTCCGTCACCTGCGGTCCAGACACCCGGCACGCTGGTCTGTCCCCACGGGTCGGTCACGGGAATCCATCCGCCCGGCAGATTGGTGGGGGCCAGTTCACAGCCGGCAAGCTGGGCCAGGTCCACGCGCGGCACGAAGCCGTAGCCGACACACAGCGTGTCGACAACGACGGGACGCGAGCGGTTGTGATCAGGAACCCAGTCCCCGTCGCAGGGCGCCACGACCACCTGCTCGAGCCGTCCGTGGCCCTCGGCGCGGGTGACGATGTGACCGGTCATCAACGGGATGCCCGCCTTGCTGACACCGGCGACGTAGTCGAACCCCTGTTTCAACAACTTGCCGTCGGCCAGCAGGGAGGGCAACTGCCAGAAGGCGTCACGCCGTCTCAGCGTGTCGATGATGCCCGCCACCTGCACACCCACCTCGTGCAGCGCCAGTGCCACCACCAGCAGGAACGGGCCGGTGCCGGCCAGCAGCACCCGCCGGCCCGGGGCCACGCCCTGCGATTTGACCAGTTGCTGGGCGGCCCCGGGGGTGATCACCCCCGGCAGGGTCCACCCGGGAAACGGCGGCACGTATTCGTAGGCCCCCGGTGCCAGCACCAGGTGGTCGGCCTCGACGATCCGGAACCCGTCGGGTCCGCACAGGCTCAGGCGGGGACCCGGGTGGATGTCCACCAGGTTGTGTTCCGGGAGGACCGTGATCCGTTCGCTGTGCTCGGCCAGGTGCTGCCGCAGCATCGCCCCGCGTTCGGGAGTCTGAGGGGTTTTCGGAGTGACGGCGGGGAAACGGTAGATCTGTCCACCCGGGTGCGGGTTCTGGTCGACCACGGTGACGGACAGGCCGCGTTCGGCCAGCGTGATCGCCGTGGCCATGCCGGCGGGACCGGCTCCGACGACGACCAGCCGTGGAGTCTCTGCGGCGGCACGTCCGGTGGCCTGCGGGTTGCTGCTCATCTCCCGCCCCCGGTCGGTTCGGGATCCGCTCCGTTTCCGTATTGATGCGTCACCACCATGCCGTCGGCAGCCGGCACCAGGCAGGCCTGGCAGTTGGGGCGGCCGTCGACGGTGACCAGGCAGTCGAAGCAGATGCCCATCCCGCAGAAATACCCGCGGGGTGCCGCATCCCTGGCGGTCGTCCTCAAGGCGGTCTGCTGAGTCGCCCACAACGCCGCTGCGATGCTCTGACCGGGTCGAGCGAGTATCTTCTGACCCTCGAATTCGAACTCGACGTTTTCGGATCGAACGGTGCTGGTTGACATCACACGTTCCTAACCGCAGCCGCGGCGAGAGATTCACGGGGCAACTGGGCGATTTCGACGGATCCGGCCGATAGGGAGGGCCGCCAGTGTATGTCAGGTTCCTTTCGGCAAGAACCCCGTCTCCGGCACCTCGTTTGAATCCGGTGGCCTGTCCGGACCCGGTGATGAATCACGCTGCAGGCGTCAAGCAATTAAATGGCTCGCCACAATCCAGTTGTGACGAGCCATTGCGTTTTCGAGTCGGGATGACAGGATTTGAACCTGCGACCTCTGCGTCCCGAACGCAGCGCTCTGCCAGGCTGAGCTACATCCCGGGGACAGGCCACGATTCTAGCAACGCCGTTGGACCGGTCAACGTTCGGTCGGGTTTCCAGTCCGCCTGGAGTCGGCTGCCGGTACCGGCTCTTCGGGGAGTGGTGGTTGAGGGGCCGCTACCGAATTGGTCTCTATCGACCTTCCGACCGGTCGCTGTGGCATGACAAGTCTCCAAGACTGCCAACTTGGCAGATTTCCAGCTCTTCACGGTGACTTGACAGTTTGGGCCTAACCTCTCTCAATAGAGGGTCTTGCGTCGTCACGGGTCCTTTTGGCACGACGATTGCAAAACCTCCACGTGTGATTTGCATTCTGAAGAGCCTGACAGCGGAAGCGTGAGGAGCAAACCGTGCCGAAGTTGTTGAAATTTGATGAGGACGCCCGCAAGAGCCTGCTGGCTGGGGTGTCGAAGTTGTCCCGGGCCGTCAAGAGCACCCTGGGGCCCCGTGGCCGCAACGCCGTGCTCGACAAGGGCTGGGGCGCCCCCAAGGTGACCAAGGACGGCGTGACCGTCGCCGAAGACATCGAGATGGAGGACCCCTTCGAAAACATGGGGGTCCAACTGGTCAAGGAGGTTGCTTCGAAGACCAGCGACGTCGCCGGCGACGGGACCACCACCGCCACGTTACTCGCCGAAGCCATCTACCAGTCGGGGCTGAAGTACATCGCCGCCGGCGCCGACGCCATGGCGATGTCTCGCGGCGTCCACAAGGCCGTCGAAGTCTGCATCGAGCAACTCGGCAAGATGGCCACCCCGGTGAAGTCCAACGACAAGAAGGCGATCGCCACGGTGGCCATGATCGCCGGAAACAACGACCCCGAAATCGGCAAAATCCTGGCCGACGCCCTGCTGAAGGTCGGCAACGACGGTGTGATCACCGTCGAGGAAGGCCGCCAGATCAACACCGAGGTCGACCTGGTCGAGGGCATGCAGTTCGAACGCGGATACCTCTCGCCTCACTTCGTCACCGACGAGGATGAGCAGGTCTGTGTACTGGAGAACTGCCGGGTCCTGATCTGGGAAGAGAAGATCAGCAACGCCAAGGACCTGGTGCCGCTACTCGAAACGATCTCCGAATCAGGACAGCCCCTGCTGATCATTGCCGAGGATGTCGAGGGCGAGGCGCTGGCGACACTGGTCGTCAACAAGCTCCGCGGCATCCTCAAGATCGCCGCCGTCAAGGCCCCCGGCTACGGCGACCGCCGCAAGGCCCAGATGGAAGACATCGCCGTGTTGACCGGCGGACAGGCCATCTTCAAGGATCTCGGCATCAAGCTCGAAAACGTCACCGTCGATCAACTGGGCACTGTCGGCAAGATCATCATCGACGCCGAGAACACCACGGTGGTCAAGGGCGCCGGCAACAAGACCGAGATCGACGGCCGGGCCGAGCAGATCCGACAGGAGATCGAGGTCACCGAGAGCGAGTACGACGTCGAGAAGCTGCAGGAGCGACTGGCCAAGCTCGCCGGCGGTGTGGCCCAGATCAACGTCGGGGCCGCCACCGAGACGGCCATGAAGGAACGCAAGGACCTGATCGACGATGCCCTGTCCGCCACGCGTGCCGCGATCGACGAGGGCATCGTGCCCGGCGGCGGGGTCGCGTTGCTGCGGTGCCACAAGGCGGTCGAGAAACTCGAGCTCGACGGCGACGAACAGTACGGCGCCCAGTTGATCCTCGAGGTGCTCTCGATGCCCGTGCGGACCATAGCCGAAAACGCCGGCCAGGACGGAGCCGTCGTCGCCAGCCGAATCCTCAAGAGCAGGCAGGCCAACTACGGTTACGACGCCCTGAACGATAAGTACGGCGACATGATCGAGTTCGGGGTCATCGATCCGACAAAGGTCGTCCGCTCGGCTCTCCAGAACGCCGCCAGCGTTGCCGGATTGCTGCTGACGACCGATGCGATTGTCGTCGAAGAACCGACCGAGGAAGAGGACGACCACCACGACGACCATCACCACGACATGGGCGGCATGGGTGGGATGGGCGGCGGCATGCCGGGCATGGGCGGCGGCATGGGCGGCGGCATGGGTGGCGGCATGGGTGGGATGCCCGGCATGATGTGAACCGGCCGGACGACCACGTGGAAATAGACCAACAAACACCGAAGTTGCCCGGAAACCGACCGGGCACGAGACAACCGGGAGTGAAGTAGAGATGAAGCTGAAACCGTTGGACGATCGAGTTGTTGTCGAACCTCTCAGCGCCGAGGAAACCACCGCCGGCGGGATTGTGCTGCCCGACGCAGCCCAGGAGAAGCCCCAGCGGGGCACCGTGGTCGCCGTTGGCCCCGGCCGCCTGCTGGAAAGCGGCGAGCGTGCCGCCGTGGGCGTGGTCATCGGTGACGAGGTGCTCTTTGGCAAGTTCGGGGGCGCCGACATCGAGGTCGATGGTTGCGAAGTGAAGATTCTCCGAGAGAGCGACATCTTGGCCAAGGTCGTCTGACGACCCGGGCCGTACCCCCCAGGACCCTCTTCTGTAGACCTAGCGGAACATCCCCCCGGGCCGCCGTGCCCGGGCCATTCCAGGAGCCAGTACCCGTGGCCAAGCAACTGCTGTTCGAACATTCCGCCCGCATCAAGCTGCAGAAGGGCGTCGACCAACTTGCCGACGCCGTCGCCGTGACGATGGGGCCGACCGGTCGCAACGTGATCATCGACAAGAACTTCGGCAACCCCGTCGTGACCAAGGACGGCGTGACGGTCAGCAAGGAGATCGAGCTCGAAGACCCGTACGAGAACATGGGTGCGAAGCTGGTCAACGAGGTCGCGACCAAGACCAGTGACGTTGCCGGCGACGGCACGACCACCGCCACGGTGCTCGCCCGGGCCATCTTCGAAGAGGGCCTCCGCAGCCTCTCGCTGGGTGCCAATCCGATGATCGTCCGTCGCGGGATCGACAAGGCTGTCGAGGCCGCACTGGGCAAGCTCCGTGAACTGGCCAGGCCGGTCACCTCCAAGACAGAGATCGAGCAGGTCGGAGCCATCTCGGCCAACAACGACGCCAAAGTCGGCCAGCTGATCGCCGAAGCCATGGAGAATGTCGGCCGCGACGGGGTGATCACCGTCGAGGAGGGCAAGGGCAGCGAGACGACGCTCGAGCTGACCGAGGGCATGCAGTTCGACAAGGGCTTCAACTCGCCCTACTTCGTCACTCATCCCGAGGAGATGAAGTGCATCCTGGAGGACTGTTACATCCTGATCCACGAGAAGAAGATCTCGGGACTCCGCGACCTGATCCCGGTCCTGGAAATGGTCGCCCAGGCGGGCAAGCCCCTGCTGATCATCGCCGAGGACGTCGATGGCGAGGCGTTGACGGCGCTGGTCGTCAACAAGCTTCGAGGCGTCCTGCCGGTCTGTGCGGTCAAGGCTCCCGGTTTCGGTGACCGCCGCAAGAACATGCTCGGTGACATCGCCGTATTGACCGGCGGCACCCTGCTCTCCGAAGACCTCGGCGTGAAACTCGAAAACACCGAGATCAGCGCCCTGGGGCACTGCAAGAAGGTCGAGGTCACCAAGGACTCGTGCACCCTGATCGAGGGAGCCGGAGACGCCGACGAGATCGTCTCGCGGGTCGGGCAGATCAAGACCCAGATCGAGAATACCGAGAGCGAGTACGATCGTGAGAAGTTCCAGGAGCGGTTGGCCAAGATGACCGGTGGAGTCGCCATCATCTCGGTCGGGGCCGCTACCGAAACCGAGATGAAGCAGACCAAGGCCCGGATGGAGGATGCCCTGCACGCGACCCGTGCCAGCGTCGAGGAAGGCATCCTGCCCGGAGGTGGTGTCGCCTTGTTGCGGACCATCGACACGGTCAAGGCGGTCAAGGCCAAGGGGGACGAGAAGATCGGTGTCGCGATCGTCGCCCGGGCGCTGGAGGCTCCGATTCGGCAGATTGTAGAGAACTGCGGCAAAGACGGCTCGGTGGTGGCTGACGAGGTTCGGGGACAGAGGGTCAACGTCGGCTATGACGTCGAGACCGGCGGATTCGTCGACATGTACGAACGCGGCGTGATCGACCCGGCCAAGGTGGTCACCAGTGCCCTGTCCAATGCCGCTTCGATCGCCGGGCTGATGCTGACCACCGAGGTCCTGGTCACCCGCACCGACGACCTCGAGGGTGGCGAGAAACCGAAGGTGGAAGGAGCGATTCGCTGAGCGAACCGCTTCACCCAACGTGATCACCCCACGGGCCACCTCCTTGAAACCAGGGGGTGGCTCGTTTCTTTGACCCCACTCATCAAGACGTTCCCCCTGTTTCCTCTCGATTCTCTTCCCATTTGACCTCTTCATGCCCGAGAAACGCGACTACTACGAGGTCCTCGGCGTGGCGCAGGACGCCAACGCGGCGGAGATCAAGAAGTCGTACAAGAAGATCGCGCTGAAGAACCATCCCGACCGCAACCCCGACGACGAGTCGGCGGTCGATAGGTTCAAGGAGGCGGCCGAGTCGTTCGAGGTGCTCAGCAACCCGGACAAGCGGACCCGTTACGACCGCTTCGGTCACGCCGGGCTGCAGGGAGGCGGTCGCGGTCACCAGCCGGGGTTCAGCGACGTCGGCGACATCTTCAGCATGTTCGGCGACATCTTCGAAGGCTTTGGGCTCGGCGGTCGCCAGTCCGGCGGTCGGCGGCCTCGCCGAGGCAACCACCTGCAGACCGGGCTGGCGATCGATCTGCCCGACGCGGCCTCCGGGTGCACGAGGACCATCGAGATGTCCCGACACGAATCGTGTGACACCTGCAGCGGCAGCGGTGCGCGGCCGGGCAGTTCGGTCGAATCGTGCGACTACTGCGGAGGACACGGACGCGTCGTGCAGTCGCAGGGCATCTTCAGTGTTCAGACCACCTGCCCGGCCTGTCGCGGCGAGGGGCAGATCATCCGCGACAAGTGCGACGGGTGCGGGGGCGAGGGGCGGGTGCCCCGTTCGGTTACGCTCGAAGTCAAGGTCCCGGCCGGGATCGATTCGGGAATGAGACTCTGCCTGCGGGGCGAGGGTGAGTCGGGCGGACTGGGCGGCCCCCGCGGAGACCTTTACGTCGATATCGAGGTCCGAGATCACCGGCTGTTCCGACGCGAAGGACCTCACCTGATCTGCCAGGTTCCGATCACCTTCACCCAGGCGGCGCTGGGAGCCGAGATCGACATCCCCGTGCTCGAGGGTCGCCATTCCCTCGAGGTCCCTTCGGGCACGCAGCCGGGACATGTCTTCCAGATCCGCGGCGGCGGAATGCCCAACCCTCGCGGTGGACGGGCCGGAGACCTGATGGTCGAAGTGCAGGTCGAGGTGCCCCAGGAACTCGGCGATGAGCAGGAGGAACTGCTACGGCAACTGGCTGAAATCGAACAGGCCAACGTCTCGCCTCACCGCAAGTCCTTCCTCGACACGTTGATGGACTGGTTCTCCTCCGAGGACGACAATTGAGCCGGACCGGAACCGCCGTCAGATTTCCGTTTCTGCCACCAACCTCATAGACTCCAACAGACAAAGCCATGACCGACCAGACACGCGACGAATTTGAGGCCGATCAGCCGTCCGAGGACGTTCCGAACGAGGAGTCGGCTGAGGATTCGGCTGAAGAGTCGGCTGAGGATTCGGCTGAGGATTCGGCTGAGGATTCGGCTGAGGATTCGGCTGAGGATTCGGCTGAGGATTCGGCTGAGGATTCGCCGTCCGACGTCGACCCGCAGGCCGAAGCGATCGGTGAGGCGCTGGCCGAGCTGTCTCTGGACGAACAGCTCGAGGCGACCCGCGTCGAGCGCGACGAGAACTTCCAGAAGTGGCAGAGGGCGTTGGCCGATCTGGACAACTTCCGCCGCCGGTCTCAGCGTGAGATGGGCGAGGCGCGGACTTACCAGGCTCTGCCCCTGGCCCGCGATCTGCTTCCCGGGCTCGACAACCTGCAGAGGGCCATCCAGGCGGCCGAATCAAACGAGGCCGCGGCCGACCTGGTCGCCGGCGTCCGCATGGTCGTCGAACAGGTCGTCGCGGTCCTGGCCCAGCACGGTGTCGTGCCGATTCCCGTCGTCGGAGAGGTGTTCGATCCGGCCGTGCACGAGGCGATCCAGCAGATGGTCAGCGACGAACACGAACCGATGACGGTGATCGAGGAGGTCGAAGCGGGTTTTCGACTTGGGGAACGGCTGGTGCGACCGGCCAAGGTGATCGTGGCGATGGCGGCGGCGGAGACGACCGCTGATGGCGAGCAGGTGGTCGAGCCTGACGACGAGGCTGGCCAGACGAGCGAGGAGAACTGATGCCGACCTATGACTACGAGTGCGGCGAGTGTGGCCACCGCTGGGAACTGTTCCAGCCGATGAGCGAGAATCCGAAACGGAAGTGCCCCGGCTGCGGGAGGTTGAAGGCCCGTCGGCTGATCGGACCCGGCGCGGGCATCATCTTCAAGGGCTCGGGCTTCTACCAGACCGACTACCGCAGCCAGTCCTACAAGGACGCCGCCAAGGCGGACAAGCAGGCCGAGAAGTCCGCCTCCGAAAAGTCGTCCGAGAGCAGCAGTTCAAAGTCCGAGGCGAAGTCCGACACCAAATCCGATTCGAAGCCCTCGTCCGGATCGGCAGATTCCAAGTAGCCGAATCGGTGAGATTCGGGGCGGCGCCGGGTCGCACGTGGCGTCTCATGACCTGGTCCGGATGGCTGGATCGTACAAGTCGATGCGGGCTATGGGTAGAATCGGTGACATGGTCATCCGCCCGATCCTCGTCGTGCTGCTGCTCGCCGGAGCCGTCGTCTCGGCCGAACCCGACGATGCCGGGGCTCCGCACTGGGCCTACCGCCCGGTTGAGGTCGTTGCACCGCCCGAGGTGCCTCACCCCCTGAGGGTGGCCAATCCGATCGACCGCTTCGTGCAGCATCGGCTCGCGACATTGCGGATCGATCCGGCCCCGGTGGCTGACCGCTCCACGTTGATCCGCCGCGTGACGCTCGATTTGACCGGGCTGTTGCCCGAGACGTCGGAGGTGTCCCGCTTTCTGACCGATCGCCGACCGGGAGCCTGGGACCGCGTCGTTGACCGGTTGTTGGCGAGTCCGCATTACGGCGAGCACTTCACCCGCGAGTGGATGGATCTCACGCACTACGCCGACAGCGACGGTTACCTGACCGACCAGTTGAGGCCGGTCGCCTGGCGGTACCGCCAGTGGCTGGTCGAACAGCTCAACGCCGATACGCCCTTCGACGTGCTGACCCTGCGGCAGCTGGCCGGCGACCTGTTGCCCGGAGCGACACTCGAGGATCGGCTCGGAACCGGGTTCCTCCGCCAGACACTCAGCAACCGAGAGGGCGGGGCTGACCCCGAGGAGTTCCGCGTCAAGCAGATCGTTGACCGGACCGAGATGGTTGCAGCGACCTGGCTGGGACTGACGGTCGGATGTGCCCGGTGCCATGACCACAAGTACGACCGGGTTTCGCAGCGGGAGTTCTACGGGCTGTACGCGTTTCTGAACACCGCCGACGAGGTCAACATCTATGCCCCCCTGGCCGGCCAGGCCGGTCCGTTCGAGAAGGCCCTGGCCGAATACAATCGCAAGCGGGACGAGTTGCTGAAACCGATCGCCGACGAATTGGTCCTGCTGCAGGCCCGCTGGGAGGCTCGGTTGCTCGAGGCCGCGGCCCGACCCGGCCGCGACTTCCGCTGGGACCGGCGATGGGAGGTGCTGGGGTTGGTCTGGGGCGGGCAACTTGGCGAGGGGCAACTGGAGGGCTGGGAGATCGTCAAGCGAGACCGGCACCTGCGGACCCGTGACGAATCCGACCGGCTGCTGCTGTACTTCCTCTCGCACGGCGAACTGATCGACCCGGCGAAGTTCAAGTCGCTGAAGCTGGGAGAGATCCACAGCAAGCTCTCGGCCCTGCGGTCGAAAGTGCCCTGGCCGACGCGGGCACCGGTGATGCAGGAAGCGTCGATTCCCCGTCAGGCATTCGTCCACCAGCGGGGAGATTTCCGAGTGCGTGGCGAGCCGGTCGATGCGGTTCCCCCGGCCGTATTGCCGAAGGTGGCCGACGGCAACCTCCGCAACCGGCTCGCCCTGGCCACCTGGCTCGTCTCCGACCGTCACCCCCTGACCTCGCGGGTTGTCGTCAACCGCATGTGGCAGCATTTCTTCGGCACCGGCCTGGTCCGCTCCTCGGACGACTTCGGCGTCCGAGGCGAGCGGCCGTCTCATCCTCGACTGCTCGATTGGCTGTCGGCCGAGTTCCGTGACCGCGGCTGGTCGATCAAGCGGATGCATCGCCTGATCGTCACCAGCACGACCTACTGCCAGTCGTCTCGTCGCCGCCCTGAGATCGAGAAGAGGGATCCGTCCAACCGGCTCCTGGCGCGGCAGCGACCGCTGAGGGTTTCGGCCGAGGTGATCCGCGACACGGCCCTGCAGGTTGCGGGCCTGTTGAGCCGTCGAGTGGGCGGTGCCAGTGTCCGGCCACCCCAGCCGGCCAGCGTGACCAGCGAGGCGTACGGGAACAGCTGGAAGACCGGTACCGGGTCCGATCGTTACCGGCGTGCGGTCTACACGTTCATACAGCGGACGACTCCCTTCGCCCAGGGCAAGATCTTCGACGCCCCCAGTCCGGGCAAGATCTGCACTCATCGTGAACGCTCCAACACCCCGTTGCAGGCCCTGACCCTGCTCAACGACCCGGTGTTCTTTGAATGTGCCCAGTCCCTGGCCGCCCGGACACTCGGGCCGAAATGGATCGACGACACCGCTCGCCTGCATCGGTTGGTGTGGCGGTGCCTGGGACGCAAAGCTGACGTGGCCGAACTGGAACGGCTCAACGCCTTCCTGGTGGACCAGCGACGGGTCTTCTCGACCGGTGAGGCGGCCGAATCGGCCGGCCGTGTGGCCGGAGTCGCCGCCCGGCACACGGCACCCGACGAGGCGGCGGCGTGGGTCGTCACCGCCAGCGTTGTCATGAATCTCCACGAGTTCATCACCCGTGACTGAAACCGTTTCTCCGGAATCCCTGTCCCGTTCGCTGGACCGTCGTCTGTTCCTGCAGCAGACCGCCTGCGGGCTGGGCACCGTTGCGCTGGGACAACTGTTGTCCCGTGACGGCCTCGGGGCCCCGACATCTCCGGCCGCCTCGGGCCGTCCTCACCCGCTGGCGCCCCGGCAGCCCCATTTCGCCCCCCGGGCTCGCAACGTCATCTTCATCTTCATGGCCGGGGCTCCCAGCCAGCTGGACCTCTTTGATCCCAAGCCCGAGATGCGTCACCTGCACGGGCAACCGGTCCCCGACTCGTTCCTGAACGGGCTCGAGGATCCCCTGATCAAGGGCAGTGCGATCGTCTTCGCCTCGCCCCGGACATTCCGCCGCTACGGGGAATCGGGCACCGAGTACTCCGACTACGTCACCCATCTTGGCGGCGTCGCCGATCACGCCTGCATGGTCCGCAGCGTCTACACCGACGTGGCCAACCATCACCCGGCGCAGTTGATCATGAACTGTGGCACCAACCTGTGGGGGCATCCGTCGTTCGGATCGTGGGTCAACTGGGGGCTGGGCAACGCTGCCGACAACATGCCCGGCTTCGTCGTGTTGCTGTCCAACTCGGGACACGGCGTCGACGGCGGGGCGTCGTTGTGGTCCAACGGTTTCCTGCCGTCGATCTACCGCGGGACGACCTTCCGCAGCAGTGGTGATCCGATCCTGCACCTGACCAGTCCCGAGGGCATGACCCGGGGAGCGCAGGCCGGTCGGTTGCGGGCCGTCGCCGACCTGAACCGCTTGCGGCAGGTGCGAACCGGAGACGCCGAGATTGCCGCACGGATGGCCAACTATCAACTGGCCTACCGCATGCAGTCGGCCGGCCCCGAACTGCTGGACTTCTCGGGAGAATCCCAGGCCACCCACAGGCTCTACGGGCTCGATGCCGAGAAGACCCGCTGGTTCGGTACCAATTGCCTGCTGGCCAGGAGAATGGTCGAGCGGGGTGTTCGCTTTGTCCAGTTGTATCACTCGACCTGGGACGATCACTCGAACCTCAACGCCAACCTCAAGACCAACTGCGACATGACCGACCTGCCCGCGGCGGGGTTGATCACCGACCTGGCCCAGCGGGGGCTGCTCGAAGACACGCTGGTCATCTGGGGCGGTGAGTTCGGGCGGACGCCGATGCACGAGATCCGCCGGACATCGGGGCCGGGCAGTGACGGCCGGGACCATCACCGCTTTGCCTTCTCGATGCTGTTCTACGGTGGAGGTGTCCGGGGTGGAACGGTGATCGGGCGGACCGACGAACTGGGTTACCACCCGACCGAGGATCCGATCCACGCTCACGACCTGCAGGCGACGATGCTGCACTGCCTGGGATTCGACCACGAGCTGCTGACCTTCCGACACCAGGGCCGCGATTTCCGGCTGACCGATGTCAGCGGCAACGTGATCGAGAAGATGCTGGCCTGACCGGTCACATTCCCTTGCCGGTCCAGCCCCCGTCGACGATCAGGTCGATTCCGGTGACGTAGCTCGAGGCGTCGCTGGCCAGGAACAGGCACGGTCCCAGTAGTTCCTCGGGCCGGCCCCAGCGGCCCATCATCGTGTGCGAAGATCTCTCGGCCTGCCGTTCGGGATCATCGTAGCTGGCCCGGGTCATGTCGGTGAGGACGTAGCCGGGGCAGACCGTGTTGATGCGGATGTTTCGCTCGGCGTAGTCGTTGGCCATGGCCTTGGAGAGGTGTCGGAGTCCGGCCTTGGCTGCCGAGTAGGAGGGGTTGCCCGGCATGGCCACGATGCCGGCGATGCTGGCGATGTGGACGATCGAGCCGCCACCGGTCTCGACCATCGCATCGGCGGCCGCGCGGGCCATGCGGAAGGCGCCGCTGAGATTCACGTCGAGGGTGGTCTGCCAGGTGGCGTCGTCGTAGGGCGGGGCGCCCGGCAGGGTGATCGCGGCGTTGTTGACCAGTACATCGATCCGGCCGAATGCTGCGAGCGTGGCCTCGGTGATCCGCTGTCCCGACTCGGCGTCGGCCATGTCGGCCCGCACCGCGATGGCCCGGTCGGCGTCGTATCCGGCGACCTGTTCGAGGAGACTTTCGGAGCGAGCCGCGAGCACGACCCGGGCGCCGTTGGCGAGGAACCCCTCGGCGACGGCCCGCCCGATGCCGCGGCTGGCTCCGGTGACGATCACGACCTTCTCGGACACATCAAACAGGTTGTCGGGCATGGGAGATCCAGAGGCGGTGGGTGGGTTCGGGTCCGACATCATACGCCGAGGCTCCTTGACAGTCGAAGCGGACGGTCCGGATGATGAACCGGTGCTGCCCATGAATTCGCGAATCATCCCCGTCATCGTTGTCGTGTTGGTGGCCGCAGTCGGCCTCGCCGGGTGGCGGGTGCGCGGCGTGCTGGAATCGACCGGGACCCGGACCACGATCCTGTTCAACCAGGGACTCGACCCGGTTGTCACCGATGCCCCGAGCGGCTGGACCAATGCCTGGTGTGGCTCGTGTCACAAGCAGGAGTACGAGCAATGGCAGGGGAGCCGCCACAACGTTGCCGCGTCGACTCACAACTTCGCGGTCGAGTGTCTCGAGCAAGGCAGCGGGCGGCAGCAGTACTGCCTGAACTGTCACGCTCCACGGATCCCTGTTCGCGGGCTGCCCACTTCCGAACCTCCCGGACTGGACCAGGCGTACCTGCATCAACCCGAATGGCTGGCCGGCGGAGTCGACTGCCTGACCTGCCACGTGCGTGACGGGGTCGTCGTCGCCACGCGGGTCACCGACAAGGGACTCGAAAAGCACGCGATGAGGGAGGAGCCGGCTCTGGGGCGGGCCGAGTTCTGTGCCGGGTGCCACCAGTTCGCCTTCAAGGATCTCGACCTGCCCGATCGCTTCCACGGCGCGCTGCAGCAGGCGAGCCTCGAGGAGTTCCTCGAGTACCGTGCCGAGGGAGGGATCGAGACGCGATGCCACGACTGCCACATGCCCCGCGGTGGGCACAGGATGCCGGGGGGCTACGACGACAAGATGGTCAAACAGGCCGTCGGCATGGACCTGGCTGCCGACTGGATCGAGCCGGGTCGCGTGGCCGAGGTCACGGTGACGCTGCGGACCGGGCGGGTCGGGCACCGCGTGCCCGGGGGCGAGGAACTGAGGTTCCTGACGGTCAGGACCGAGGTGCTGACGGCCGACGGCCACCCGGTCGGGACTCCCGTACCGGTCCCTCGCGACGACGCGAACGATGAGGTCGATCGGGACGTGTTATCCGGGTGGCCGATGATCGAGACGTTGCGGCGGCACATGGGCGACCGCGAACACGGCCGCGATCCTCAGGCTCCGCCCGCACCCGATACCCGGCTCCGACCGGGGGAAACCCGGCGTTACTCCTATCGAGTCCAATTCGAATCCGATCCCGGGGGCAAACCGCTGACGGTCCGTGCCCGGCTCTGGTATCACCTGATGCACGACGGAAAGGCCAAGCTGTTCGGCCATCCACTTGATGACGTGCAACGAGTGGTTAGAGAGAAGGAGGTGCATCTGGATCCTTCCGGACGGACGGCTACGGATCGGTGATCGTCTCGATCAGTTCGTGAGTCCGCGGCATGTGGACCGTCGGCGGCATCCAGTGCCGACAGTGCTCCAGTCCCGCCCGCTTCCACAGCGTGTCCTCGGACCAATTCGAACGAATCCGCTCGCACTCGCGTCGTATCTCTGTCGGCGTCGGGGTGTATTCCTGGCGGGCCATGATGTGCTCCTCCGGCAGGTAGATGAAAGGGAGAGTTGAAGGGAGAGAGGCCCGGAGACTCCGGGCAGTTGCTAGAGAATGTGCAAGCGGCATGCCGAAACGGACGAATGATGTAACGTACTGTTATAACAATACTTGCATCACGACCGGTTGAGACCGACTGTGGCGCATTCCGCGACAGATGTATCACTTTGATACGCGCAGAAACCGCCCGTGGCCTATCGCTCGTAGCGGAGCGTCCGGCCGGGCATCGGCCCGTCGAAATCGACCGGCTGGCCGTTTTCGAGGATCACCTCGCCATTGACGACGACCAGGTCAATGCCATCGGCCGTCTGGTGCGGGTCCTCGTAGGTGGCCCGATCGGTCACGGTGTCGGCGTCGAAGACGACCAGGTCGGCGAGTCCGCCTTCGACGACCCGTCCACGGTCCTTGAGGCCGTAGATGTCGGCTGACTTGGCGGTGAGTTTGGCGACGGCCTCTTCGAGCGTGAACAGTTTCCGGTCACGGACACACGGACCGATGATCCGCGGTGCGGTGCCGTAGACTCGCGGATGCACGGTGCCACCGTCCTGGTAGATTCCGTCGGAACCGATCACGCACCGGTCGTGTTGCAGCAGCGGCTCGATCTCCCTGTCCTCGCCCTCGTTGAAGACGATCAGCGGAGCCAGCCGCTCTTCAATCAGCAGGCTGAAGAGCGCTTCCTCGACGGGCAGTCCCACCTGCTCGACGTACTTGTCGAGTGTCTGGCCCTGGAAGGCGGTGTTCTCCTTGCCGGGCACCCAGGCCAGGGTCATCCGGTCGAGGTTCAGCGGGTAGCTCTCCAGTGCCTGCCGGAAGCGGTCTCGGACGGTCGGGTCGTGCAACCGCGACATGGCTCCCAGCGGTCCGTCGTCCCACGCCTCGTAGGGCAGCAGGTAGTTGAGCATCGTCGAGCCGGGCTGGTAGGGGTAGCACTCGTAGGAGAACTCGACCTCGCTGCTGGCCTCGTCAAAGAGCGTCAACAGCGCTTCGACGGTCTGTTCGTCGCGGCCCTTGACGTGCGAGATGTGGACGCGGCAGCCGGACCGTTTCCCGATCTCGACCGCCTCACGGATCCCGTCGAGGATTCCCTTCTTGTAACGCACGTGCGTCGTGTAGACGCCGTCGTACTCGGCGATCACCTTGCAGGCTTCGACCAGTTCGTCGGTGGTCGTGTAGCACTGCACGATGTAGTCGAGTCCGGTCGAGATGCCGACGGCTCCGTCCTGCATCCCACGATGGACCTCGGTCTGGATCATCTTCATCTGCAGGTCATCGACCCACTGCTTGCCGAAGCCGCAGACCAGCGAGCGGACGTTGGCATAGGGCACCTGGCCGACGACATTCTGTGCCGCCGCCCGATCGAATTCGGCCAGGAACTCGCCGATCGATTCCCATCCGCGGTACTCCTCGAGCCGCAATGAGTTGAGGCCCCGCAGGTAGAACAGCCACTGCCGCGCGGTGTCGGGCCTCACCGGCGCGTAGGAGATCCCGTCGAGCATCAGGATCTCTGTGGTGAAGCCCTGTGAGGTCTTGGGCAGAAAGTGCGGCCGTTTCAGCAGCCAGCCATCGGAGTGGTTGTGGACATCGATGAAGCCGGGCGCGACGATCCGCCCGCTGACGTCGACGCGTCGAGCCGCCTCGGCTGTGGACAAGTCGCCGATCGAAGTGATGCGGTCTCCGGAGAGTCCCACGTCGGCGGCGTACCGGTTGCCGCCGGTGCCGTCGATGACCGTGCCGCCGTGGAGAATGAGATCGTGCATGGATCGGTGGGGCCCGCGTGTGTGGGGGACTACTTGTAGGACTGGGTGGTCGGAATGATGACCAGTTCGGGGACGTTGGCCCGTGCGGGCAGCCGGACGACCATCATCACCGCATCGGCACAGTCCTCCGGCTGCAGAATTCTCGCACGGTGCTCGGCGCTGACCGGCACCGGGCGATCGTCGAGGATCGGCGTCTCGACCTCGCCGGGGTAGACGTTGGTGACGCGGATCCCCATCTCGCGGTGTTCTTCGGCCACGGTGATCCCCAGCGCCGACATGCCGAACTTCGAGGCGTTGTAGGCGACGCCACCGACGGTGCCGGCCCGCAGCCCGGCGACCGACGAGATGTTGATGATCACCCCGTCCTGCCGTTCACGCATCTCGGGCAGCACCTGGTGGATGCAATTGTAGGCTCCGGTCAGGTTGACGGCGATCAGCTTGTCCCAGTCGGTCGGGTCGAGCGTGGCGACGGCGCGGACGGGCGTGTTGATGCCGGCGCTGTTGACCAGGATGTCGATCTGCCCCAGTTCCCCCCCGGCCCAATCGAAGAATTCGCCGACTCCCTGGCGGTCGGCGACATCGCTGGGCCGTGCGATGATCGGCACCGAACCGGCGTAGTTTCCGGTGACGTCATCAAGTCGCTCCTGGCGACGGCCGGTGATGGCGACGCGGCAACCGGCATCGGCCAGGGCGCGGGCCACCGCGGCGCCGATGCCCGAGCCGCCCCCGGTGATCACCGCGGTGCGGTTGGTCAGATCGCTCATGCTGGTCTCGTGGTCAGGAATGCAGATGGCCTGGTAGAGATCGGTTCTAACCCGCGCGTCGAACACCGGCAAGCCAGCCGGGTCAGTCGATCGTTGGCCGGATCTTCCGAGCCACGGCTGCCGCCAGCCGTTTCTGGCCCTGCGGTGTAAAATGGCCGTCGAGTTCGAAGTAGTCCCCCCCGTCGGCCGCCTTGCGGAACTCGGCCACCGGGTTGATGACCCGGACATCGAGTTCCCTGCAGATGTCGGTCACTACGTCCTGGCAGACCGTCGTCGTCAGCAATGACGCCGGGACGTCGTAACCGACCGCCCGCATTCCCCTGGCGGCGGCCTCCGAGACGTACGGCCCGTCAGGAATGATCACCACGATCAACTCGGCACCGACATCGCGACAGCGTGCCGCCCATGCACGCAGCGATTTTCGGAATCGGGACTCCGCTGCGGCCTGCCACTCGGCTGCCTCCTCAACCGGCTGCGCGAACCGCTTCGGGTTGGTCATGGCCGTGTGGACCAGTGACGGGTTGAGCAGTCCCGCCTCGAAGACGGTGCGGACTCCAGGTGACAACCGCTGGTACCGCTGCTGCTGTTGGGGTGTCAGCGTCGATCTCAGGTAGGCCTGCGACTTTCGGAAGACGCTGCGGTAGGACTCCATCGTTGCCGGAGTCGGGCTCAGCCACCCGGTCAGCGTGGGAAAGAGCGTCTCGCGGGTCCGTGCCGACCACCCGACCTCCAACGGCTCCTGTTCGACCAACTGGATCAGGTCGTCACCCTGCAGCGTGCCGACCAGAACGACTTCGGGGCCGAAGTGATCCAGCGCCTCGGTGATCATGTCCGAGTAGTCGTTGGGCGAGGCTCCGGGAAACCCGAAGTTGATCACCTCCATCGATGTTCCCGCCAGGCTCTCGACCACCTTCGGCCACGACTGCTCGGCCCGCACGCCCCAGCCGAAGGTGAATGAATCGCCGATGGCCACCACCCGGGTCCGTTCGTCCGGCGGCATCGGCGGGAACTCGCGGTCGCGAAGGCCCTGGCTGGAGATCTTGACCTGCACATCGAATTCTCCGCTCTCGTGTCGCACCTGGCTCCCCGAGGGGAACAGCAGGTGTCGTGGCGGAGTGGCCAGGATCCAGCCGGCCAGGTGGTCGAGTCCGGAGAAGGCCGACGGGATTCCGACCAGGCAGATCAGCACGAACAACACCCGCCGTTTCGATCGGCGCGGCGGCGACTCGGTGGATGGGACCGGATCGGTCATGGGGTGCTGTTGTCCGCGACGGCCTGCCGCAGTAGCGGCACCAGTGCCTCGGCGATCAACTGGTGTCCCAGCGGCGTCGGATGGCAGTCATCGTGAATCAGGTCGACATTGTAGTACCGCTGTCGCCGGGCGCCGTATTGCTGGAACAAAACCTGCACGTCGACCACCGGCACCGTGTTCTGCTGGGCCAATTCGCGGATGATCCGGTTGGTGCTGAGCCGCGAGCCCAGGTTGCCCACCATTCGCTCGCGACTCTCCGCGTAGGCCGGTTCCGCCTGCTCGTGTTGCTCGAGGCCCTCCAGGCATTGCGCCTTGAGGTAGTGCAGCACGGCGGGATGCGGGTCGAGTGCCAGGGCGGCGGTGGCGGCTTGGAGGCCGGCTGCGAATTTTCGATCCGAGACGGAACGCGACGCGACCTGGATCGCCTCGGTGACCACCTGGCGGTGTTCGGGATCGAATGAGTGTGGTTGGCGGTGCTTCCAGGCGGGCGAGAGACGGGGGTTGAAGGGGACGGTCAACAGCACGATGGGCACCCCGGCGTCTCGGGCCACGGTGATCATCTGCTGGAGATTGGCCCGGAACGTGTCGAGGTATTTTCTGCGTGCGACCAACCACTCTGCCGGATCGTACTCTCGGGGTGAGAGCGGCATCGCCACGGCGTAGCCCGACCCGGTCAACTCGTGGTGCGATTCGAAACGGTCCCGTGTTCTTGACCGACGGGCCTCGTCCTGTTGGGCCTGGCGGTTGGAAACCATCCACCGCACCAGCCCGTATTCAACGGCGGCCAGGGCCCGGCTGTGGGCCAGTGCCTTGAGAACGTTGATGCTGGTCTGGCTGAGTTCTTCCCGTGGCGGTGTTTGGTCCGAGGGTGCCTGGTGGGTCCCGTGCTGCGACACCGGTTGCCAGTGGAACCACTCGTTGTTGCCGATCATCAGCACGATCGCCGTCGGCCGGTAGAACCGCACAGCCTGGTCGACCAGGGGTGCCAGTTCGCCGCTGGTCCATCCGACCTGTGCGGTGTTGAGGATCTTCAGGCGGTCACCGGCGAACGTCCGGTCGAGCATTCCCGAGAAGGTGTCGGCGTAGCGGTAGGGGAACCCGAACGCTGCCGAACCCCCGATGATGAACACGCGATGCTCGTCGTCACGAACCACGTCGGCGGGAACGACGTTGCGCGTGCCGATCCAGGGCCCCGCTCCGGAAATCTTGACCCCGCCGATCCGATACGGTTCGGCTGCTCCGGGTCCGTCGGCGGGATCGCGGAGGACCAGTTCGTGGTTGTTGGAGCTGTCGGCAAGAGCCGGGATGGGCTGGGTGTCCAGTCGCATCATCACCAGCGCCGACAGCAGCCGCTGGCGGTGGTTGAAGATGTAGTCGTCCAGCCAACCGGCCGCTTCCAGTCCCAGCAGCAGAACGACAAGGAATAGCAGCCGCCGTTTCAGGGAACCACGTCGCGGTGGAGCGGTTTCGGGCGAACTGGGCTCAGCCATGGTCCAGGTACCCCTGCAGGATTATCTGGGCCGCGATCATGTCGCGTCGAGCCTTCCGTTTCTTGCGGCTCATGTCGACGCTCAGCAGCAACTCCTCGGCCTGGCGTGAGGTGTAGCGTTCGTCCCAGAAGGTCACCGGTTTGCCGATCGACTTGCGGATCCACGCGCCGAAGGTCTCGGCCTCTCGAGACAACTCGCTGATGGTCCCGTCGGCGTGCAGCGGCAAGCCGATGACCAAAGCGACCACCAGTTGATCGGCGATCAGCTGTTGGAGATGGTGGGTGTCCTGGTCGAGGTCGCCGGTCGGCTCCCACGTCTCCAGTGGCACCGCCAGGGTCCGTTCGGGAGTCGACACGGCCACGCCGACCCGCACGCGTCCGTAGTCGAGCCCCAGCAGAGACCCCGTTTCGGGAATCTCGTCGCGGATCGGTTCAGAGGCAGTCGTCACGACCTTCCTCCTCAAGCCGCTCGACCAGACGTCTCAACCCCTCCTCGTCATCACGCCGGGCCACCAGCGTGGCGTCGGCGGTGTGGACGATCACCAGGCCTTCGACTCCGACGGCTGCCACCAGGTGGTCCCCGTCGCTGCGGACGATGCAGTTGCTGGAGTCGACCACGGTGACGCCGCCCCACAGCGTGTTGCCGTCGGGGTCGGTTCCGGAGACTTCCGAGAGGGCGTGCCAACTGCCGACGTCGTGCCAGTCGAAGGGGGCCTCGATCAGGCAGGTGTCGTCGCAGTGTTCGAGCACCGCGTGGTCGATCGAAATCGACGGGATCGCCTCGTAGGTGGATCCCAGGACCTGGAGATAATCGTCGGTTCCGATTGCTGAACCGACCTGCTCGAGTCCGACGGACAGCTCGGGTTGGTACTGGGCCAGGGCCTCGAGAAACCGATCGGCCCGCCAGGTGAAGATGCCGCAGTTCCAGTAGGTCTCGCCCGAGGCGATGTAGGTCTCGGCGGTTGCCCGGTCGGGTTTCTCGTGGAACGCCGCGACGTGGTGACCCGGGAGGTCTCCACCCAGGGCGTCGCCGCGGCGAATGTAGCCGTAACCGGTAGCGGGCCGGGTGGGGGGAACCCCGAAGAGCACCAGTCGCCGCGGGTCTTCGGAGACCAGTTCGCCGGCCTGGCGTGCGGCGTCACGGAATGTCGCGGGTGGATCGATCACGTGGTCGGCCGGCATGACCAGCATCATCGCGTCGGGATCGACCGCCAGCAGGTGCCGGGCGGCCAGGCCCAGGCAGGGGGCGGTGTTGCGGCCGCGGGGTTCTGCCAGCACCTGCCGGGGGGGCACCTCGGGCAATTGCCCGCGAGTCACCTCGGCCTGGAGCGTGTTGGTGACGACCCAGGTCCTCTCAGCGGGGACCAGCCCTTCGAGCCTGTCGACGGCCTGCCGAAGCAGGCTGGTGTCTCCGGCCAGTGGCTGGAGTTGTTTCGGCCGGTCGCGTCGGCTCTGTGGCCAGAACCGCGTGCCGCTGCCTCCGGACATGACCACCGCGTGGAGCATCGATCACCTGGGTCGCTGGGGGACGAATTCGAGCATAGACGCTGCGACGAGCGGGGTCGAGGTGATCCCTGGACACCGGCTTTGCCACCGCGGTCGGACTTGATCTTGATCGCAAGTCAACTCGCGTCCTACAAACCTGACACTCGGCTGCGGTGTGGGGGAACCGAGGTTCTCTGTAGCACGATCATCAGGAGCGGAAAGCGATGACCGAATCGATCAAGACGATTCACCGAGTGAGCCTGTGCCTGGTGATCGTGGCTGGCGGCGGCTGCTGGATGGCTTCCGCCGTGGCCGCCGAGACTCCACCGGATGCCACGGCGATGCTGGCCGCGGGCCGGGTCGACGAGTACCTGGTCGCCGCCGCGGGATTTCTCGAAGAGCATGCCGATGCTCCCGATGCGGCCCGGGTGGCCCTGGAAGCGATGATGGTGGCTGCGGTTCATCGCAAGACCGCGGCCGAGAAGGACATGAAGGCGATCCTGCTGCTGGGTCACGGCGATTCGCTGGCCGGCCGGTTTGCGTTGACCGGATTCAACGACGCCGACGCGTGCCGCGGGTTCCTCGACGAGGTGATCCAGCATCGGCTCGCGGGCCTGGAACCGTCGGTGGCCCGCAGGTACATGGCGGCCGTTCGCCGGGCGCTGGGTTTCTGGGGACGGAAGGTGATGACCAACGACGGCTTCCTGTTGCGGACCGCGGTGGCGGCCGAGGTCGCCGGCGACAAGCAGGGCCGTCTCCAGTGCCTGTCGCAACTGTCCCGGGACAAGGCTCCGGTGACCGAGGCTGCGGAACTGCTGTTTGATCCGAAGATCGATCACATCCAGAGAATCGTGGCGTTGCAGAAACTCGCCGGGGCGTTGCCGGCTGCCAGCGACTTCGTATGGCATTTCTACGGCCGGTTGTCCAAGACAGGCCAGTCACACCCCGAGATCCTCCGCGTGGTGGCCGGCAGCCTGCTGGCCGGCCACCGGTTTGCCGAGGCCCGGCCGGTGCTCAAACGCCTCGTGAAGACCGCACCCGGGGACGGCCAGGTGGCCGTCTGGTCGGCGTGGACCGAAGCGGTGACCGGTGACAACATCGAGATCGGGGCGGCCATTTCGAGTCTCAGGGCGTTTGCTAGGAAACACGGGAATTCGACGTGGGCCACAACGGCCTCGAAGCTGGCTGCCGCGATTGCCGGTCATCGTATCCGGCTGGCCACCTCGGTCGATGAACTCGGAGAAATCCTCGACGAATGGAAGGCCAACCGACCTCAACTGATCAAGGTGCGACTTGGCTATTCGCTCGGGACCGGATCGAAACTGGACGCTTTCGCCTCCTTCGACGCGAAAGCGAAACGCTTCGAGGCGACGGCTTCGCGGAACGGCGGCCTGGTCGTCGCGGTCAGTTCGGCTCCGCAGGGCAGCCGCCTGTTTTCCTCCAGCGACCCGGTGATCTACCACCTGGACGGTCGGGCGATCTTCCCCGAGCCGCGGTTTTCGATCACCCGGGGCGACGACGGGAAGTTCCAGGTCCAGGTCGGGGTCGAATTCGGTGATCAGCCGGCGGCGTTGCAGGACCTGACCGGCCTGATCACCTCCTCGAACTGGTTGTCGAAGAAGGGGGGGCGGGTCGAGGTCTGGAAGCACTTGACGGTTTCCCGGGGCTGGTACCCGCTGGAGGTGGTTCGCCGCGATGGTGCGCTGGAACTCCGCCTCGTTCGACCGCGGATTACCGAGCCGGGGTTCGATGAGACGACGGTCCGGGTCGACCGTCGTCGCCAGCGGGTCACCGTGAGGTTCGACCGGTTCAACATCACGATCGCCTACGGGGACGCTCGTGCGACGGCGTGGTTGACCGGACCCGGGTGGCCCGACGTGCCGAAGAAGGCGACAGCCGACGCATCGATGATCTTCCGCCTGCTGGGAGCGGCCAGCAGCCTGCTGGGCGATGAGGCGGCACGGACGGCGACCAGGCCGAAGCCGGGCGTGACACGCTAAGAGGCCGCGACCCTAGAACAGCGGCAGTGCCCGACCGACCGTCAGCACGTGCGGCCGGTTCAGGTTGTCGAGGATCTGCGCGTCGGGGCGGATGCCCATCGCGGTGAAGATCGTGGCGTGCAGATCGTGCGGGCCGGCAGCCAGCGTCCGCGGGTGAGCGGCGTGGGCGTCCGAACTGCCGTAGACCTGGCCGCCGCGGATGCCTCCGCCGGCCAGCACGGTGGTGTAGGAGAACGGGTAGTGGTCGCGGCCGGCGTTGCCGTTGACCTTCGGCGTGCGGCCGAAGTCGCCGATCATCAGCACCAGCGTCTCGTCAAGCTGCCCTCGTTGATCGAGATCGGTGATCAGGGCCGAGGCCGAACGGTCAAAGACCGGCAGCAGCCGGTCCTTGAGCCGGTTGAAGTTGTTTCCGTGGGTGTCCCAGTGGTCACCCGCACCACCGTTGAGGTCGCTGGCCGACATCAGCACCTGCACCACCGGCACGCCGGCGTCGATCAGCCGCCGGGCCAGCAGGCAGCTCTGGCCACCCAGGTGGTCGCCGTAAAGCGCCTTCAACTCGGGGGTCTCCTTGTCGAGGTCAAAGGCCTTCTGGACTCGATCACTGACAAGCATGTTGAGTGCGAGGTCGTGGAAGTGACCGTAGGAGCGGGCGGCCGCGCCGCCGACATCGACGGTGGCGGGCTCGAGCTGTCCCAGCAGGGACCGGCGACGGCGGAAGCGATCGCGGTCGATGCCTGCTGCGAGATCGAGGACCGGAGAACCGAGATCCCGCGAGCGTCCGCCGTAGGCCTTGCCCTTGGGTGTCTTGACCACGATCGGGTCGTAGGCTCCGCCCATGAATCCACCGTACTCACCGGCCTGCAGCGTGCCGTTGTCGACCATCGGGTAGGGCAGCCGGATCGAACGTGGCACGCCGGTCTGGGATTCACGGAAGTGCGAGATCATCGCCGGCAGGCCCGGCCAGTCGCTCCGCTTGGGAGGAATGTTGCCCGGGCGGTTCTGCGGTGGCTTGTGGCCAGTCATGTTCCAGTACATGCCGCGGCCATGAGCCGAATCGGTGTGGAACATCGAGCGGATGATGGCCAGCTTGTCGGTCATCGACGCCAGCTTCGGGATGTGCTCGCCCACCTGGATTCCGGGGATGTTCGTCGAGATCGGATTGAACGGGCCGCGGATCGAGGAGGGAGCCTTGGGCTTCAGGTCCCACGTGTCGATGTGGCTCTGGCCACCCCAGCAGTACAGGATGATGCATGACTTGGCCTGGCCGACCGAGCCCTCGGTGGCCGCCAGGGTCTGTTGCTGCAGCAACGCCGGCAGCGTCAGGCCGAACAGCCCGCCCGCCTGTAGGGCCGAACGACGCGAGAGGCCGTTGAAGTCCTTGCAGCCGCGTCGGGGTGTCTGCGTCGTGCAGTTCATCAGGTGGTCCTGTCAGCCGAAAGGTGACCTGTTGCCACGGTCAATGATCGCCGATGTGGGGAGGTGTTTCAACTTCAATGATCGGCATCGATGGCCGCTCCCCTGCAGGATGCCGGCCGATCCGAGGGTCGCGGGGTCACTTGACGACGAAGTTGACCAGTCGGCCAGGGACGACCACCGTCTTGACCACCGTCTTATCCTCGAGGAACCGGGCGACGGTTTCGTCGGCCGCGGCCGCCTCCTGGATCGCGTCCTGCTCGGCATCGGCTGCCACGACGACCTTGCCCCGCAGCTTGCCGTTGACCTGCACCGGGATCTCGACGGTCGAGGTGACCAGCAGCGATTCGTCGCATTCGGGCCACGGTTTGTAAGCCAGCGATTCGCCGTGGCCCAGGAGGTTCCACAGTTCTTCGGCCAGGTGAGGAGCAAAGGGAGAGAGCAGCAGCACGAAGGGCTCCATCAGGGACTTCGGACGCGGCTCGGCCTGTCCCAGCGCGTTGGTGAACTCCATCAGTCGGCTGATCGCTGTGTTGAACGACAGTTTCTCGATGTCCTCGGTCACCGCCTTGATCGTGCGGTGCAGCATCCGCTGTTGCTCCTGGTCGGGATCGGTGTCGGTGATCGCCGGGTTGAGCGTGACCTCGTCGGCCCGGTCGTCGGTGATCATTCTCCAGACGCGGCCCAGAAACCGGCTGACACCCTCCACCCCGCTCATGCTCCACGGCTTGGTTGCCTCAAGCGGTCCCATGAACATCTCGTAGAGCCGCAGGGAATCGGCGCCGTATTCGGCGACGATGTCGTCGGGGTTGATCACGTTGCCCCGCGACTTGGACATCTTGTACGCGCGGCTGTCGATGACGATCTCGGGGTGCTCGGCCAGCACGAATTCCTCGCCCTGCTTCTGCACGTCGTCGGCGGTCAGTGAGACCTTCTCGCCACCGAACGACTTGGAGTCGACATCCCGTGCCGAGACCCACTCGCCGGATTCGTCCCGGTACCCGGTCAACTCGGCCTCGCCCAGGATCATGCCCTGGTTGACCAGTCGCGTGAACGGTTCGGGAGTGCGGAGGTGGCCGCGGTCGAAGAGCACCTTGTGCCAGAACCGCGAGTAGAGCAGGTGCAGCACGGCGTGCTCGGCACCACCGATGTACAGGTCGACCGGCAGCCAGTTGGTCTCGGCCTCGGCGTCGATGAACCGGTCCGTGTTCTTCGGATCGGCGAACCGCAGGTAGTACCAGCACGACCCGGCCCACTGTGGCATCGAGTTGGTTTCTCGTTTCAATCGCGTCCCGTCCGCGTCGGTCCGAAACAGCCACTCGTCGGGAGCCTCTTCCAGCGGTGGGTCGGGCCGACCGTGCGGCTTGAACTCGAAGTTCTCGGGCAACTCGGCCGGCAGGTTCTCTTCGGCTTCGGCCCGCATCAGTCCCGTCAGCTGTCCCTCGTCGTCGAGCTCGTGCCAGATCGGGAACGGTTCGCCCCAGAAGTGCTGGCGGCTGAACAGCCAGTCGCGGAGCTTGAAGTTGACCGCCGAGTCGCCCTGGCCGGTGCCGCGGAGGTGTTCGATGATGCGGTCCTTGGCCCCGTCGATCTCCAGGCCGTCCAGGAACCCGCTGTTGATCGCCGGGCCGTCTCCGGTGTAGGCCTGGCCGTCGAAGTCCTCGGGCGGCTCGACCGTGCGGATGATCGGCAGGTCGAAGACCTCGGCAAACTCCCAGTCGCGTTCGTCCTGCCCGGGGACCGCCATGATCGCCCCGGTGCCGTAGCTGATCAGCACGTAGTCGGCGACCCAGATCGGGATCTGCTGGTCGTTGACCGGATTGACGGCGGAGGAGCCGGTGAAGACGCCGGTCTTCTCCTTGGCGAGGTCGGTGCGGTCGAGGTCGCTCTTGGCGGCGGCCTGGGACTGGTAGGCGGTGACGGCCTCGCGTTGGTCCCCGGTTGTCAGGCGTTCGACGAAGGGGTGTTCGGGAGCGATCACCATGTAGGTGGCCCCGAACAGCGTGTCGGGCCGGGTGGTGTAGACCCTCAGCACCTCCCCGCCCGGCTCGTCCGGCAGTCCCGATTCCCTGCGGACGGACTGCCAGGCGGCGTATCCCGCTTCGAGCCCGTCGGCCGGTTCGCCGACTTCACCGATGAAGAAATCGACCTCCGCACCGGTGCTCCGCCCGATCCAGTTCCGCTGCAGCAACCGGATCGATTCGGGCCAGTCGACCAGGTCCAGTCCGTCGAGCAGCCGGTCGGCGTAGCGGGTGATGGCCAGCATCCATTGTCGCAGGGGAAGTCGCTCGACGGCGTGACCGCCCCGCTCGCTCTTTCCGTTGATGACTTCCTCGTTGGCCAGCACCGTACCCAGCTCCGGGCACCAGTTGACCGGCGCCTCGTGCTGGTAGGCCAGGCGATGTCGATCCTGGTACCGCCGGACCGCCTCCTCACCCTCGGCGGCAACCGCCTCGGGGATCGGCAGTTCGCTGATCGGGCGTCCACGACCGACCCGCTCGCGGCCGTCGGGCCCGGTCCATTGGCACCCGGTGTCGTACCAGCTGTCGAACAGTTGCAGGAAGATCCACTGGGTCCAGCGGAAGTAGTCGGGGTCGGTCGTCGAGAACTCGCGGCTCCAGTCGTAGCTGAAGCCGAGCATCTTCAACTGGCGGCGGAAGGTGTCGATGTTGCGGTAGGTGGTATCGCGGGGATGCGTGCCGGTGCTGATCGCGTGCTGTTCGGCCGGCAGCCCGAAGGCGTCCCAGCCCATCGGGTGCAGCACCTGAGCGCCGGTCATGCGGCGGTACCGGCAGACGATGTCGGTGGCCGTGTAGCCTTCTGGATGGCCCACGTGCAGGCCGTCGCCGGAGGGGTAGGGGAACATGTCGAGGACGTAGATCTTGTCGCGGCCGGCTTCGAACGGGCCGGTACGAAAGGTCTCGTGCTCGTCCCAGTGGGCCTGCCAGCGGGGCTCGATGCGGGCGGGGTCGTAACGGGGCATGGTGTTTCCCGGGTGGGGTGGTCCAGGGGCCGGTGATGTCCGGCAGGTTGTCGAAGATCGCCGGGTTGGTCGTGACCGGACGCGGGGCGCGATAGTCTATTGATGGTCTCCCCATTTGCCAACAAGAGGATTCCTGCCGATGTCGACCAACGCCCTCGCCTCGCGGCGAGCCTTCCTGGCCGGCGGTCTGGCCACCGGGATTGCCGCGACGACTTCTTCGATTGCACCCGCCGCCGATCCGCCCGGCCGCAATGGCAAGTCGCACATGAAGCTCAGCCTGGCCGGCTACTCGTTCAGCCGCCTGTTGCCCACGCGGCCCACGCCCGCACAGGAGAAGTCGGCCAAGATGACCATGGACGGTTTCATCAAGTTCTGTGCCGACCAGGATGTCGACGGGGTCGAACCGACCACCTACTACTTCCCGAAGACGGTCACCGACGAGTACCTGGTGCACATGAAGGAACTGACCTTCCGGCTGGGCCTGGACATCTCGGGAACGGCCATCGGCAACGACTTCTGCGTGGCCGAGGGGAAGGGGCGTGAGAAACAACTCTCCGACGCAAGGCAGTGGATCGACCACGCGGCGGTGCTGGGGGCCCCGGTGATCCGGATCTTTGCCGGGCGGGTTCCCAAGGGTGATACCGAGGCGGCGGCGATCGCGCGGTGTGTTGCGGGGATCAACCAGGTGCTCGATCATGCCGAGAAGCGGGGTGTGTTCCTGGCGCTCGAGAACCACGGGGGCATCACCTCGACCCCGGCCCAGATGATGCGGATCATCAAGGGCGTGCGAAAGTCGAAGTTCTTCGGTGTGAATCTCGACGGGGGCAACTTCCGCACCGATGACCCCTATCGCGACATGGCGTTGATCGCTCCGTATGCGATCAACGCCCAGGTCAAGGTGTCCATCTTCCGCGGCGACAAGAAGGAAGCGGCCGACCTCGAGCGGGTGATCAAGATTCTCCGTGATGCCGACTACCGCGGGTACGTGGTGTTGGAGTACGAGGAGAAGGACCCGCTGGGCGAAATCCCCGGGTATCTCAGGCGGTTGCGCGAACTGATTTCGTAGGGTCCGAGGATGTCGCGTTCCCCACGACGGACCGTCCAGTTCCTCTACGAGACGACGCTGTTCATCGTTGTCAGTGTCTTTGACATCGTGATGACCCACCGGTTGATCCGCACCGGTCGGTTTCACGAGTCGAACCCGGTGGCGAAGTTCTTCTACGACCACTGGGACATGAACGGGATGGTCTACTTCAAGATGACGATGGTGGCGGTGGTGGTGTTGTTGACCCAGTTGATCGCCCGCCGCAGTCCCCGGCGGTCCCAATTGGTGCTGCGGCTGGCGATCTGCGTGGTGTCGGTCGTGGTGATCTACAGCCTGCTGTTGTTGTTGCGGAGCCGGGGGCTGGTGTGAACGAATCGCTGAGCCAGCGACTGGTCGACTGCGGGCAGGATCACCTGCTCGAGGACGTCGGGTCACTCGACGAGGCGGCCCGCGAACGGTTCGAGCGGCAACTCGAGTCGATCGACTGGCCGGCGTTGGGGCGGCGGTTGGCCGAGCAGGCCACGCCGGACCGGTTGGGTGCCCGTGTGGCCGAACTGGTCGGGTCGGAATCGGTGCCCGAATTGCCCCACCTGGTGAGACACCCCGAAGCCGATTCGGAGCAGGCCCGCGCGTGCGGGGAACAGAGGATCGCTGACGGCCAGGTGGCCGTGGTGACGGTGGCCGGCGGTCGTGGCAGCCGCCTGGGGACGGACCGGCCCAAGGGACTGTTGCCGGTGATGCCGGTCAGCGGGCGGACGTTCTTCGAGCATTTCGCGGCGTGCATCGGCGAGCGGAGCCGGCGGGCGGGTCGGGCGATTCCGTGGCTGGTGATGACCAGTCCGGAGACCGACGCCCCGATCCGCGAGTATTTCCAGCAGCAGCAGCACCTCGGTCTCGATCCCGAACAGGTGGTGTTGTTCCAACAGGGGACGTTGCCGGCGGTCGAAATCGAGACGGGGCGGGTGCTGTTGTCCGCACCGGGACGGGTGGCCACCAGCCCGGATGGACACGGGGGGCTGGTCGAGGCGATGCGGCGGGAGGAGTTGTTCGACTGGTTGAGTGACCGGGGAGTCGACACGCTGTTCTACCACCAGGTCGACAATCCTGCGGTGCTGCCGCCGGATCCCCTGCTCGTGGGGTGGCATCACCTGCGGGGATCTCAGATGACGACTCGGGTGGTACCGAGGCGTTCGGCCGAGGAGCCGATGGGTGTGGTGATGCCGGTGGACGGTCGGACGCGGGTTGTCGAGTACGTCGACCTGCCGCGGTCGGCCGCGGTGGCGACCGATGCGACCGGCCGGCTGCGGCTCCGGGCCGGCAACATCGCCGTGCATGTGCTGGATCGACAGGTCCTGGCTCACGCGTCGGGACTGCCCTGGCACCGGGTCGGTCGCGTGGTGGCTCACGTGTCCGGTCACGGCTGCGAGCGGCCAGTCGAGCCGGGTGGGCCCAACGCGTGGCAGTTCGAACGGTTCATCTTCGACCTGTTGGCGCAGGTCGAGGTGGGGTTGGTGGTCGAGGGGGATCGTGCCAGAGATTTTCTGCCGGTCAAACAGGCCGGCGGTGAGGATTCTCTGGAATCGGCGCGGGCCGGGCTGCTGGCGCTGCACCGCGGTTGGCTCGAGGCAGCCGGGGCCCGGGTGCATCCGGAGGCCGTGGTCGAGATCACGCCGGGCTGGGCACTTTCGGCTGCGGATGTCGCCGGCCGCGTCGGTCGGGACGACGTGTTCGAGACCCCGGTCGTCCTCGAGTGACCGGCCTGGTTCCGGGGCCGGTCACTCGTCGAGCAGGTCGTGGACGATCTTGCCGGCCTGGCCGTCAAGGATCGTCTTGTCCTGGGTGTTGCGGGTGAAGGTCAGTTTCTCGGCGTCGAGACCGAAGAGGTGGAACAGCGTGGCGTGGTAGTCGTAGTGGTTGACCACCTTTTCGACCGCCTTGTGGCCGAATTCGTCGGTGTTCCCGTAGGCCACTCCACCCCGGAAGCCGCCCCCGGCCAGCCACATGCTGAAGCCGTGGGTGTTGTGATCGCGGCCGATGTTCTTTTCGTTCTGGATCACCGGCAGGCGGCCCATCTCGCCGCCCCAGTGCACGACGGTCGAATCGAGCAGGCCGCGTTGCTTGAGGTCGGTGACCAGTGCTGCGGAGGGCTTGTCGACTTTCTTGCACGCACGAGGCAGGCTCTTGGCGATCCCGCCGTGGTGGTCCCAGAACTGGTTCTGGGTGTAGACCTGCACGAAGCGGACGCCCCGCTCGACCATCCGGCGGGCGATCAGGCAGCGGGTCCCGTAGTCGGCGGTCGCCGTTTCGTGGATCCCGTACATCTGTTGGGTCGCCCTGGTCTCCTTGGAGATGTCCAGGGCCTCGCGGGCGGAGGTCTGCATCTTGGACGCCAGTTGGTAACTGGCGATCCTCGCGGCGAGATCGTTCTGTGCCGGCCGGGCGGCCAGGTGCCGCTGGTTCAGCTTTCGGACGTAGTCCAGGAACGACTTCTGCACGCTGCCGACCAGGTGGGCCGGCGGTTGGAGATTGAGGATGCGGGGTTCTGAGGCGCGAATCACCGTGCCCTGGTAGATGGCCGGCAGCCAGCCGTTGGACCAGTTGGCCACGCCCTCGACAGGCAACTGCCCGGGGTCGATCATCGCCAGGAACGCCGGCAGGTCGTCGGCCTCGGTGCCCAGCCCGTAGGCCATCCAGCTGCCCAGTGACGGACGTCCCTTTGTGACCTTGCCGGTCTGCAGGGCCAGGATCGACTGGCCGTGGTTGTTGACCCCGGTCTTCATCGATCGCACCAGGCAGAGGTCATCGACGATGCCGGCGGTGTGCGGCAGCAGTTCGGAGATCTCGGTCCCGCATTCTCCCCGCGGCCGGAACTTCCACTGGCTGTGGAGCACCTTCGAGCTGGCCTGGGCGGCATTGTCGTACTTGATCTTTCCCGGAAAGGCCTTCATGTGCCACTTGGCCATGACGGGCTTGGGGTCGAAGAGGTCGATGTGGCTGGGACCGCCCTGCATCCACAACGAGATCATCGCCTGGGCGCGGGGTTCGCCGACGGGCCGCTTGGGCAGAGTGTCGAAGTGGGTCGGCTCGAGTTCCGGCCGCGCCGGGGCGGCCTGCAACTGTTGCTGCTGGGCCAGCCAGGCGGTTGCCAGGGAGCCGAGGCCGAGAGATCCCGAGGCCAGGAAGTGGCGTCGGGAGTGGGGGGTGGTGGGAAAACTTGGCATGAATAGGGAATCGTGCGTGAGGATGTGGTCAGTCGATGTAAAGGAACCGGTTGCTGGCCAGCAGGGCCTGGCAGAACACGCCCAGGGCCTGTCCGGCGGCCTGGTCGCGTCGTGCCTTCCGGGCGGCGGCATCGCCTTTTTTCTTGTCGGCAGTTCCCGCCCGGGCGATGAACAACTCGGTCTGCTGATCCAGGAACGCGTTGGCCGCCTGCACGTCGGCCTCCGACGGCGGGTGACCATAGGCCAGTCGCCAGGCCAGGCCGATCTGGCCATCGCGTTCGTCGCCGGCGTCGGTTTCCAGTCGGCGGGCGAAGCGGACCGATTGTGTGACGACAAAGTCACTGTTCATCATCAGCAGCGACTGGCTGGAGACCGTCGTCGAGACCCGTTCGGTGCAGTTGGGCTCCATCGCCGGCCGGTCGAACGAATCGAGCACGGCCAGCGGTCGACTGCGACGGACCTCGACCCAGACGCTTCGCCGGTACTGGCCACCCTGCATGTCGATCACCGATCCGGGCCGGCCGGCGTTGAGGTTCTCCTTGCCGATGACCCATTGCCCGACACGGTCGGCCATCACCGGAACCGGTGCGCCGTTGGACGTATTGACCAGCGAACCGCTGGTGGCCAGCACCGCGTCCCGGAGGCTCTCGGCATCGAGCCGTCTCAGTGACATCCGACCCAGCAGTCGGTTGTCGGGGTCGGCCGAGAGCAGTTGGGCCGGCCCGGTTGTCGGCTGCCGGTAGGTGGCCGATGTCATCAGCAGCCGATGGAGTTGCTTGAGGCTCCAGCCCTGGCGGGTGAATTCGGTGGCGAGCCAGTCGAGCAAACGGGGGTGCGTGGGCCGTATGCCGAGCATGCCGAGGTCGCCGGGGGTGGGAGCCAGGCCACGACCGAAGTGGTGCATCCAGCTGCGGTTGACGATCACGCGGGTGACCAGGGGATGTTTGCCGTCGGTCAGTCGCTTAGCCCAGGCCAGCCGGCGGCCGGTCGAGGTGATCGCCTTGTCGTTGGCCGGCAGCTCGACCGGAGCCGTCGTGGTCACCGCCAGGATCGAGAGGTCCGACGGGGTGACCTGTTCGCGCGGCTGGCTGATGTCGCCCCTGAAGAAGACCTTGGTCACCGGCACCGCTCCGCTGTCCTCGGTGAGGACGCGGATGTAGGTCTGCTCGGGCTTGGTGGTCCGCAGGTCGGTGGCCCGCTTGGCGATCGCCTTGAGAGTGTCGGCGGCCTTCTGGTCATAGAGGTACAGCGATCCGGCCGAGACGTTGAGACTGGGAAATTTCTTGAGCAGTGCGAGTTGTGCGGGAGTCCGCTTCTTGGCGTCGGTCTTGCGCGCCTCGCGGGCTTGGTTTCGGATTCCCTCGGGGAGTTTTGCCACCTCCTTGTCGAAGGTCTGCTGGATGAAGACGTTCTGCTTGCCGGTCCGCTCGGTGTCGATCTTCTTGGCTTCGCTTTCGATCTTGGCGGCCTCGGACTTGTTGGCATCGGTGTAAAGCGAGATCAGGCGGCCCCCCGGCCGTTTCCAGCGGGCGACGTTGAGTGCCGGCTCGAAGATTGCTCGCAGGCGGTAGTAGTCGACCTGCGGGATCGGGTCGTATCGGTGATTGTGACACTGCGCACAGCCGACGGTCAGTCCGAGGATTGCGGTGGAGACCACCTTGAGCGTCTCGGCGACGACCTGGTTGCGGTTGGCGGCATTGTTGGAACCGGCCGTGCCGTCCGGCGCGGTTCTCAGGAATCCCGTCGCCGTCAGCAGCCGGATCTGTTCAGCCGCGAGGTTCTGGTAGGGGGACTTGACCAGTTCGTCTCCGGCGAGTTGTTCGACCAGGAAGCGGTTCCAGGGCCGGTCGGCGTTGTGGGCGGCGATGACCCAGTCGCGGTATTGCCAGGCCCATTTCCGCTGCGGGTCGGTGTTGGTCACCCCCTCGCTGTCGGCATACCCGGCCGCGTCGAGCCAGTGGCGGCCCCAGCGTTCGCCGTAGTGCGGACTGCCCAGCAGTCGGTCGACCAGCCGCTCCCACGCCCCCGCGGCCGTGTCGGCCAGGAACCGTCGTTGTTGAGCCGGAGTCGGTGGCAGTCCGAGCAGGTCGAACGTCGCCCGTCGCAGCAGGGTCGGCTTGGACGTCGATCCGGCGAGACCGTAACCGGCGGCTTCGAGTTGTGCCTGGACGAACAGGTCGACGGGGTTGCGGATTCTGTCGGTCTTTCGAACTCTCGGCAGCTGAGGTCGCCCAATGGGCTGGAAGGCCCAGAACTCGCGATCGTCATCGGAGAACTGGAATCCCCGGGCCAGTGTCTTCGGTTCAGGTCGGGCCGTTGCCGCTCCGGCGGCGATCCACTTTCGCAGCACCGCGATCTGTTCGGGGGTCAGCTTCTTGCTGTCCTTCTCCGGGGGCATCTCGCCGGCGGCCACGCGATCGATCAGCAGGCTCTCGCCGGGTTTTCCCACCACGATTGCTGCTCCCGATTCGCCGCCGGCGACCAGGAACCGCTTCAGGCGGAGATCCAGTCCGCCCTTCAGCTTGTCGGTCTCGCCGTGACACTCGAAGCAGTGGGCTTTGAAGATGCTCCGGACATCGCGTTCGAATGTCAAAGCGGGTGCCGCCCCCGGGGCGGGCGGCGGCAGCAGGCCGATCAACAGCGCGGAAACCGCCAGAATTCGCATCGGGGCAACCAGGAGAGTGGCAGGTGGGTTCGTGGGGGTGGGGATTCCTCCGTTGCCGAAGGAATCTCCGTTGATTCTCGGCTTCCCCTCGGCCGCAGGCAAGGTCAGGCATGTTGGACCCGGGCCGGTACGGCGTTGCCCGACCCGTTCGGCTCGGGTACACCTAGGGCGACGGGAACCCCGTCATCGACTCTGACCGAGCAAGGGGAGCAGACAATGACCGGCCACTTTTCCACGGATGTCCGTCGGCAACCGTCCATTTTCCGGGGGCTGTTGCTGCTGGCTGCGGTCGTCACCTCATCGGCCACCGCCGGCGACTGGCCGGGTTTTCTGGGTCCGAACCGCAACGGGATCAGCAGCGAGACCGGGCTGGTGGACACGTTTCCCGCGGCGGGTCCCAGGGAGGCCTGGCGGGTGTCGGGGGGCGTGGGGATGTCGGGCCTGGCCGTGGCCGACGGCCGAGTGGTGACACTGGTCGAGTCGGGCACGAAGCAGCAGGTCTGGGCGTTGGATTTCGCCAGCGGCAAGACGCTCTGGAAGTCCGACGTGGCGGCCGCCTACCGCAACGGCATGGGCAACGGTGCCCGGTCGACTCCGACGATCGCCGCTGGCCGTGTTCTCGTGTTCACCGGCGAGGGCCGTCTGCTGGCGCTCGATGTGAAGACCGGGGAGGTCGCCTGGCAGCAGGACGTGGTCACATCACTCAAGGGGCAGGTGGCCGACTACGGCATGGCCTGTTCGCCGCTGGTCGTTGGTGACCTGGTGGTGGTCACTCCCGGTGCCCCGCGGGCCGCGGTGGCTGCCTACAACCTGGCTGACGGCAAGCGGGCCTGGACCGCCGGCAGCGGCTCGGCCGGCTATTCGTCTCCGACGGTGGTCACCGCCGGCGGACGTCGCCAGGTCGTGGCCTTCCTCGGCGACCGGGTCCTGGGGCTCGATCCGACCAAGGGCACGCCGTTGTGGCGACACCCGTACGTGACCGATTTCGACTGCAACATCGCGACACCGCTGGTCCACAAGGGCCGCGTGTTTCTCTCGTCCGGAGAAAACCACGGCAGCGTGATGCTCGAACTGAAGAAGTCCGGCACGGGGTTCGCCCCGGCCGTGGCCTGGCAGTCGCAGGGACCCCGCGCGGTGATGCGCAACGAGTGGCAGACCTCGATCCTGCTGGGTGGACATCTCTACGGGATGGACAATGTCGGCGGTGCCGGCCCGATCACTCACCTGGGCTGTGTCGATGCGGCCACCGGCAAGCTGGCCTGGAAGCAGAACCGCTTCGGCAAGGGCAACCTGATCGCCGCCGACGGCAAGCTGTGGATCAGCACGACCCGCGGTGATCTTGTCCTGGTGGCCGCCTCGCCCAAGGGCTTCCGCGAACTGGCCCGTGCCGAGGTGATCGGCCCGACCCGCCAGGCTCCCGCGCTGGCTCACGGCAAGCTGCTGCTGCGGGACGATGCCCAGATCGTCTGCCTGGACGTGAAGAAGCCGGCCGCCAGGTAAGACGCCGATCAGCCGTCACCGCGCCGACAGGAAGGCACACCCACCATGCCCGCCGAGTTGCTCGATCGCGAGGAGTACGTCGAGCAGGCGTACTTCTTCCGTGCCTATCGTGAACGGCTCGTCGATGGGGTGCCGTCGCAGGAGATCCTCGCACAGGTCCGTGAAGAACTGCTCAGCAACACCCGGTTGCCGATGGCGCTGGAGGTGATCGAGGGTGAGTTGATGTTGCGGGGGCAGTTGGTCGACGGCATGCAGCACCTCGGCCACTACTTCACCCCGTTCCAGATCTTCGTGATTGGGCAGTCGGAGGACGAGAAGTCGAAGTTCGACCAGTCCACGGCGTTGCACGTGCTCGAGATGGAGGCCGAGTACCGTGCCGAGGAGCTGACTCCGCAGGGGCTGTTCATCTACCACTTCGAGGCGATCTCGCGGAATCACCTCGGGTACGACCGCGGTCTCGAAGCGGTCGCCGCGGACCCGATCTTCACCGAGGACTTTCGTGACTGGATCCTGAGAATCCGGACCGAACTGGGGACGATCGATTTTGCCGACATGATCTATGTCCGCAGCGAGCAGATGGTCGCCGACCAGAGGCGGAAGCGGGGGGTCGCTGACTGGGAGGCCAATTTCCCGATCCTGTTCGGACTCAAGGAGGGCCGCATCGCCAAGGCCAACCGGAGCAAGGACCCGCTGTACATGTTCGCCGCACTGCAGCGACAGTTGCACTACCCCGAGGTGCCGCGGACCATGAAGGCCCAGGACGTCGAGCTCGATCCCGTGCTCGAGCGTCGACTGGTGATGATCGAAAAGCGGCTGCAGCTGGCCGAAGCCGAGCTCAAAGGTGGCGTGGATCTCACCGACTTCTACGCCGGTTCCGAGGACGGGTTGACACCGCTGGACCAGTGAGATCCGGCGAAGAAGGAGCCGGGACGCCGATGACCGCTGGTGAACCGGACCAGGTCGGACCCGAGATTCTCGACGGGCACCTCTACGACTACCCGGCCTACTACGACGTGATCTTCGGCAGCGACTGCGCCGCCGAACTGGCCTTCTTCGAGGACTGTTTCCAGCAACTGGCCCAGCGGCGGGTCGAGCGGATCTTCGAACCGGCCTGTGGCACCGGGCGGCTGCTTTACCGGCTGGCCCGACGCGGTTACTCGGTTTCCGGCAATGACCTCAACCCGCACGCGGTCGCCTACTGCAACGCGAGGTTCGAACGGGCTGGCTGGGATCCGCCGGCGGTGGTTGGCGACATGGCTGACTTTCGGCTCCGTCGCAAGGCCGATGCGGCCTTCAACATGATCAACAGTTTCCGGCATCTCGACAACGAGACCGCCGCACGCAATCACCTCAAGTGCGTCGCCGATGCACTGGCCCGCGGGGGGCTTTACCTGCTCGGGCTTCACCTGACGCCGACTCGGGGGCCGCGGGACATGGGCGAGAGCTGGACGGCCCGGCGGGGACACCTCGGGATCGTCTCGGACCTGCAGAGCGTTTCGATCGATCGTCGTCGGAGGATCGAGAAGTTCGAGATGACCTTCGACCTCTACACGCCGACCCGCCACCGGAGGATCGCCGGGATCCTCGAGTACCGCACCTACACGCTGGCTCAGATCCGGCGTTCGGTCGCGTCGGTACCGTCACTGGAGTGGATCGAGTCGTTCGATTTCTCCTACGACATTTCACGACCGCTCGTCGTCGACAGCCTGGCAGAAGACGTGGTCCTGGTGCTGCGGAAGCGGTGAGGCGGAACGCATCCACACTGATTGACCCGTCCCGTCGGGTGGTCGTAGAATGTGGGTGAGCAGGGTCCAGGACGGGTTCTCTGGTTCTCACCTCCGGTCATCTGATTTCACCTGCAACCGGCCTGTTTCCTCCATCACCAAACATGCGAATCGCGGTTTTCCTGACTGTCGTACTGTCGTTGACCGTGGTCGGCGGTGCCCGTGCTGCCGAGGCACCGGTGGTGAGGCCCGCGCGCGTCGAGTTGCACTCGCCCGAAGATTCGGTCCAGGTGCTGGTCGAAACGGCCAGCGAGGGTCGAGCGGTTGATCGGACGCGTGACGTTCGATGGACGGTGGCCGACGCGAAGGTCGCCCGGGTCGACCGGGCGGGCCTGGTCACCCCCCTGTCCAACGGCAAGACCAGCCTCACGATCACTCTCGACGGCGCCACCCGCTCGATCGATGTCGTCGTCGTCGGAGTGGTCGAACCGCGGCCGTTGTCGTTTCAGCAGGACGTGATCCCGATCCTGACCAAGGCCCGCTGCAATTCGGGTGGATGTCACGGCAAGGCGGAGGGGCAGAACGGGTTCAAGCTGAGCGTCTTCGGGTTCGATCCCTCGGCCGACCATGCGGCGTTGACCAAGGAGAAGCGGGGCGGACGGGTTTCGCCGGCGATGCCTAGCGACAGCCTGCTGCTGACCAAGGGTGCCGGCACGGTGCCACACGGCGGCGGCCGAAAGCTGGAACCGGGCGGCCGTCGTTACCGGAGACTGCGACGCTGGGTTACCGAGGGGGCTCGATTCGACGTGCCCGGACGGGTTTGCACCTCGATCCGCGTTGATCCCCCCCAGCGACTGCTCGCGGCGCGGCAGACCCAGCAACTGCGTGTGATCGCCAGTGATGCCGAGGGAAACCGTTGGTGCGTGACGGCCGAATCCGAGTTCGAATCCAACAACGAGGTGATCGCCACGGTCAACCGCCGCGGGCTGGTGCTCTCGACGGAGGTTCCCGGCGAGGCGGCGATCCTGGTCCGGTACATGGGGCAGGTGGCCGTCAGCCGGATCACCCGCCCGCAGCCGGGTGTCGTGTTCCAGCGGCCGCCCGAACACAACTTCATCGACAAGCACGTGTGGGACCGGCTGGCCGAACTGGGCATCCCGCCCAGCCCGCTCGCCGATGATACGACGTTTCTCCGCCGGGCGCACCTGGACACGATCGGCACGCTGCCGACGGTTGCCGAGGTGCAGGCGTTCCTGGCTGACAAGAATCCCGACAAGCGGAATCGGGTGGTGGCGCGGTTGCTCGACCGCCGGGAGTACGCCTTTTACTGGGCGATGAAGTGGGCCGATGTGCTGCGGGTCGACAACGCGCAACTGAAGCCTCAGGTGACCGTGGCGATCACCCGCTGGCTGCGTCGCCAGATGGCTGAGAATGTTCCCTTCGACCGGTTTGCCCGCGAGATCGTGACCGTCCGCGGGAACACGCGATCCGAAACGCCCGCGGCGATCTACACGGTGCTGAAATCCCCCGGAGAACTCGCTCGCTCGATCAGCCAGTTGTTCCTTGGAGTGCGTATCGAGTGTGCCCGATGCCATCACCACCCGTTTGAGAAGTGGACTCAGAAGGATTACTTCGCCCTGGCGGGATTCTTCACCGGGGTCAAGCGGGACGGAAGGACGGGCGGGTGGCAGAAGATCACCGACGGTCCCGGATCGGACCTGAAGCATCCCCGGAGCGGACAGGTGGTCCCGACGGCGGGCCTGGGCAGTGATCCGATCACCCTGGAGAATCCCCTCGACAGGAGACGGGCGCTGTCGGACTGGATGACCGCCCCGGAGAACCGCTTCTTTGCCCGCACGATCGTCAACCGCCTCTGGGCGCATTACTTCGGCCGTGGCCTGGTCGAGCCGATCGACGATCACCGGGCGACCAATCCGGCCTCCAACGAGAAGCTGCTCGACGCCCTGGCCGCCGAATTCCGGCGACAGAAGTACGATCTCAAGGCGTTCACCCGCACCCTGCTGGCTTCGCGGACCTACCAGTTGTCCTCCTCGACTCTGCCGGACAACGAGCTCGACGACCAGAATTTCTCTCACGCGAGGAAGAAGGCGTTGCCGGCGGAGGTGTTGCTGGATGCGATCTGCCAGGCGACCGGTGTTCCCGAGCGGTTCAATGGCTGGCCGATCGGCTCTCGCGCGATCGAGATCTGGGACAACCGCCTGCCGTCCTACTTCTTCGTCATCTTTGGTCGACCGCAACGCAACAGCGTCTGCGAGTGCGAGCGGGGGAACGAGCCGAGCATTTCCCAGGCATTGCACCTGATGAACTCGCCGGAGTCTTTCCAGAAGATCCGTCACCGGGACGGCCGGGCTGCCGCGTTGGCGGCGAAGAAGCTCTCCGATGAACAGGTGATCGACCAGCTGTTCCTGGCCACGTTGTCGCGGCTGGCCACCGACCGGGAGCGGAAGCTGCTGCAGGCAGCCTTCACGGAGAGTTCCGGAAATCGTCGCGAGGCGGTTGAGGACATTCTGTGGACGCTCTTGAACACCAAGGAGTTCCTGTACAATCACTAGGCCCCATGGGTCGATGACATAGACTGGTGGGACCACCGGTCAACAATCGAGGTGCTTGATGTTGAGTTTGTCACTCGGTCGGACGGATGGACGTTTCTGTGACGGCGTGTCGCGCCGGCAGATGCTGAGACTGGGCGGAACGGGGGCCCTGGCGGGCCTGTCGTTGCCCGGGCTGCTCGAGCTCGAGGCGAAGGCCGCGTCGCAGCGGGGGGCGCAGGCCAAGTCGGTGATCATGATCTTCCTGGAAGGTGGTCCCAGCCACATCGACATGTGGGACCTGAAGCCACAGGCTCCCAAGGAGGTCCGCGGGTCATTCCACCCGATTTCGACCAATGTCCCCGGCACCCAGATCGGCAACATCCTGCCCAAGTGTGCCAGGATCACCGACAAGTTCACGATCTTGCGATCCCACAGCCACCGCGACAATGGCCACCAGACCGGGCGGCACTGGTGTCTGACAGGGCACCCGCCCACCTTCAACGATGGCCAGGCCACCGCCACCCCCTTCAACGCTGAGTACCCGTCGATCGGCTCGATGATCTCCCGCGAACTGGGCCACGGGGGGGCCGTGCCTCCCTACATCTGTGTTCCCGAGCCGATGGGTCCCGGGGGACCGGGGTTCTTCGGTGCCAAGTACTCGCCGTTTGTGATCGAGACCGACCCGGTGCAGCCGGATTTCCAGGTCCGTGACCTGAACCTGGCCGCCGGCACCAGTCGTCGCCGCTTCGATCTTCGCCGTCGGTTGCTCTCCGGGGTCGAGCAACTCGCCGAGGGTCGTTCGGGGCGTGGCCGCGTGGCCGCGATGTCGACCTATTACGAGAAGGCTCTCGAACTGATCACCTCCCCGGCCGCCCGCAAGGCGTTCGACATGAACTCGGAGAATCCCAGGTTGAGAGAGCAGTACGGGTTGACCTCGCTGGGCCAGTGCTGCCTGCTGGGCCGCCGGCTGGTCGAGGCGGGCTGCCGGTTTGTCGGCATCAGCCACGGAAGCTGGGACACGCATGTCGACAACTTCACCAGCCACGAGAAGGCACTGGTTCCGCATGCCGATGCGGCGCTGTCGACGCTGCTGACCGATCTGTACGACCGCGGATTGCTCGACGAGACCCTGGTCGTCATGTGGGGTGAGATGGGACGGACGCCGCGAATCAACGGCAACGCCGGCCGGGACCACTGGGCCCAGTGCCAGAGCGTGATCCTGGCCGGGGGAGGCATCAAGCCGGGCACGGTGGTCGGTGCCACCGACAAGACCGCGAGCTATCCCACCACGACCCCTTACGGGATCCGCGACCTGTTGCGGACGATTCTCGGACAGCTGGGTATCGACGCCGACCGCCAGTACCTGACCCCGCTGGGTCGGCCCGTGCCACTGGTCAAGGACGGTGCCTTCATTGACGAACTGGTCTGATTGGCCACGCCGGCCACGGCCGAGGGGAGACGATCGGATGCGGTTGCGGGTGGCGATCTGTGCCCTGTCGGTCTCGGTTGCCGCCGGGCTGTTCGACTTGCCGCTAGAGGCCCAGGCCCCGGGACTCGGTCACACCTTCCCCGCCGGCGCACCGGCCGGATCGACCGTCGAAGTCCAGTTGGGCGGTTACGACTTCACCCCGGACATCGACTATTTCCTGCACCATCCCAAGGCGACGCTGAAGGTCACCGGCAAGATCGGCCCCTACCTGGTCGCGCCGCCGCCGTACTGGTTCGGACCCAAGGGGCGGTCCAGTGCCTTCAAGATTCCGCGTGAACTGACCGCCACCATCACGCTGCCGGCCGGTCTGCCTCGCGGGCCGGTCCACTGGCAGGTGGCTAACGCCAACGGGGCCTCGGGCACGGCCGTGTTCTTCGTCGGTGACGGCCCCGAGCTGCTCGAATCGCGGCGGCAGGCCGAACCACAGCTCTTGGCGAAACTGCCGGTGACGGTCAACGGGCGGCTGTCGAGGATTGCCGAGGTCGATCGTTACACGGTGGTCGCCGCCGCCGACGGCTGCCTGACGGTCGACCTCTACGCCCGTCGGCTCGGTGCGAACTTCAACGGCACGCTGAAGATCCGGGACGCCTCCGGGACGTTGCTGGCCGATGTGATCGACACCGAGGGTCTGGACTGCGCCACGACGGTGACCGTCGTCAAGGGGCAGACCTACACGATCGAGCTGGCCGACCTGGATCACCGGGGGCACCGTTCGTTTGTCTACCGCCTGGAAGTGATCGCCGGGCCGCGGGTGATCGCCTGCCTGCCCAGCGGTGGCCGTCCGGGCACGACCGTCCCCGTGACGTTTGTCGGTTACGGACTCAAGAGCGGTGTGGCACAGCTGGAGACGCTGGTCAGCAATGTGGTCTTCCCGAAGGACGACGCCGGAACCGGCTGGTACCAGCACTGCCTGAAGACCCCGAACGGGCAGGCCCTGCCGGTGCCGTTGCGGCTGGCTGACTTTGCCGAGCTGGTGGAACCGGCCGCGGGGGCTGCCCCGGTCCTGGCCCCGGGGGCGGCCATCACCGGCACCCTGTCCAGCCCGGGAGAGGTCGACGAGTATCCGTTCCTGGCCAAGGCCGGCCAGTTGTTCCGTTTCGAAGCGATCTCGGCACAGATCGGCACGCGGCTCGATCCTGTTCTCCGCATCGTCGACAAGGACGACAAGCAGGTTGCGATCAACGACGATTTCGGCGGCACGCTCGATGCCCGTCTCGATTTCAAGGCTCCGGCCGACGGAACCTTCCGCATCCGCCTCCACAACGGCACCGGAGAGGATGGCAGGCTCGATTCGGTCTACCGTCTGACCGCGCGGCTGCAGGAACCCGCGTTCACCCTGTCGATGCCGCAGGCCTTCACCGCGGCCGTCGGAGGCAAGGCCGCCCTGACCGTCTCGTGTGTCCGGACCGGGGGGTTTGCCGATGAGATCGTGCTGAAGATGGCGGGATTTCCCGAGGGGGTCACCGTGCCCGCGGAGATCAAGATCCCCAAGGGGAAGAACTCGGTGAAGGTCAATGTCGAGGTGGCCAAGACCTCCGGTACCGACGTCGCCTTCGTGACGTTGATCGGGACCGCCATGCTCGACAAGCGGTCGGTGACCGTGACTGCACGGACCAGCTTCGGTGGCAACCTGGTGCCCCGGAGGGCCACCGCCCGGTTCGACAACCGCATGATGCTGGTTCGCACGATGGCTTCGCCGGTGACGCTGGACCTGATCGATCGCAACCGCCAACGGCCGGTGCACCGCGGTACGACCTACCCGGCCGAGTTCATCGTGAAGCGAGACAAGGGGTTCCAGGGACCCATCCGTGTGCGGATGGCCGCCGCGCAGCAACGCCGTGTGCAGGGGATGCGGGGGCCGGTCGTCCCGATTCCCGAGGGGGCCGAGCGGATCCAGTACCCGTGCTTCATGCCCGAGTGGCTCGAGACCGACAGGACCACCCGGTTCCTGGTGCACTCGGTTGCCGTCCAGAAGGACGCCAAGGGCCGCTTGCGGCACCTGGTCAAGGGATCGACCGGCAGCATCACGATGATCTTGGAAGGGGCGTTGTTGAAACTGGCTCATCGGGCCGGCGAGCTGACCGTGGCGCCGGGGGGCAGTTTCGAGGTGCCGGTGACGGTGGCCCGATCGGCAAAACTCGCCGAAACCACGGTTGTCCGTGTCGAGGTGCCCGAACCGTTGGTGGGGCTGATCAAGGCCAAGCCGTTGACGCTCAAGCCCACCCAGGGCAACGGGACGCTGAAGATCATGACCTTGCCCGACGCGAAACTGGTCGGAGACTGGCAGATCAAGCTGGTGGCGACCGCGTTGCAGGATGGCCGCTGGCCGGTGGTGTCGGTGATCAACGTGCCGGTTCGCTTCGGACGCTAGCCGCTGCGACTGGAATCCTCGCGGCATCGGTGGCATGCTGCGACCAGTCGGCCGCCCTTCGGGCGGGCGTGGGTGAGTCCAGGGGGGCAGTGTTGATGATCAATCGTCGTGAGTTTCTGGCCACGTCGGCGGTGACGGGGCTGTCGTTGCTGACGCCGTCTCTGCGAAGCCGTGTCGAGGCGGCGGACGCGAAGAAGCTGAGGATCACCGGGATCGAGTGGGACCAGGTGCTGGTGCCCTACCAGGACTTCAACCGCCAGGCGTTGTTCCGCTACCACGGCCTGTCCCTGCAACTGCGGACGATCTTCCGGGTGCGGACCAACACCGATCTGGTCGGGCTGGGAGAATCGTGGGGTGCGGCCTCGTTGACCGACAAGCAGGTGGCCGGGTACGTGGGGACCAGCCCGTTCGAATGGCTGGGGGCGCGGAAAGACCTGTCGTTGAACATGGCCCTCTACGACCTGATGGGCAAGGTGCTGGGGTTGCCCGCCTGGCGGTTGATCGGACCGAAGGTCCGCGACCGGATTCCGGTCGCGGCCTGGACCGTGTCGAGGTCGCCGGAGGAACTGGCCGAGGAGGTCCGCCAGGCGGCAGGCCGTGGCTACCTGTGGCTGAAGTACCACATCGACGAGGTCCACAACGTGGTCGACCAGGCCCGCGCCATGCAGCGGGTCGCCCCGAAGGGTTTCCGGGTCCAACTGGATTTCAATGCCAACGCCGAGTACCGGGACATCTCGCCGATCCTCAGAGAACTGGGGCGGTTTCCGGTGATAGGTCGGGTCGAAGACCCGATCCAGACGGGTGATCGTGACGGGTACCGCAAGCTGATCGCCGAATCCGACATCGAGTTGTTGATTCACCATGGCCCGGTCGACTACCTGATCGACAAGGCCTGCGACGGGTACATGGCGGGCCATGCCCCGATCGGCAACGCGATCAAGGTGGCCGGCGTCTCGGAGGAATCCGGACTCCCGTTCATGCTGCAGCAGGCCGGTGGCCAGATCAACCAGGCGTTCCTGGCCCACGAGGTGGCGGTTTTCAGCGGGGCCAGGATCGACCACGTCAACCTGGCTCACCTCTGGTCCGATCACGTGACGACGTCCCGCGCCAAGGTGACACGCGGGACGATTGCCGTGCCGAAGGGGCCCGGGTTGGGCATGCGGCTCGACCCCGAAAAACTCGAAAAGTACATCAACGCCCCACGTCCGCGGTACCGGCCCTTCCTGGTGCGCATCGTCTACAAGGGGGGGCCGACGATCGTCGTCCGCCACGACGCTCACCTGCCCGGCCAAACCGACAGCCTGAGGTTCCTGGGCCGGTTGCTGAAGGGAAAGGTGCCGGGCAACAGGATCCCGGGGCCGACTCCGGGTTACCTCAACGCGGTGAAGTCCGAGTTCCTGGACCGGAAGAACTGCGGGGATTTCGATCGCCTGTGGAAGGCGACCGAGCGGGGGGCGGTGGTGACCGGCGGTTCCGACTCAGGCGGATTCCCGACGCCGTAGCCGGTTGCCCCATCGGGCCAGTCGCTCGGCGTGGGTGTCCTGCAACGCCGTGAAGGCGAACAGGACCATCGCGGCGGCGATCATCAGCAGCGTGGTTTGCAGCGTGTCGTTGTTGGCCAGGGAGGCGACAACCGGTCGTGCCGCCCATTGACGGGTGGCCGCCTTGTCAGAGACCTCCAGGGCGACAGGGGCCCGGGGGATCAGCCGCAGCGACTCGTCGACCGACAGCCGATTTTCGCCGGGACCGGATTCCTGGAGGTCCAGTCCGGCCAGTTCGTTGGCGTAGCCGGGATCGGCCTTCAGTGCGTCGCGAACCTGCTCGAGGTACTCGATCCGATCCTCCAGTGCCCGCTCGTCGTCACGGTTGTCGGCCGCGTGCTCGGCCAGGTCCCCGAGGATGAGCCAGCCGGGGGCGAGCGAGACGATCCCGTAGAGACCGGTGGCGGCGAACAGCGTCAGCCAGAAGGCCAGCGAGATCCTGACGGCCGGTTCGGTGGGAAGACGGGTCACGTGTTCAGGGTCCTGTTTCGGCCGGTTGCGCGATCGGTCAGATCGTGCCTCCGTAGGTGGCGTTGTTGCCGAGCAACTCCTCGATCCGCAGCAACTGGTTGTACTTGCAGATGCGGTCGGTGCGGCTGGCTGAGCCGGTCTTGATCTGCCCGGTGTCCAACGCCACGGCGAGGTCGGCGATCGTGGTGTCCTCGGTCTCTCCCGACCGGTGGCTTATCACCGCCGTGTAACCGTTCTTGCCGGCCATCCGCACCGCGTCGATTGTCTCGGTCAACGTCCCGATCTGGTTCACCTTGACCAGGATGCTGTTGGCCACGCCCTTCTCGATCCCGTCGGCCAACCGCTTGACGTTGGTGACGAACAGGTCGTCGCCGACCAGTTGGCAGCGGTCACCAACCGCATCGGTCAGCAGTTTCCAGGCGTCCCAGTCGTCTTCCGAGCAGCCGTCCTCGATCGAGCAGATGGGGTACTTGTCGACCCATCCGGCGAGCAGTTCGACGATGCCGGCCGCGTCGACGTCCTGGCCCTCGAGGTGATACACGCCCTTCTCGGCGTCGTAGAACTCGGTTGCGGCGCAGTCCAGGGCGATCTTGACCTGGTCACCGGCCTGGTAGCCGGCTCGTTCGATCGCCTCGAGAATCGCAGTGATCGCCGCCTCGTTGCTTTCCAGGTTCGGTGCGAACCCGCCCTCGTCGCCGACGGCGGTACTGAAGCCCTGTTCGGAGAGGACCTTCTTGAGGTTGTGGAAGATCTCGGTTCCACAACGCAGTGCTTCGCCGAAGCTCTCGAAACCCAGCGGCATCACCATGAATTCCTGGATGTCGACCGAGTTGTCGGCGTGTTCGCCGCCGTTGATGATGTTCATCATCGGTGCCGGCAACCGGTTGGCCCCGGCTCCGCCGAGATACCGGAACAGCGGCTGGTAGCAACTGCGGGCTGCGGCGTGGGCGGCGGCCAGCGAGCAGGCCAGTATCGAGTTGGCTCCGAGGTTCGACTTGTTCTCGGTGCCGTCTAACTCGAGCATCCGGCGGTCGATTTCGGCCTGGTTGGTGACGTCGAGATCAATCAGCACATCGACGATGCGGTTGTTGACATTGTCGACGGCCTGGCGGACGCCCTTGCCGAGATAGCGGTTCTCGGCGTCGGTGTCACGCAGTTCGTGGGCTTCGTGCTGTCCGGTGCTGGCGCCGCTGGGCACCGCGGCCCGTCCCACCACGCCTTCCTCGGTCGTGATGTCCACCTCGACGGTCGGGTTGCCGCGGCTGTCGAGAATCTCTCGGGCGCGGACTTCTGTGATGGCTGTGCTCATCGCGTACTGTTCCTGGCAGGCTGTCGCTTGTGGCGTCTGCGATTCCGTTGTAGCAGGTGGACCGAACCGCTTCCACGACACGCAAAAAGGCCACCGTTTCGAGACTATCGACCGGCCACCGGGCGGGGCATCAACTGTTCGAGCGGTGTCCTCGCAAGCGGCGCGGTCGGTGAATTCGTCAGGAACGGACACTACGACGTTGGTCCCCCGACCCGGTAGAATGGAGACAGTCGCCTCGAGAAGGAATGAACAGGATGGGCCGCGCGCTCGAACCGATGGATCCTCAGCTGACGTCAATCCAGCCCGGTGGCGGGGTCGTGATCCGTCTCGAGCTGGCCTGGGGTGTGGTTCGCCGGCTGTGGCTGAAGACCTTCCGCAACGGCTACGTGAAGCGGATGGCCGCACTGCGACAGGGAGAATCCAACGGGTGCCCCCACGAGGTGCTCGATCCTCGAGACGTGAAGTTCTACCGCAACCAGCCGGGCTACTGGTGGTGTCCCGATGACGATCCGTTCACAGGCCGCGACCGGTTGCCGTTCGTGCGTGTGGGGCTGGCTGAGTTGTTGGTGTTTTCGGTGCTGACCTGGGGTTCGGCGGCGGCCCTGGCCTGTTGGCTGTTGTCGGCCTCGCCGGCACCGCTGCTGAACTGGGCCGGCTGGATCGGCGTGGTGCTGCTGGTGGCCGCGGCGATGATCATCGCCTGGTTCTTCCGTAACCCGAACCGGGTGCCGCCGGATGACGACGACGCGGTGCTCTCGCCGGCCGATGGAACGGTGGTCGAGATTCGCGAGATCGATCACGACGAGTACATCGAGGGTCCGGCTGTTCAGATCGGCATCTTCCTGTCCCTGTTCAACGTCCACGTCAACCGCAGCCCCCGTCCGGCCCGGGTGATCGGTCTCACCTATCGCCGCGGCAAGTTCCTCAACGCCGGCCGTCCCGAGGCGTCTCAGGAGAACGAGCAGTTGGCGGTGCGGCTGGAGGAGACCGGTGGATCGGAGCGTCCGTTGATCGTCCGCCAGATCACCGGGCTGGTCGCCCGGCGAATCGTCTGCTGGTTGAAACCCGGCGACACGTTGTCGGCAGGTGAGGTGTTTGGGATGATCAAGTTGGGGTCTCGGACCGAACTGGTGCTGCCCCGCGAGGAGGGTCTCGAACTGGCCGTTGAACTGGGCCAGGTGGTTCGGGCGGGCACCAGCGTGATGGCCTGTTTCTCGTCGGCTCCGAAGAAAGGACACGCGTCATGAAAAGTCGCCGTAAGGTCTTTGCCGTGCTGCCGACGATGTTGACGCTGGGCAACCTGGTCTGCGGATTCGGCTGCATCACCTTCGCCGCCAAGCTCGGCCCCTCCGACTCGACACTGACGTTCGCCGCGCTGCTGGGTCCCAACGCGGCCCAGGAGGGCCAGGGGCTGGTGATCGCCGCGGTGCTGATCTACCTCGCGATGGTCTTCGACGCCTTCGACGGCAGCGTGGCACGCTTGACCAACCAGACCAGCGAGTTCGGTGCGAACCTCGACAGCCTCTGCGATGTTGTCAGCTTCGGGATCGCCCCGGCATTCCTGATGCTGCAGTTCACCCGCATCTACGCTCCGCACGATTTGTGGGCCGAGCAGGGCAGCCAGCTGCAACGTCTGCTCTGGGTGTTGGCAGCGTTGTACGCCGTCTGTGCGGCATTGCGGCTGGCGAGGTTCAATTCCGAGGTCGACGAGGAGGACTCGCACGTGGAGTTCAGCGGACTGCCCTCGCCGGCGGCGGCCAGCGTGGTGGCGAGCATTCCGATCTCGCACCAGCTGCTGGTGCGGTCCCACGACAACCCGACCCAGTTGGTGGCCGAGTGGCTCGGACCGGTCCTGCAACTCTCGCTGCCGGTGGTGACGCTGGCCCTGTCCTGCCTGATGGTCAGCCGAATCCCCTACGTGCACGCGGTCAATCACCTGTTGCGGGGCCGCCGTGGTCGTGCCCACATGATCCAGCTGGTCTTTGCCCTGGCGGTGATCTACTGGCAGCACGAGATTGCCATCCCGTTGATCCTCTGCTGGTACGCCTTTGCACCACCGGTGAAGGCGCTCTGCCGGTCCCTGGTCTCTGGCCGGCTCCACAAACCGACCGAAATCTGACGGATTTTCTCAATGTTTACAGGCCTCGTCGAAGCCCGCGGAACCGTCAGCGGCCTGGTTGACGATCCGCCGGCGTGCCGGCTGGAGGTCGATGTCGGTGACGAGTGGGCCACCGCGGCGTCGGTGGGCGACAGCATCGCCATCAACGGCTGCTGCCTGACGGTTGTGGAGATCGGTGAGGCGTCGCTGTGGTTCGAGGCCGGGCCCGAGACCCTGGCCTGCACCAATCTCGGAGAACTGGTTCCCGGGGCCGCGGTCAATCTCGAGCGACCGTTGGCAGCGGGTGGGCGGTTGGGGGGACACTTTGTCCAGGGCCATGTCGATGGCACGGCCAGCGTGATCGATGTCAGCCGTGAGCGGGAGTGGGTGACGATGTGGTTCGAGGTGGCCGCTGATCTGGCACCGCAACTGGTCCCCAAGGGTTCGGTTGCCGTCGACGGCATCAGCCTGACCGTGGTCGACGTGGCCGAGACCCGTTTCAGCGTCGCGCTGATTCCTCACACGCTCGAGGTGACCACGCTGGGGGTTTGCGAGACGGGGGCGCGGGTCAACATCGAGACGGACATCCTGGCCAAGTATGTGCAGAAGCTGGTTGAGAGCGGTTCGATCGGCGAGGTCGTCGAGGGTGGTTCGGAATGAAGCCCGCCGTCCGGCAGACCCGCAGTTACCTGATGGATCTCTTTGCACGGCACGGGTTCCACCCGCGGACCGATTTCGGCCAGAACTTCCTGATAGATCTCAATCTCGTCGATGTGATTGCCCGGGAAGGACGTCTCGGTCCCGAGGACGTCGTGCTGGAGATCGGCACCGGCACCGGCAGCCTCACGACTCAACTCTCGGCACTGGCCGGGGCGGTGATCACCGTCGAGGTGGACACCAACATGGTGAGGCTGGCACGGGAGGTGGTCGACGGGTTGCCCAACGTGACGCTGTTGCACCGGGATGCCCTGAAGAACAAGAACCACTTCGCGCCGGAACTGCTCGAGTTGATCGACGAGCGGCTGGGCGAGGTGTCGGGGCGGAGACTGAAGCTGGTGGCCAACCTGCCCTACAGCATCGCCACGCCGGTTGTCTCGAACCTGGTCGCGACCGACCTCGATTGGGAACGGATGGTGGTGACGATCCAGTGGGAACTGGCCGAGCGGATGACGGCCTCTCCGGGCGGTCGCGAGTACGGGGCGCTCTCGGCCTGGCTGCAGGCTCAATGTCACGTGAAGACGCTCCGGCGGCTGCCGCCGACCGTCTTCTGGCCTCGACCAAAGGTTCAAAGCGCCATCGTGAGGCTGGCGCCCGATCCGGCGGGGCGTCGACGGATCGTCGATCGGGTGTTCTTCCAGGACTTTCTGCGTCGAGGTTTTCACCAGCGGCGGAAGCACTTTCGCAGCGTGCTGGCGGGAATGTACCGCAAGCAACTCGCCAAGGGCGACATCGACGACGTGTTTGAACAGATGGGGATCGCCACCGAGACGCGGGCCGAACAAATCGACGTTGCTGCTCTGGTAGAAATGTCCAATCGGTTGTATCACAGGGTCAATTCCGTTCAGGAAGCTCAACAGGAAATCTAGTGCCATGGACAGCCGGATCGTCTACCGCGGGTACACGTTCGATGACGTGCTGCTGGAGCCACTCTACAGCGGCATCCTGCCCTCGCAGGTGAATGTCTGCAGCCGCCTGACCCGGAACATCCCTCTGAACCTTCCGGTGATCAGCAGTCCGATGGACACGGTCACCGAAAGCGACATGGCGATCGCGTTGGCCCAGGAGGGGGGCATCGGGATCATCCACAAGAACATGACCGTCGAGCAGCAGTCGCTGGAGGTCGACCGGGTGAAGCGGAGCGAACACGGCGTGATCGTCGACCCGGTCACCCTGCCCCCCGACGCCACCGCGGCCGAGGCCGCCCGGATCATGGACGAACGCAACATCAGCGGCGTTCCGATCACCGTCGACGGCTTCCTGAAGGGGATCCTCACCCGCCGCGATCTCAGGTTTCTCGATTCCCCGGAGACGAAAATCGAGGAAGTGATGACCCGCGAGAACCTCGTGACGGCTCCCGAAGAGACGTTGCTTGAGGACGCTCAGAGAATT
>Ga0310120_10000068_pt1 | contig 75163 bp, 69 predicted proteins | sample CB27_AW_983_MG_FD_203506 | JGI IMG/M metagenome (GOLD analysis project Ga0310120, IMG submission 203506) | Marine microbial communities from Western Arctic Ocean, Canada - CB27_AW_983 | ecosystem: Environmental > Aquatic > Marine > Oceanic | place: Canada: Western Arctic Ocean | collected...
GGACCGTTTCGGTATCGTTCTGCTCCACGCCTTCGCCGTAGGCGTACATGGACCCGAGGGTGTATTGCGCTAGGGCATGTCCTTGGTCGGCGGCGAGGCGATACCAGCGCACCGCTTCCGTATCGTTCTGCGGGACCCCGCGGCCATTCAAGTACATGTACCCGAGGTCGAATTGCGCCTCAGCATCCCCCGCTTCAGCCCTCGTCCGAAATTCCTCTGCGGTCTGGGACCTGGCCACCGCGCTCCACGTCGCCACCAGACACATCGCGACGAGCAGAGGTGTGACGTGGCGGAAATTCCAAGTCATAGAGTCAAGCCTACCGCGAGTCCGTTACGGGTTCAATGGTTGTTCGTCTCAGGCCACCACCTGGCCTACACCGTGCCAACATTCAGGGCGTTTGAACCGGAATCAACGCGACCAAGCACTACAAAAACACGCACACAAACAGAGGATAAAACAGGTATAGCGTGGGATAATCAGACAAAACGCGGAAAAATGCTAGTGTTCTGGATCGGTCACGGTGTCGGTTCGGGATCGAGGGGTCGGAGGTTCAAATCCTCTCGCCCCGACCACTTTGCTAATGTTTTCGCACATTTTGGTATTTTCTGGAAAAATACCGATCCCAGGCCAGCACCAGGCCAGCACCGAGCCAAGATCGCGGCATCAACTCGCCCGCCAGTTTGTCGCATTGAGCGCCCAATCCAGGCACGATCGAAACTCGCTGCAGTAACGGCTATTATTGCTAACTCAGCGGTAAATTCTGGATAGTTTAAGCGCCCCGTTAGTTCGCGGATGGCGGGGGAGTCGGAGCCGGTTCGCAAATTGTTTAAAGATGCTGCCGCGTTTGATCTCTGGTGTGCGAAGTGGTCGAAAGAGGCTGACACGGTGACGCAGCTCTCAGTGATGCGTGCGGTGAATCCTGTGCGAATTCCGCGGAATCATCGCGTCGAGGAGGCTATACAGAACGCTTACAGCGGGGAGTACGCATCGTTTCACCGGCTGGTCGATGCTCTTTCATCTCCGTACAGCGACAACGCTGAGTACTCGGAGTACGAAGTGCCGCCGCGGCCTGAGGAAATAGTTCGCGAGACGTTTTGTGGTACGTAATCTTTTCTATAAGGCACGGTGGGTGATGGTCTTGACGAGCATTTGGCATTAGAGGCAACTGTACGTGCGGGAAATCGACGAAGAACAAAGTCACGTTGACCTAGAACAGCAAGGGCCCGAACTGGCTCCGGTTCGACAGATCTCCGTTGTGGAGCTCAAAGCAATGATGGAAAGTGGAACAGTCTATGAGCTGGTTGACGTGCGGACAGAATTGGAACGGTCAATTGCGACGATTGACGGATTCCGTCTGCTAGACCAGGCCTATCACGACAAATTAATTAACTGTGATCGAGAAACCGCGATCATTTTTCAGTGTCACCATGGGATTCGGAGTCAGCAAGCTGCTGAGTATTTTCGCCAGCAAGGCTTTCGAAACCTCTGTAACGTGCAGGGTGGCATCGATGCATGGTCCTGCGTTGTTGACTCGACTGTCGCACGGTATTGAGGCCGCCGGCATCACCGGCTTCTGCGCGTGCGCGTAGCTCCTCAATTGACCCTGTGTTGACAGGGAAAACATGGTGGAGGCGGCGGGAGTCGAACCCGTGATACACGTTTCTTTAACACAGCGATAGCGTGTGACTTCTGGGTTTAACTGGTTTTATTTCCGTCGCTTACATCGTGTCATGGTTCCACGTACGTACTCAGGGTTCAACGTGAATCAACCACCGTCACGGAGAGCTGACAGAGAGATGAATCACAGCGTACTACTCACGCAACGCGCCGACTGTCGCTGTAGAAGACAGCACTAAAGCGATACGCTTCCATGCAGTCAATCAGGGTGGCCGCTTATTGCTGGTCCACAGCGAATGTCGCCGTACAGCTAGAAGCAATGATTGGTTCGTTGCACAAATCGGTCGTTTGCAGGCACATGAGCCCATTTGGGGCTCGATGCAGAGGAGGACAAAATGGGCAAGGTTATTGGAGAATTTCGGACTAAATACACTGGCAGTACCTACTCGAGGTCCAGTGATGGGCGCCTGTTGACGTCGGCCAATTTTGAAGGAACAGCAGATGGGTTTGGAACGGTAATCGGAAGCATCAATCTCTCGCAGACACTAGAAGAGTCAAGGCAGACCAGTGGGACATGTACCTTTGACGGACAAATTTTTGGTGACGACGGTTCCGTTTCGGGAACAATGGCCGACGGGACATGGGAACAAGTGTCAGGTGAAAACGTGTGGAGATTCTGCTTTGACGGTCAAACGCCAGATGGCGGCCGAGTCCGAACTGAAGGAGTAGCGGATCTGGCTGCTCGCTCGTACAACGGACAGATCTTTGAAGCTTGAGACCAGACAAACCAGAGCTAGTTGATGTGGAGTTCGCACCAAGGAGGCAATAATGGCAGATGCGATTTCGCAGTTTCGCCTTAAATTCACAGGAATGTCACACTCGAAGTCCGATGATGGTCGTCTCTTGCACGTCGGCACATTTTGATGGAACTGCCGATGGTTTTGGAGCAGTTATGGGTTCCTTGAGTCTTTCACAGACGCTGGAAGAGGCAAATCAGAGCAGCGGGACGTGCACTTGGGCTGCACAGATTTTTTGCGAAGACGGTAAGACGTCTGGAAACTTCGCCGAGGGGACGTGGTCGCAAGTCTCAGGCAAAAATGTATGGAAGTTGATTTTTCATGGCGATGCGCCGGACGGCCGACGTGTACGCAGCGAAGGTGTAGTGGATTTGGCTGAACGTTCATACAACGGAAGCCTATTCGAGGCCTGATGAACACACATTGATTTGTGGTCTATAAAAGACTTGGAGCGTTTGAGAGAGAAGGGCACCTTTGCTGGGTGCGCCTTTTTGAGTTTGGACAGAGCTAGAAGGATTCCGCACACGATTACGTGGTCTAAAAGCACGTTCGGTTGAATTGCTTAGGAGTAGCAACGCAGTGCGTTGCGAGGTTTTGCTTTACCTACCCGAGTAAGCGGCTTCTAATATGAGATGAATGTGAGAAGCAGAACGAGGTTGGCTTCACATTCAGAGTGATGCCAACCTCGTTGGTCATGCGGCTATTACGTTCTGCCGAGATTTCGTTGAATTAAAACTAGCCGAGCACACGTAGGACGACGCGTCGATTCTGCGCTCGTCCCTCACGGTCATCGTTCGATGCGATCGGATTGTCCTCTCCGTAACTAATAATATTCATTTTGTGGAGGGGAAATTGATGTTGCTGGTGGAGATAGCGTCTCACGCGCACTGCTCGCTGCACGCCGAGGCTATTGTTAAATTGAGGGTCGCCGGATGAGTCCGTATGACCTTCAATCTCAAGGAAGGACGCGCGTGGCAATTGACGCAATTGCTCGACGAATCGGTCAACGGCGGCTCTGGCGTCCTCCGGCAGCTCGGCATCAGAGAGGGAATATTGGTCATGACTATCGGAGATGACGACCTCGAATACCAACTGCCGATTGGCTTGCTCAAGTGCGTCAGTGCGGGTGCTTACAGTATCAACACCTTCTCCGGCTGTAGTAGCCAAGGCAAAGGCATTGCCTGCCGTATTGTCGACTTCACCGAGTTGCGCAGCTTGTTGCTGAATTGTGGACTGCGCAACATCTAGAGTCTGCTGTAATTCACTCACTTGCGCATTCAACTCGGCCTCAATTGCCGCGGCACGTCCATCAACTTGTTCGAGAACGAAATCCTTGGTGGCGCAGCCACTAGCTACGGTTAAGCTCAAAAGAAAAATTGTTGATAATCTCATCGTAATGTTCTCCTAATTGACTCGTCGACAGGCTGATGTAAGCCTGAGCTCTCGTGGTGGATCCTAACGATCCTCTGTCTAGTTTAAGCCAAATTGAGCGGCTTCCTTGTATGACGGATTGTCCGGAGAGCCCACCCAGTAATCCAAGATTGTCGCATAAAAACGCTTAGCGGCGCCCGTGTCCCCTGTCTTGACGGCTGCCCGGGCGGCACCGAGAAGTGACCGCATACGGTTAGGCATTCGCTGTAAAGCGATGGCGAATTTTGCTGTTGCTTCAGCAGGGCGGTTGAACTCGAGTAGAAGTTCTCCATAAAGCTCGTACGGTGGTTTTACGGGACTGGCAGCACCGTTAGGAGGGCGTAACGTTTCAACGAGGGCAATTGCGGTGTCCATTAGTGCTATTGCGTCGTCGGTATCTCCTTCCGCCGCCGCGATTAATGCCGCTACCTCCATCTGGGCAATCTTATCTTCAGCACGGCCATCGTCCGCGAGTTTTGCGAGGGCGTCATTGGCCGCGCGAGCCGTCGATAAATCGTTTTGTCGAACCGCACTTAAGCCAGTTGCTAAAAGTTCATGACTTGTGGACTTGTCTCGAACGGGCTGAACTTTCCACTGCTCACTCTCGACAATGTGCCTAGCTTTAACGAGAGGCACGGTTGAGACGGCTCGTTGCTGCCGATCACTTTTTTCGACGAGTGTTTCGAGCCTTTTGATCCAGACATCTGAACGAGAATAGTCTCCGCGCTGGAGATCGCCATACTGACCCCAGTCGAGAGAATGAACGGCATCTCCCACGCTGTCGCCTGGTTCCCAGAGTGCGAGTGCGGCGTCATGGGCGGACTGATTCTGGAGGGACACGAGATTCCACATGCCGTGTTGTATGAAGATATGAGTTGGCATGTGTCTCGCGTGAGAGACCGCTGGCGCAATCTCCGAATAGCGATAAGCCGCATCGAGAGCGAGAGGTGCATGAACGGGATCATCGAAGGCATGGATCATGTAATGTGGCGCACCTGGATGGTCAGGATTTACTTGGAACACTTTCATTGCAATTGACCCGGCCCTTATCTCTAGGCGCTGCGATTGATCGCCAAGCGCACGAGAGCCAGAAAGAAGAGAAAGCGCGTAGAACGTGGCGACCTCATGGTCATCAGGGTACTGCCCATAGAGTCGTTCCATAGCTTGCATATAGGCGACACGGCGCTCATCATAGGTTCCTTCGTTCGCCCACAGAACTTCGGTGGCTGCTAGGAATCCTTTTTCGCGATCGGTTGGCACATTTGCAAGACGAGTCTGTTGGTCCTCACCTAGCCGACTCAGTGCGTTTCGTGGATTTTCTTCGTCCAAATTTGGACCACCACCGAACAGGGGATGGTTATAACTCAAGGTTTCGCCCCAGTAGGCCATGGCAAAATCAGGCTCGATAGCTTGGGCTGCTTGGAATTCTTCAATGGCCTGCTTCCAACCAAAACTGTGAAGGAGGGCGACGCCGCGCAGAAAATGATTCTGGGCCTGTTCGGATTTTGCCGAGGTAGGAAACGTAAGACGTCCGACTTCTGAGAATTGCGCGGTGGCAGGGGTAGCGACCAATATGAGGCTGAGCAGTAATACTGTGGGTTTCATGACTTCCTCCAAACGCGCTCAGAGTACCACAACGGCTCAGATTTGCGCTCTAATTTCGCTCTCAATACTTGAGAACGCACGAACAGGCTTTCACGTTGTATCGTTGGCAAGACTAGACTGCGTTCCTCGAATATAATCAATGTGAGTGCCCGCAACTGTTTCAAAACGCTACATCGTTATCGGACGGGTGCAAGGTGTCGGGTTTCGGGCTTTTGTTAAGAGAGTAGCTATTCGTGAGAATCTTTCTGGGTTTGTGAAAAATGACTCGAGCGGTTGCGTAGAAGTTGTAGCAGAAGGAAGACGTGAGGCGATAGAACGTTTGGAAGGGCGGTTGCGCACTGGTCCACCGCTAGCTGAAGTTGATGATCTGACAGTTCATGAGTGTGGCAGTCCCGTGGAAACTGGAGATTTTCATATTCGGGAGTAGATTTTTGGCGCTTGCGGTACCCCGATGATGGTGGTGTGAATGACTGATACAGATCGATTGAAGGCATTAATTCGACACGTGCCGGATTTTCCGAAAGCAGGGATTCTTTTTTATGACATCTCCACATTGCTATCCGACGCAACAGGACTGCGGCTAGCCGTCGATTGTCTTGCAAAACCATTCGAAGGGAAACCAATCGATCGGGTCGTCGGTATCGAGAGCCGAGGTTTCATTTTTGGTTCTGCGGTTGCGAAGGAGTTAGGGACTGGATTTGTTCCTGTGCGGAAGCCTGGGAAGTTGCCGGCGGAGACTGTCCGAGCAGAGTACGCTCTTGAGTATGGAACGGATGCCTTAGAGATGCATCGTGACGCACTCCAGCCGGGGGAGAATGTTCTTGTGATTGATGACCTTCTTGCGACTGGCGGGACTGCTCATGCCACCGCGGATTTGATCTCTCAGGTTGGAGCGACGGTCTTCGGCTTCGGGTTTCTTATCGAATTGATAAGTCTGAAAGGTCGAACGCGTCTTGCACGGCATGAGGTCTTTACGGCGTTGCGATACGAATAGATGAGTTTGTTGATGCTTGTATCGCTCGTCACGGGGATTTTTGTGGCGGTGTTAGTGCCGCTGCTTTTTCTCCAGCGCGAACTGAAACGACAACACCGCGAGCGTCTCGCGGCGATGTTTGTGACAGGATTGGTTCCGGTTGTTGCGCGGTCTGATCCTCAAGAACTGATCGCTTGGTCAGGTGCAATCGGGATGGCCCGAGCAATGTATCCACAGATTGTCGAGCACCTTGATGCAGCGTCTGGAGGGCAGTTTCCATTTACATCAGAACTAATTGAAAAGGCACATTCGAAATGGACGACGGAATGGCTGTCCTGGGAGCGTAAACACGATACTGAGTTTAAAGAGCGAACGCGGGAAGTGCTGGCTCACTCGGGCTCGTTTGGCGATTCGATGTCGCAAGGAGATCGCGCGAAACTCGATTCGATAGAAGATGACAAGCTACAGTCGTACCAACGGAAATATGAGGAATACATACGAATAGGAAATGCCTTGAGCGCGCTGAGAGCAAAAGGACCTAATAAAGAAGGTCACGAATGATGTCAGAGACGAACTGGTGGTATTGCGCGTGTAGCTCAGCTGGATAGAGCGACCGCCTCCTAAGCGGTAGGCCACAGGTTCAAATCCTGTCACGCGCGCCAAATTTGATCTTATTTTGCAGTAGATTGGTTTTGTTAGACTTTTGATTTAAGGAGTTTTACGGGATGCGCAGAACGGAGCGCCACCATCTTAAAGAAAATGCACTCTTTGAATGGCTTGTGAGAGTGCAGGATTTTACGGACATCAACAGACGGGCCATGGTGATCGTTGGCACGCTTGCGTTATTCGGGATCGTTTTAGGCGCAGGGATTTACTGGTGGGGACAGTCACGGCAAGAGAGGGCTGGAGAATCCCTCGCTATCGCGATGACGATTGTTGATGGCCAGGTCGTCGCGCCGCCCGAGAACGGGACCGTTGAGGGCTCAGGAGAAGCTGCTGCCTCAGTTCCGTTCGAGCAGCCACCTGGAACTTATCCAACTGCATCCATAAAACTGGAATTGGCCCTACCTAAATTACTTGACACTGCGGATAGTTATCCTTCGTTGCCGCAGGGAATTGCAGCGCGATATCAAGCTGCTGCTGCTTTGGTTACGCTTGGGAGGCCGACCGAAGCAAAACTTCATTTCGGAACCGTAATGGATGCCGCTGGTAGTGGTATTTACGCTCGAATGGCTGCGTTAGGATTGGCTGAAATACATTTCGGCGAAGAATCGTACGAAGAGGCGATAACGTTGCTTGAGTCCGAGATGAGCGCCAGTGATCTTCAGATTCCAGGAGATGCGCTCCTAATGCGGCTCGGGGCCGCGTATCGAGCAGCTGGTGAAATGGATAGCGCTCGTGATTCCTGGAATCGGCTTCTGGTCGAGTTTCCGACTTCACCCTATCGGCAGGAAACAGAGCGAGAGCTTGGTTCCATTTCTGGTGGTCAATAGGTCAGGTTCGCCGACGGGCAGTTAGAAACATGAAGGAGCCGACAAGTTCCTCTGCAGGACGGTTTACCGTTGGACTGGTGCAGATGTCTTGTGGTCCAAACATTGAGGAGAATCGAGAAAAAGCGGTTCAAGGGGTGCGTGCGGCTGCTGGGCGCGGCGCTCAGATAATCAGTTTGCAAGAGTTGTTTTTGACACAGTACTTTTGCCGCTCGATTGATCCAGACTGTTTTTGTCTCTCAGAAACTATTCCCGGGCCGACCACCGAAATATTCACTTCTCTCGCACGAGAACTGAATGTTGCACTGGTCGTGCCAATTTTCGAGAAACGAACAGCAGGCCTCTATTACAACTCTGCGGTCGTAATAGGGCCTTTGGGGCAACGTTTGGGGATTTATCGAAAATCCCACATTCCAGATGACCCGCAGTTTTTTGAGAAGTATTACTTCACGCCGGGTGATGTCGGGTACCGGGTGTTCGATACCGGTTTTGCCAAAGTGGGTATTTTGATCTGTTGGGACCAATGGTATCCCGAGGCTGCACGACTTACTGCGCTCAAAGGGGCCGAGTTAATTGTGTATCCAACTGCGATTGGTTGGCTGGAGAGAGATCGTGGTGATGTTGGCTCTCAACAGCGAGAAGCATGGGAGACTGTCCAGAGAGCGCATGCGATAGCGAATGGAGTCTATGTTGCCTGCGCGAATCGTGTGGGCGTAGAAGGGCGCATAGGGGAGAGTCTAACCTTTTGGGGTTGCTCATTTGTCTGCAGTCCTTCGGGGGAAGTAACGGATAGGGCCTCGACGGAAGCGGATGAGGTTCTCGTGTCTGTCTGCGAACGTTCAGTTTTGGAGATGCAGCGCAGGGAGTGGCCATTTTTTCGGGACCGCCGAATTGATACATACGCTCGAATTACTGAACGCTATCTCGATGAAGAAAGTGACCGCTCTGATACATGAGCTCATGTGGGGCGACATCTCTGTTTACGAAACCAAACTCCGAACTAGAGACCGATTGCCACCTGTTTCGAATGCCCGCTGAATGGGAACCACATCGAGCAACCTGGCTCGTGTGGCCTCACAATCGCGCCGATTGGGAGATTAAAACGCGTGCCGCTGAACATTGCTTCGGGGAAATCGTTCGTCATTTGGTAGCGAGCGAGCGTGTAGCGATCATTTTTCATAACAAGAGGATCGCGAAAAGGGCAACAGGCCTCTTGCAAAGCATATCGGTAGACCTGGCTCGCGTTGAAACAATTATTGCTGTTACAAATCGCTCTTGGATTAGAGACAGCGGGCCGATATTCGTGACAAGGACGTTTGGAAAGAATGCTCACGAAGTGGCTATGACTGACTGGGAGTTTAATGGGTGGGCTCGTTATCGACGATGGGAACATGACAACAGAATTCCCAGTCGATTGGCGAAATATCTTGGTTATAGACGGTTCGAGGCAAAAACCGAAGCAAGGGGTCGCCGACGTCGTATGGTCTTAGAGGGAGGAAGCATAGACGTAAACGGCAGCGGTGTTCTGATGACTACCGAGGAGTGTCTCTTAGGAAAAGTACAAGAGCGAAACCCAGGTATGACTAGAAGTGATATCGAGCGAATGTTGGGACACTACCTGGGAGTTAACCAAGTTATTTGGTTAGGCAATGGCATTGTAGGAGATGACACGCATGGCCATGTAGACGATGTTGCGAGATTTGTTTCTCCAGAGACGATAGTCGCAGCTTACGAGACCGATTCGGCAGACCCAAACTTTCGACCACTAATGGAAAATTTTGACCGTCTTCGTACGGCAAGAAATCATGATGATCGACCGTTTCACGTTGTGAAGCTGCCTATGCCAAAACCTCGCTATTTCGACGGCGAACGTCTTCCGGCTAGTTACACTAATTTTTACGTTTCGAATCAAATGGTCTTAGTTCCAACGTTTAATGATCCCGCTGATGTGAAGGCCTTATCGATACTGTCAAGATTGTTCCCCTCGCGGAAGATTGTAGGCATCTATTCCGGGGACTTAATTGTCGGTCTCGGGGCCGTGCACTGCGTGACGCAGCAAGAGCCTGTTTAGTCGTTTGTCCGAGTCATAATCTTCACTTTGGACTTGTGTTTTTTTGGCGTCGGTTATGTTGCGAGCGGGTCAGTTGATAGAAAGTGATCGGAAGGAAGAGACTTACCGTTAAGGATTAGTTGGCGGTTCGATACGTCGAATGTGGGTTTTCTTCGATTGGGAATCAAGTTTCTTGATGAAGCCACCAGGGCACTTGTCAAGAACGGAAGTGCCAAAGTCACATCAGCATTAACGCTGACCTGAGAAGCATCTTTAGAGATCTTTCCCCAACTTTGGGCTTCGGTAAGCGTTGAGCCTGACGCACCGCCAAAATATGGAACATCCGTCACAATCTGGATTGCGTAAAGATGTCCGCCACTTCCAGGCTGATAAAAATCAGCTTGAACGCTTGCTTGATTGATGAAGTTCTTCGGAGTTCCTCCACCGAGCACAACGGAACCGGTGCGTGGCTGGCGAAGGACGATATTCGACGATTCGATAATGTCTCCGATCACATCAATCTGGGCAACACTGGGATCGAGATGTCTCGCCTGAGACAACCCCATTCCGATGGAGGAGTCTGCGATGGCCGGACAAAAGATGGGTACTTGAGCACGGTACGCAGAAGTCAAAATCCCTTCTCGAGCCGTTTCTCTCCAGAGGTGCCCGCCAAGGAGATAAAGCAGTTCTCGGGTTGTATGTGGCCGCCGTTCGAGCGTCGCCGCAAAGGATGCTATCCAATTGTCGTTTTCAACGAACTCGTCCTCGTCGACGAAAGTGTCATAGACCCGGTCGATATGAAGTTTTTGGAGAGCCTCGTCATTAACTCTTTCTGTACCGATAAAGTGGTGTTGCCCACGCGTTTCGTGTAAGTCATGGTAAAGATTGGCTCCTGTTGAGACCAGACAGTCAATGTAGCGATTGGCGATAAGCTCTGAAATGATTAGGCGAAGGCCACCAGCGCTTAAGGCTCCCGCCATACCAGCAAAAATTAGAACGTCGTCGGCTAACATTTTTGACCAGACCCGATGCGCAAGTGCGAGGTTTCGACCCTGAAACGAAATCCGTTCCATACTGTGGAGGATCTCTTCAGCGGTCGCGTTTGGTGTAGGTTTTAACGGCTCCACAGGGGTCTTAAGAAAATCACCTTTATCCAAAGGACTTGGACTTTTGTTCATTCGTTGTCGGTCTCCTTTTTGAGCTCCGCTAAAAATGTAAGTGCTTCGATTGGGGTGGTCGAATCCAAGTCGAGAGTCCTTAATCGGCTCGTCAGAACATCATGTATCTTGTCAGTTTGTCTGAACAGTCCTGGCTGGGATACGGAGGCGGGATGCGTTGAATCAAGACTGGGTCGACCTCCTCTAGATAGTTCATCACGTTCTAAGCCGGCCAAGATTTCCTTCGCTCGCACAATAGTGATTTCTGGAAGTCCCGCAAGGCGAGCTACCTGAATCCCATAGCTACGATCAGAACGGCCTGGAAGAACCTTACGGAGAAAGATAATCTCTTCTTTCATTTCTTGTGCGGCGACATGGTAGTTCGCCACCCCTGCAAGTGTGTCAGCTAAATCGGTCAGCTCATGGTAGTGTGTCGCAAAGAGTGTTTTTGGTCGTGCTTTTGGATTTGTTACGAGCCGCTCGGCTACAGCCCATGCGATACTCAATCCGTCGAAAGTAGCAGTTCCGCGTCCAACCTCATCGAGCAACACAAGACTGCGTGTTGTTGCCATATGAAGTATCTTCGCTGTCTCTTCCATTTCGATCATGAAAGTGGACTGACCACGAGCGATATTGTCAGAGGCGCCAACGCGCGCAAAGATTCGATCCAACAGTGGAACCGTAGCGCTTTTTGCGGGAACGAATGACCCGACGTGGGCCATTAGAGCGATTAAGGCGGTCTGACGCAGGTATGTAGATTTACCTCCCATATTCGGCCCAGTAAGAACTACTAACTGATGATCATCACTGTTCAGTTTGACGTCGTTCGGCACAAATGAATCATCTGAATTCCGTTCGACAACAGGATGCCGCCCTTCTTGCACGACGAACTCGTTACGCTCATGAATTTCCGGCTTCGAGAAATCTCTCAAGCTGGCGGATTCCGCCAGTGATGCGAGAGCATCTATCTCCGCGAGAGAGCGAGCTGTTTTTTGAATTCTCATCGCATTGGCCAGAACATTTTGGCGAAGTTGCTCGAACAACAATTGCTCCCGCTCAATAATAAGTTCGCTAGCATTGAGCACTTTCTGCTCGTGCTGTTTTAGAACGTCTGTGACAAAACGCTCACCACTTGCAATGGTTTGTTTTCGGTGGTACTCATCAGGGACTGCCTGAAGATTTTTCTTGGTGACCTCAATGTAATATCCAAAGACGCGATTGAAACCGACTTTAAGTGACCCAATGCCTGTTCGTTCGCGTTCAGCGGCCTCAAGATCGGCAATTGCAGCTTTGGAATCTCGTCTAATTGATCGAAGTTCGTCAAGTTCGGTGTCGGCACCTTGGCGAATCGCTCCTCCGTCACGCAGATGTACCGGTGGAGTGTCGGAGATCGTGCAGGAAATACATTGACAGATGTCTTGAAGTTCGTCGAGTTCACTGCGAAGGCGCGTCATGAGAGGACTGCCCCAGGGCGATAGAGCGGTTTGGACGGAGGGGAGAATTTTAAGCGAGTCCCCAAGAGTTGCTAGATCTCGGGCGTTAGCCGTTCCTAGGGAGAGTCGTGCGACTAGACGTTCCAGGTCTCGAACGGATTCAAGCGAAGAACGAAGTTTTGCGCGAGTCGTACTTTCAAGAAATAGTTCCTCAACGGCATCTAGGCGAGCATTAATTGGCTTTTCTGTGGCAAGCGGTTGCCTGAACCAAGACCGAAGTAACCGCGCTCCCATTGCCGTTAACGTCTCGTCGATTTCCGAAACAAGTGACTTCTTGCTCGAACCGTCGGAACCCCGGAGCACCTCCAAGTGATCGAATGTTGTGGAATCGATGAGCAAATGGTCTGCATTCGATTGAAACTGAACTTCACGAAAATGGACGAGTTCAGCTTTTTGTGTGTCCTTGAGATATTGAATAAGTCCCCCTGCTGCGCGGATTGCAGTTGGATGAGTAGCCTCTGTCAGCCCGAACACCTCGAGGGATCGAATGCGAAATTGATTGATTAAAGTGCGTTTGGCGTGGTCAAGGCTACAAGTCCAATCGTCGACTGTGGTGATAGGGACTTCAATGCCAGGAGTATCAGGAATTGAAACGGAGAGATCGCTCATCTTCGGTAGTAAAAGTTCACGTGGACGTTTTTTTACGATTTCCTCAGAGAGAAACGTTTGTAAATCTCTTCCTGAATCTTCGGTCACATGAAACTCGCCTGTAGAGATGTCGGCAGTTGCAATTCCGCAGGTATACTCCGAGGACTTAGGATTAAGAACAGGGACGATTGCCATTAGAAATGCGGCTTCTTCGGCTTCGAGATAGCTCGCATCTGTTAATGTTCCTGGAGACACGACACGTACGACTTCTCGTTTGACGAGAGTCTTTCCCTTTTTTGGTGACTCAACTTGTTCGCAGATTGCTACTCGATAGCCGCGTTTAACGAGTCGAAGAATATAAGTGTCAGAGGCGTGATGAGGTACACCGCACATCGGGATAGGGTTGCCATCGGAATCCTTTGATCTCGATGTGAGGGCCAATTCAAGTACTTGTGAGCCTTTTATGGCGTCCTCATAAAACATTTCGTAGAAATCGCCCATTCGAAAAAAAAGAATGGCATCCGGATACTGCTTTTTTGCACCTAGATACTGCCGCATCGCCGGTGTAACCGTTGCGCGGGCTGTTTTTGCTGACTCCGTTGATCGTCCCATCTCACTCGATGGTAGCATCCGAAGGTAAAACTCGGTTAGAGCTAGCGATAAGACACTAAATGAAGGTACTGGCTTTAGAGACATGCACCGCGGCGGGAAGTATCGCCCTTACCTCGGATCAAGCTGTGGTCGGTGTTCAAGAAGGTGACCCTTCGCGTACACATGGCGAACGTTTGCCATTGGATATAGTTCGGCTTCTATCCACACACGGACTGTCGCTTGCGAATATCGACGTATTCGCGGTTGCGTCCGGTCCAGGCTCGTTTACGAGCCTTCGAGTTGGTATTGCGACGATGCAGGGATTGGCGATGGCACAGAATCGTCCAGTTGTTCCTGTCTCTACGTTTGACGCTGTGGCTCGCGGAGCGAGGAATAAAACCGAAAACATGGATATCGTGTCGGTTTGGATGGATGGACAGCGCGGAGAGATTTTTCTGGCACTATATGAGTTGAGCAAGGACGGGGAAAGGCTAATCAAACCACCGGTATCAGGTGTTCCACTCGATTTATTAGACGAGTTGAAGCAGTCGATCGGTTCTCAGTCGGTTTGCATAGCAGGAAACGCTGTCAGACCATCGCGGATGTTGCTTGAAGAACATTTCGCTCAAGATGCGAGTCTTTTGGACGAGATTTCTCCTCTCGCAATTCTTGTCGCAGAGTTGGCACGGGAGCGAATAGAAACTGGTGACAGTTTCAAGCCGCATGGGATTCGACCACTTTATGTCAGACGTCCGGATGCTGAGGTGGCGCGAGACCGTCAACATCGGTTGACTGAATAGTTGAGCACGAGTGATTATTGTGATCTTAATGCGGTTCGATCGGGCTGGCTTGCCATTCGTGATGCTCTTTTTGCTGCCGGCGATCTATCTGTTTCTGAACAATTGGACTGTATCTGGAACGGTAATGCTGGTTGCAGGCACGTTGTGTGCTTTATTCTTTCGCGACCCGAAACGAAATCCTCCAAACGATACCAACGTCGCTGTGGCACCGGCGGACGGAAGAGTGATCCATGCCGGGGAAGGAGAACCGGGTATTTGTCCAGAAGGACTCTGGTATCAGGTCAGTGTGTTTCTCTCTCCTCTAAATGTGCACGTCAACCGCTGCCCGGTGGGTGGTTCGGTTGTCGAGGTTAGTTATCAAGCCGGAAAGAAACTAGCGGCGTTTAGTAAAAGATCAGCGGCGGAAAATGAAAGAAGCGAGATAACGATCGACCACAATGGCAAGTTGGTAATCTTTCGTCAGGTAGTGGGGCTACTTGCCAGGAGAGTTGTGTGTCGAATTTCTCCTGGAATGACGGTCGCTCAGGGGCAGCGGTTCGGGATTATGAAATTCGGATCGCGGATGGACGTGTTCGTACCTCGGTCGTCAACACTTCTCGTGTCAGTGGGAGATTTGGTTGTTGGAGGCGAGACTGTTATTGCTAGATTAAACGAGGAACAATGAGCAGAGCCAAAATGTGGTCAGTGTTAAGCAAGTCGACGCGTGAAAAGCGAAGGTTTAGACGTGGCGTGTATCTATTGCCTAGCGTGTTCACTGTGGCCAATATGTTTTGCGGTTGGGCGTCGATAGTGTTCGCTATGCGAGCTGACTATATGACCGCAGCTCCTTTTATTGGCTTCGCAATGGTGCTTGACGTGCTTGATGGAAGAATTGCGAGATTGACGGGGGCCACAAGTGATTTCGGTGAACAATTTGATTCTCTTGCGGATGTGGTCTCCTTCGGGGTGGCGCCAGCGGTTCTAGTGTTTGCGTGGGGTCTTGAGCCTCTAGGTAGCATTGGGTGGGCCGTGGGTTTTTTGTGGCTAAGCGCGACAGCGGTTCGGTTGGCACGTTTCAATATTCAGGCACAAGCTCCTGACAAGAGGTATTTTTTGGGGCTTCCCAGTCCACCAGCGGCTGGTGTGCCGGCAGCGACGGTGTTCTTTTTTCCGCAAGGTCCTCAGGATATAGGAGGAGTATTGGCAGCTCTCCTAATTGTGATTGTTCCGGCCGCGCTTATGGTGAGTCGTCTGCGGTATCGAAGTTTTAATGCGCTACTTCCAGGTCATCGACGGTCATCCTTGACGCCGCTCGTGATTGCAGCAGTAATCGCTGCTATTGCAGCGCAGCCGCAAGCCGTTTTGATGGTGATGTCCTATACGTACCTCTGTTCCGGACCCATCGGCTCGTTTCTTTCGAATCGCTCGGCTCGGCGAGCAGCGAGATCGAAGTTTGAACCAATTCCTATCGACGAGAGGCCTAGGCCTGCATCTCGAAATGCCTCGTAATTGGCCACAGAGGAATAGCAGGGATGGGAGAATCTAACAGGCCCGGTGTGCCGCTGTCCGAAGCGGAAAAGACTGATTCTCGATGAGTCTGAAAAATAGACTACGGTGACTGCGGTAGTTGCGATTCCGTGTCAATCAGTGTTCTGCTTGACAATTCTAGAAGGCGTGGCAACGGCAAAAGAATAGGGAAGGGAAAAGCAAGCGCTTGAAGTTTTGGCCCAGTCCCTGGTTTTAGCCCGGTAACTATACCGTCGTCGCTGAGGATGACGATCCGCGTTCGGCTGGAAGGAAAGCCGGCCACGATATGCGCTTTGCCTCGAAGCTCGGCCGGGGCAGAGTAGATTCCAAGATTCTCTCCAGAGACCGCGGAAAAGAATCTGATTTCTGTGGAAATTCCTGACACAACTAGAGTCGAATTCAGAATAGAAAGGCCAGGTATCGGACGCCAGGGTAGGGCGACACGCCATTGTTGGACGCCGCTTTGTCTGTCAAGTGCTCGGAAACTGTTGTCAAGAGACAGAAAGTAGATATTCCGTTCGTCAACCCGAGGGCGGCCAGCGATATCTCCACCAGTTCGCCATTTCCAGTCGATTGTGCCGTCATCAAGGGAAAGGCGATAAAGGAAATTGTCTGTCGAACCAAGGAAGACGGCATCAAGAACGAGCATTTCTCCGGGACTCCCGACAAAGTCTTGTTCCCAGATTACAGCTCCCGTTCGTAGTTGAAGGGCAACCACTCTCCCTTCGTCAATTGGAACGTAGAGACGTTCCGCAGAAATTGCTGGGGTGACGCTAAAAGATCCATTCAGCTGACGCCTCCACAGTTCCTGCCCATCGTAGGCTCTTATCACGGCTAGCTCGCCGTTACTCAAGGATGCGATTAGCCATCCATTACACAAGAGGACAGGTGCAGTTACAGGAAAACCGACATCCGTCTTCCAAACAATCGTGCCGTCTGCTGGTTTCAAGCCTAACAGTTCGTTTGCTTGGGACACGATAACTATCGAATCATCTGCGACGGGGGCTTGGTCCGTTGGTTGTAAGACATCCCAAAGATTTGTCCCGTCGGATAAAGAGACGGACCTAAGCGACCCAGATGGGAGGGAAACAAAAACAGCCGAAGCATTGTACGCCGGTGTCTGTACGGTCGTTTGACCCAGATCCACTGTCCAATTGATTTCAAGAGGGAGGATTGGAGAAGACCGATTCTCATGAATCGCCTGTTGTCCAAAGGCAGTAGTAGCCCAATATGGGCCTAGTAGGCAAACGAAGAAGAGCTGGGTGCAACTCTGATTGAGCAATCCGCTAAACACAGAGCTATAATAGCTGGAACGGTCAGACATTCGCGACGACCTGGCTGGTTAAGTTTCGGTCAAACGCGGGAGCGCGTTCTGCATCAATCGATTCTCGTGCTCGATTTCGGCTCGCAGTACACACAACTAATAGCGCGGCGGCTTCGTGAACTGTCGATCTATACAGAGATTCTTCCTTTTGATGTTTCAGTCACCGCTATCCGAAAGAGAGATCCAGCCGGAGTGATTCTTTCTGGTGGACCAGCAAGCGTTTCAAAGATCGACGCTCCACATTGCGATACTGATATCTTTGCCAGTGATTTTCCTGTTCTAGGAATCTGTTACGGCATGCAGGAAATGACGGAAGCTTTAGGAGGCGTTGTCACTCGGGCAACTGAGCGTGAATACGGACACGCGACAGTAACTATTGACCAAGATTCAGTCCTCTTTAAAAATGTTTCGAAGGAACTCAAGGTCTGGGCGAGCCATGGAGACTTTATAGAAGCTCAACCACCTGGTTTTTCGGTAATCGGCACGAGCGCTAATGCACCTGTCTCGGCTATTAGGTCTGAGGACCGGAGACTTTTTGCTTTACTGTTCCATCCGGAAGTTGCTCATACGGAGCAAGGAACCGACATTCTTCGAAATTTCGCTTTTGAGGTCTGCGGGTGTAATGGCGATTGGACGATGGCCTCCTTTGTTGAGGAAGCCGTGGCCGACATAGAGGCGAAGGTTGGTCCGGATGGTCGCGTAGTTTGCGGCTTGAGCGGTGGCGTGGATTCAACTGTTGCAGCGCTGCTTATTCATCGCGCCATCGGAGAGAGATTGACGTGTATTTTTGTTGACAACGGTCTACTTAGATATAACGAAGCGGATCAAATCGTGGCCAGATTCTCAGAAAAGATGAAACTTCCTTTAATTTTCGAGGATTCTAGTCGTCTTTTTCTAGAAGGTCTTGCTGGAGTGGTTGATCCTGAGCGAAAACGAAAGATAATCGGATCTCTCTTTATCGATGTGTTTGAGTCTGTTGCCGCTCGGATCGGAAAAATCGATTTCTTGGCGCAGGGAACGCTTTATCCAGACGTTATAGAGAGTGTGTCTGTAGTCGGGCCTTCCGTCCCAATTAAGAGTCACCATAATGTCGGAGGGCTCCCGGAACGCCTCAGATTCTCGCTCGTGGAACCGTTGCGGGAGTTGTTCAAGGATGAAGTTCGTGTTCTTGGGCAGGAACTCGGTCTTGAGGATGAGTTTGTTTGGCGACAGCCGTTTCCTGGGCCTGGTCTGGCTATTAGGATTCTTGGAGAAGTGACAAAGGAACGGCTAGACATTCTTCGTCGGGCTGACAAAATTGTCGTCGATGAGATAAGACGAGCTGGTTTGTATCGCAGTCTCTGGCAATCTTTTGCGGTGCTGTTGCCGGTACAGAGTGTTGGCGTGATGGGCGATGAACGGACGTACGAATCGACGTTAGCGGTGCGAGCAGTGGAAAGTCGTGATGGAATGACGGCGGATTGGGCGCGGCTTCCGTACTCAGTGATGGGTTCCATTTCGACTCGTCTGGTGAACGAGGTCAAAGGGATCAATAGGGTTGTCTACGACATAAGCTCAAAACCACCGTCCACGATTGAATGGGAATGAAATGAACAACTGTGATCTAACGATATGAAAAACTTGAAAGTGAATATTGTTAGCGTTGATGACAATCTTCAGGAGCTAGTGAAGCAGATTAACCAGTCATCATGGGATGAGCAAAATGATGTCGAAAATTATTCGACTAAATCTTTGTTAGCTTATTTGGAAAAGGAAGATACTGTCTTCCTGGCTTGCTACAAAGAAGATAGAGACATCGAGACTCTCGCAGGGATGGCCGTCCGGGCGGATTGAACAAAAACCCGATGACTTTTCTAAGTGGCTCTATATTGATGAAGTAGATACGTGCAGCAATCATAGAAAGACTGGTGTCGCTACAGCAATGATGCAGACATTTCTGCAACTAGCGAAAGTTAAAGACTGCGAAGAAATTTGGTTGTGCACGGAAAGAGGAAATGTTGTTGCTAGAAAATTCTATGAGTCACTTAATCCTAATGGTGCAGAAGATATTATTGGATATACCTTTAAGCTGGGTTAACCAATTGCTAAAGATAAAGTTACACAAAAGTTTCACATTTTTCAATGCCATTGAAACCCTTTGTCTATAAGGGTTTCAGAAACTGCAACTATTGAATGGGAATAAAGATGGACAAAGGAAAAAGTGGAGCACGGGTAGCTATTGGTGTAACAGTGTGTACATCAATGGCTGTAGCGACTAAGGAGCTAGTTTGGTTATAGGTGTTGCATTAGGACCCGCACTAGCTACTGCACTTGGAATTGCTAAAACAGAAAAGAACGAAGAAAACTAGATGAAGAAGTTGCACGCTTCGATTGTCGTGCTTGTAGTCCTTTGTTTATAAGGGTTTGTAAATCAGCAACTATCGAGTGGGAATGAATGATGAAGAGTCGCACGGAGTTCGTCCATCTCCATTTGCACACAGAGTTTTCTCTGCTCGATGGTGCGTGTCGCATCGGGGAACTTCTTGACGAAGTTAAGCGTCTGAAGATGCCGGCCGTGGCGGTGACAGAACACGGAAATCTCTTTTCTGCTATTTCATTTCACGACGAGGCCCGTAAACGCGGCGTAAAGCCGATCATTGGATGTGAGGTATACGTTGCAAATGGCAGCCGGCTGAGTCGAAGCGGTGTGCCAGGCCAGACAGCAAATCATCTTGTCCTGCTTGCTTCCGACAACACTGGGTACCACAACTTAATAAAACTTGTCTCGGCTGGATACACGGATGGCTTTTACTATAAGCCAAGAATTGATAAGGAGCTCTTAGCGCAGCACTCGGACGGCCTGATCGGTCTCAGTAGTTGCCTGAAAGGAGAGGTTGCCTCGTACCTCTGTCGGGACGAGATGGCTCACGCGCGGGATGCGGCTGCATCCTATCGGGACATCCTCGGAGCTGAGAATTTCTTTCTTGAGATGCAGTATCAGGGGATTGATGATCAAAAAATCGTCAATCGAGGACTACAGCCCATTGCAAGCGAACTGAGTATTCCGTTGGTGTGTACCAACGACGTCCATTATCTGAGAGAGTCTGATCATCACCCTCATGACATTCTGTTGTGCATTGGAACAGGCAAGAATGTCCAAGATTCAAAACGTCTCCGGTATCACGGAGACCAGTTTTTTCTGAAGACCGGCGAGGAAATGAAGCAAGTGTTTCAAGATTTTCCAGAAGCCTTGAAACGTACTGTGGAGATTTCTGAACGGTGCAATGTTGACCTTTCAGATACGACGCACCACTTGCCTGATTTTGATGTCCCGGAACCGTACAGTCTAGATGAGTATTTTTCCCACGTTGTTCAGCAGGGGTTCGAAACACGTTTGCCAAGACTGGAGGATTTAGAAAAGCGCGGAATTTTGAGGCATTCGCTTTCGGACTATACGTCAAGAATTGACTATGAGATTGAAATGATTCGGCGAATGGGTTACGCCGGATATTTCTTGATCGTTTGGGACTTTATTCGCTTTGCAAGAGACGTCGGAATTCCAGTTGGGCCGGGCAGAGGCTCCTCGGCAGGTAGTCTTGTCGCGTTCTGTCTCCGCATCACGGATATCGATCCACTGGAATTTGACTTGATTTTCGAGCGATTCCTGAATCCTGAGCGCGTTACTTTACCTGACATCGATATTGATTTTTGCGAGCGTCGACGCGGAGAAGTCATCGAATACGTCACAAGAAAATATGGCCGGGAGAATGTGGCGCAGATCATCACATTCGGAACAATGAAGGCGCGCGCGGTTATTAGAGATGTAGGTAGGACACTTGGAATGTCCTATGCAGAGGTTGATCGTGTTGCAAAGCAGATCCCTCAGAGTCTCGACATGACTTTGGACCGTGCTCTGCAAGAAAGCCCATCTCTAGCTACGCTGTGCGAAAGTCAGAGCGAAGTGAAAGAACTTGTCAATGTAGCGCGTCGCTTGGAGGGGGTGACTCGACATGCTTCGGTTCACGCTGCGGGAGTCGTCATAGCGCCGAGAGCAATAACCGAGTATGCGCCTCTCTACAAAACTCAGAAGGATGAGATTACGACCCAATGGGCGATGAAGGAAGTCGAACGAATCGGTCTCTTAAAGATGGATTTTTTGGGACTTAGCACGTTGACTCTTCTTCATGACGCCGTGAATACGATCAAAGAAGCTACTGGAACGGAAGTGGTGCTTGAGACCCTCCCGCTCGACGACTCTGACACCTATCGTTTGTTCAGTGACGGCCAGACTCTAGGTGTGTTTCAGTTTGAAAGCTCCGGTATGCGAGATACTCTACGGAAGGCACGACCCGAACGTTTCGACGACCTGATAGCGCTTAATGCCTTGTATCGCCCTGGGCCTCTACGTGGAGGCGTTATCGATGATTTTATAGCGAGGAAACATGGAAAAGTAGAGATCACGTATGAGGCGCCTGAACTGGAACCGATTCTCCGAGAGACCTACGGAGTGATTGCTTATCAAGAGCAAGTCATGCGCATAGCAAGTGATTTAGGTGGCTTTTCAATGGGGGATGCCGACGTCCTTCGAAAAGCGATGGGAAAGAAGGATGCGTCGGTAATGGAAGCGCAGCGGGAGAAATTCGTGGAGGGGGCGGTAAGTAGAGAGATCCCTGAGAAGAAAGCCCAGAGAATTTTTGATCTGATGGAATACTTTGCAGGCTATGGCTTCAATAAGAGCCATTCCACGGCGTACGCTCTCTTGGCCTACCACACGGCCTATCTGAAAGCGAATTTTCCGGCCCACTTTATGGCGGCGCTGCTTACGATTGAGCGTCAAAATAATGAGAAAATTGGCCTGTACCTGAACGAGTGCCGGGAACTCGGTGTCGAAATTCTGCCACCAGATATCAATATGAGCAGCTTCTCGTTTACCGTGGAGGATGGAGGAGTGAGATATGGACTTGGTGCGATCAAAAACGTCGGAGAATCGGCTATACGAGAAATCCTGGCGGTAAAGTCTCGAACAGCGGAACTCGCTTCGCTGAATAAGATGTGCGAAGAAGTAGATCTTCGCAGCGTGAATAAGCGGGTCTTAGAGAGCCTAGTCAAGGCAGGAGCTTGCGATTCTTTATTTAAGCAGATGCCTTCGACTGATCCCGAAGGAGAAGCTGACCTCGATTCTTCTAGAGCTGGACGAGCTCACCTGTTCCATTTGATCGATTCGGCGCTCGAACACGGAGGTAGGTTGCAGCGGAATCGTGACCTCGGGCAAAACGAACTTTTCGCCGAGTCTGACCTCGGGGCTGATGAACAAAAGGAATCCTGGTCTCGAAATGTGCGCGCATGGACGAAGTCGCAGCAGCTTGGATACGAAAAGGAATCGCTCGGCCTGTATTTAAGTGGACATCCGATAGATGATTTTGGTGATGATCTGAAACGGTCTGGCGTTCTAAGGATAGAGAACTTAAAGAAGCCGTCTCGGTCGGTTTTAGTTAGTGGTGTTATTGGTCAATGTCGTCGCCTCCGAACGAAGAAAGGTGAACCAATGGCCGTCGTCACACTGGAAGATCGGAGTGCTCATCTGGAGACCGTGGTGTACCCGGAAACGTATTCAAAATTCGGCGCACTTCTTGAGGCTGAGAGATTGGTTGTTGTGCGAGGTAAATTCGAAAGCGACGATGAAACGAAACGACTCATCGCAACTGAGGTTCGTCCTATCGAGGTGGTGCTATCGGAAAGCGGGAGACCGATGGCGATTCACCTTACGTCACCACCAGCTGACAGAAACACTCTCGAATCTCTAGCAGCGGTTCTTTCGGAGTTTCAAGGAACAGGTCCAGTGACATTGTCAGTTGACCTTCGTGGTCAGGTGCCTCCTTTGATGGTTCGTGTTCGGCTTACAAGCACGCGCGTGCAACCATCGCAAAAATTGTTTGAGGAGATTGAGAATCTCTGTGGAAAAGGTTCAGTTTCTTGGTCCTAGAAGTTCGGTTTGAATTCTGTTGACAGAAACAACATCTTCATTACTTGTGTGAAAATCGATTCGGAGTCATTTCAGCATAAAAAAGTAATGATTGAGTGTTTCGGACAATGTGAAACAGGAGCCGGTATCAAACCCAGAAACTTTTTCGTCGCCTCTTGAGGCAGGACGGGCAACTGTAACCCTTACGAAATAGAATGAGAAACTCTGGAACCAGTTGGCGAATTTTGAGCAGCGACGATGCGATTGTGAATCAATTAGCTGGAGCGTTGAATCTCAACAAGACTGCGTCAAGGCTACTGGTTCAACGCGGAATATCGTCAGTCGAAGAAGTGAGGAAGTTTCTCGATCCGCGTTTGGACCACCTTCACAATCCACTGCGATTGACCGACCTTGGGCTTGCGATGGATCGGCTAATGAGGGCAATTCATGTAGGGGAGTCGATTGTGGTGCACGGTGATTATGATGTCGATGGAATTACTTCCACCGTCATTCTTCAGCGCGTGCTTGAACTGCTTGGTGGAAATGTCAGCCACTACATTCCCAATCGCCTCACTGACGGATATGGACTTAGACCTGAGACAATCGACAGATTTGCCGATCAAGGACATCGAGTAATAGTGACCGTGGATTGCGGTATCCGGAGCCTGGATGCGGCGAAGAGGGCCAAGAAGAGAGCTGTTGATTTAATTATTACTGACCACCACGAACCGGGAGATTTGCTTCCGGATGCCTTTGCAGTGATTAATCCTCGCCGGTATGACTGCGATTACCCGGAAAAGAATCTTTCGGGTGTCGGAGTCGCGTTTAAGTTAGTCCAAGCACTATGTTCACGTTCAGGCCGAGACGAATGGATTGGCAGTTTCATCAAGATTGCTGCAATCGGAACGGTCGCAGACATCGTCCCGCTTGTGGGAGAGAATCGAACCATTGCGAAGATTGGACTTGATAAATTGTCTCAGGGGAGAAATTCGGCGGGACTTAATGCTTTATTGGAATCGTCCGGTCTGGAGGGCCGAAGAATAACTAGCCAAGAAGTTAGTTTTAGCTTGGCACCGAGGCTGAATGCTGCTGGTCGTATGAGCACGCCGGAGTTGGCCGTTCAGTTGCTGATGCAGAGAGGAGAGAAAGGAAATCATGAGGCGCGGAGGCTAGCGTCAGAGATCGAGCAAAAGAATAGTCTTAGGCGTGAGACTGAGGCAGCTATTGTGTCGGAAGCAAGGATACGAATCGAAAAGTCACCGCAGCTGATATTAGACCCGCTCCTAGTGGTGTGGGACGATAAGTGGCATCGCGGTGTGATTGGGATAGTTGCCGCTAAACTCGTTGAGATGTTCGGACGTCCGGCTATCGTGTTTTCGATTGATGGGGAGCTCTCATATGGGTCTTGTCGGAGTGTTCCAGGGCTCGATATTCTTGACAACCTTGAAAAGTGTTCAGAGCTATGTGTCCAGTTAGGTGGACATCGTTATGCTGCGGGTTTGACGGTGGAGACGTGTCGTCTGGAGGAGCTGCGAACATGTCTAAATCGTAATCTTAAAGCAGCACAGGGCTCTAGTCTTCAACCACAGGAGTTGATTATCGATGGTTCACTCAGATTGTCCCAAATCAACGAGGGACTGATGGACGATCTCCGGCGCATGGAGCCGTTCGGTTCAGGAAATAGACGGCCGGTTTTCCTTGCTGAGGCAGTGAAAATTTGCGATGGTCCCCGCCAAATTGGTGAACAGCATTTGCGGATGACGTTTCGACAGGAGGGTTGCCGGGTGCGTGGCGTTGCATGGCGAGTCGGCGAAGAACGGCAAGTCTACCAGCAGAATGGTAGTCTTATCGATATTGTCTTTTCGCTGGCGGAAAACCATTTTCGAAGCGAGACGTTTATTGAACTCTCTATTGAGGGAGCGAAGAAGCACGGTTGAACGAATAATGATTTCGATTTCTATTTCTGGGGTCGAAAGGGAGCACTAAGATGAGTCAGTGGCGCTATCCTGCTCGTGTCGCGTTGGCTTCCTTTGTCGTGACATTTGGTCTGGCAGTTCTCTATGGAGTGCAAAAGAGAGGTGTGCCAAGTGATACTGAAGCAATTGACCGTGTTGACTCTGAAGCAGTGATTCAAAGTCGTGGTACAACAATTTTTCGGACGAATGAAAACAGCGAGGATTTCAGAGTCACAGCAGATCGACAACTAACGTATCCAGACGGAACAGTTCGACTGCGTGGCGTTACCGTAACCGTGGCAGCAAACGACGAACGAGAGGGCTTTACTTTGAGTGGTTCTGAAGCTAGAGCCGATAACGAATCTGGCAATGTTCATATCGAAGGTGGCGTACGGCTGTTTACGGACGACGGCCTCGAAGCTATGGCCGAGGTCGCTGATTACTCAGACAAGAATGGAATAATCGGGATGCCTGGCGTGGCGAGCTTTAGAAGAAGTTGGATGAGCGCGTCTGCGCAAGCGGCTCGGTTTGATCGCCGTAGGGATCGGCTTTATTTGCTATCAGCGGCGCGCGTGAAAGTTTTCAGCGGTGACTCAGAAATCGCACCAGTAGAGATCGTTGCCGATACGGCGACGTTGAACCAGGTTGAGGGGTTCATGGTGTTTTCAAATAACGTTGTTGTTGATACTGACATTCATGTAATGGACTCGAATCAGGCAAGAATGACTCTCGCCGCGGATACGAACGAATTGGATAGCCTTCGTCTTAATGGCGCCGCTCGAGTCCGCAGCACGGTGGATGAAAGCGGTCGATTTAGACGCCTGTCGGCTGCCAACATCAGAGTCTTTTATAACTCAGGTCGAGCCGAGCGAATTGTTCTCCAGGGTCGGGCTAATATTGAATTGACTGGCGAGATCGGGGAAACGGGAACGCGCATCAACGCTGATGTTATTGAAATGTTGATGAATGATTTCGGAGGAGTGAAACGGATTGATGCGAGCGTCGATGTGGTGGTTAATCTTGCTGTAGCCGACAAGGCATATCAGGAGATTCGGTCAGACTCTCTTGGGATAGTTTCTATAGGCAATAGAGATTCTTTCACGGCCATTTTTATTGGGTCTGTAGATTATCGTGAATCGGACGACGAATCGACAGGTACTGGAAGCGATGAACGAAGAAGGATGACTGCTGATCGTCTAGAGGCTTCGCTTGGAAGTGGTTTTGGTGGACTCAATTCTGCTCGTTTTGTGTCTAATGTTAAGTTTTCGAGTGGGACTTTGGATGCTTTGGCCGATGAGGCGACCTATGAGCCGGCCAGCGGAATACTCTCTTTATCGATGAACGAAGAACAAGCAGACAAAGGTTCTCCAAGAATGATAGATGCCCGGGGTTCTCTTCAGGCTGATTCCGTAACCATCGATCTCAACGGGCCGAGCATGTCGGCCGAAGGTGGCGTTGCGAGTGTTCTCGGAAATTCTCGCGACGGGAAACGAACACAAGACCGAGAAGGTTTATCTGATAACGACCCACGTCGGCCTGGATTGCTGTCCTCGGCAGGTGGAATATTTGTGTCTTCAGATCGGTTTGAGTTCGACCCTGAAACATCTGTAGCCATCTATAGCGCTGAAGCGCCGAACACAGCCCGTCTCTGGCAAGATAATACGGAGTTTCGAGGAACGCGAATAGTGCTTGATGAGTTCACTGGGAATTTAAGGGTCGAGGGAGTAGCACGCACTCGCACGAGTATGGTGCAGACCAATGACCAAACCGGTGCTGTGGAGGAAACTATATCCATAGGTCAAGGTGGGTCGGTAATCTACGATGACGTCGCAAGGAAGGCCACCTATCATAAACCAGCGCAACTTCAAGGTCCGCACACCCACCTCAAGGCCGACACCATTGAAGTGCAGCTTCAAGACGATTCGAAGACGCTCGAACAGATCGTTGCGGTCGGCAATGTGTCTCTAGAGCTCGAGAATCGGTTTGTCTCAGGATCGCGGCTCGTTTACGATGACCTAGAGGGAAAATACGATATGCAGGGCCAACCTGTCCGGCTCGTTGAGCAAACGGGAGTTGAGGTAAACAAGGAATGCAGAGAAACCGCAGGGCGTTCCTTAACGTTTTTTATTTCGGCGGCTGATGTTTCTGTAGATGGGCAATCTGAGACTCGAACGTCATCAAAGAGTGGTGAATGCGAATTGCTGTTAGCGCCGATGTCGATTGATTCTGTTCAATAGGTGATTTGCTTGGGTGATTGAATCACGGGTAGAAAAGAAATAAAGATGTCGCCGAGCGCTAAGGCTGCGATTCGGCGAGAACGTTTTCACGCGAAGTTCACTGGAAGCGCGGAGTGTCGATTACAGCCACAGTTCCTAGGAGTTGAACAGTTGCCGTCTCCTTCCACTCTTAAAACGTCAAAACTCACCAAATCATATGGCGGACGCACTGTTGTCCGCGATGTAAGTCTCGACGTTCGACCTGGAGAGGTCGTAGGTTTACTTGGACCTAACGGTGCTGGAAAAACTACGACCTTTTATATGGTGGTCGGGTTGACGGCTCCGGACTCGGGTCAAGTCTTGCTCGATGGACACGATGTAACGGATGACCCAATGTATGTCAGAGCGAAGAAAGGTATAGGGTACCTCCCGCAGGAGCCGTCCATTTTCAGAGGACTCACAGTTGAGCAGAACGTTCTGGCAATTCTTGAGACGCTTGGTCTGAAGCGGTCAATTCGTCGATTGCGAGCAGAGGAATTACTTGCGGAATTGGGCTTGACACCGCTCGCGAAGGCGAGAGCCCACACTTTATCAGGAGGAGAACGTCGACGAGTGGAGATCACACGAGCGCTAGTGATTTCTCCATCATTCATTCTCCTTGACGAACCGTTCGCTGGAATCGACCCAATTGCCGTCAGTGACATTCAAGAGATTATTTTCCACCTTAAGGAACGCGGGATTGGCGTTTTGATCACTGATCACAACGTGAGAGAAACACTCCGGATAACTGATCGCGCTTACATTGTTCATGACGGCGTAGTGTTTCGAAGCGGAACCCCTGCTGCTCTTGCCAGCGATGAAGACGTGAAGAGGATCTATTTGGGCGCCGACTTTCGTTTGGACTAATATTGGGTGTTTCATGTAAACGGCGTTAATATGGAACACGGTCAATGCTGATTCAGCCGAAACTTGAAATAGCGGTATCGCAAAGGTTGGTATTGACTCCTGCCTTGCAGAACGCGATCAAGTTGTTGGCGATGTCTAAACTTGAGCTGAGTACAAAACTGACGCAGGAAATATCCGAGAATCCGTTGCTTGAGGAGATCTCATCGGAAGACGGATTATCAGATGAATCTCAAGAAGAGCTTGTCAGTGATGATTTCAGTAATTGGGACGAATCGGATTTTGAGGCTTTTTCTGGCGAATATGAAAGAGAGAGAAGAGCACCAAGAACGGGAGTTGCTTTTACGAAATTGTCTGAGCTCGAAAACATCTTAACAACCCATGGGTCACTCTCAGAACATCTCTTGAGTCAATTATCACTTCGATCCGTGAACAGTGATGCCGAGAATATTGGCGTTGCCATTATTGGAAATCTAGATGGTGATGGCTATCTAGTGACATCATGCGAAGAGATAGCGAGTATGGGGAATTGGTCTCGCGCTGAAGTTGAACATGGCCTTGCGATTGTTCAGACGTTTGATCCAATCGGAATAGGTGCCCGTAGCCCAGCGGAGTGCCTTCTTTTGCAGATTCGGCACCGCGGTCTTCAAGGGACGCCAAGTGAAGCCATTGTCAGTAGACCTGAGCTTTTTTTGTTGCTGCAAAGGCATCAATTCTCTGAAATTGCGAAAAGACTTCAGATGTCGATCGAAGATGTGCGGCAATACGTTGAAAGCGTGCAGCAACTTGATCCTAAACCGGGGCGTCGTTTCGATTTCACGCTATCGCAATACGTTGTTCCAGACGTATCGATCATGAAGATTGAAGACGAATACGTGGCTGTTTTAGATGACGATGGGATGCCACAGTTAAGAATCAGTTCGTTCTATCACCGAATGCTGAAAAAGGAGAGTCGACAGACGGCTGAAACACGCTCGTATGTGAAGGAAAAGTATCGGTCAGCCCTCTGGCTTCTCAGAGCCGTTGATCAACGAAACCGAACGATCCGAAAAGTTGTAACGAGTTTGATCGGATTTCAGAGGGCTTTCCTGGACCACGGCATAGAACATCTTCGTCCGCTTGTGCTCAAGGATGTTGCGGACGATATCCAGATGCACGAGTCTACGATTAGCAGAGTAGTTAACAGTAAGTTTGTAGCTACACCGCAAGGCCTATTTGAATTGAAATATTTTTTCCACAGTGGGATTCGCAGTTCTTATGGACAAGTCGTTTCTTCGCTGAAAATTAAAGAGCGAATTCGAAAATTGATTGGGGCAGAAGACTCTAAACGACCACTAAGCGATTCAAGTATCGGTGCGAAGTTAAAAGGAGAAGGGGTCGTTCTCGCGCGTAGAACGATAGCCAAGTACCGTGAGGAACTTAAAATCCCAACATCGTCCCAGCGTAAGTTTCACTACTAGTGCTTTTGGAGTTGTTCAATGACGGAGGGACGTTATCCAACGGCTCCAACTGAAACGGTTGCCAGTTTTGTTGTAGTAACGGGGGTTTCTGGGGCGGGTAAATCCGAGGCCATTCATGCGCTCGAGGATGTTGGCTACCTATGCGTAGACAACCTGCCGACGGCCTTGCTGCCTTCATTTGCGGACAGGGTCGTTACTGAATCGACAGACCGCGAGAAGAAACATCGATCCGCGGTGGTGGTTGACGTTAGGGATGGCGATTTTATTCATCAGTTTCCCAAGATTTTGAGGAATCTCAGGCGCCGAAAACGTTTGGGCGTCGTAGTCGTTTTTCTCGAAGCCAGTGATGACGCCTTGGTGCGACGCTTCTCTGAGACCCGAAGGCCACACCCACTTGCCGCAGACCGTTCCGTTCTTGAGGGGATTGTTGAGGAACGGAAGCGGCTAGCCGAAATCAAGAAGTCGTGTGACAGAGTAATCAACACGACTGATTTGACTGTACATGAGCTCCGGCGGGAGTTTATGGAGCTATCTCAAGGTCGCCCTACGGCTGGACTTGTTGTGACATTTGTTAGTTTTGGTTACAAATATGGAATTCCGTTAGAAGTAGACCTGTTGTTAGACGTGCGCTTTTTACCTAATCCGTATTTTGTTGCGAAGCTCAGGACTCAGACCGGCCGATCAAAAGAAGTCCAGAGTTATGTCGAAAAAGCCGAAGCCTCGAAGGAATTTATGAAAAAGACAACGGACCTTCTTCGATTTCTGATTCCGCACTACAGCTCAGAAGGTAAGAGCTATTTGACGATAGGTATCGGTTGTACGGGTGGACGTCATCGTTCCGTCGTTGTTGCTGAGAGACTGCGTAGGCGTTTAATCGGCTCGGCTGGGATTCGATTTCGGGTTAGGCATCGCGATATTAAAAATCAGTAACGCAAGTGGAGGAAATGAAGTGTCAGACTCCGATGACATTCGGATAGAGAAACCGTGGGGATTCGAGATTCACTGGGCGAAGACAGAGCGCTACGTGGGAAAAGTAATCCATATCAAGGCAGGGCATGCTTTAAGCCTGCAGTACCACAACATGAAAGATGAAACGATCCTTGTTTGGCACGGTAGACTGCTTTTCGAGATTCATGTAGATGGTCAAATTCATAAAGAAGAGATGGGACCTGGGGCAAGAAAACATATAAGTCCAAAGACCGTACACAGAATGACGGCTCTCGAGGATTGCGACATTATGGAAGTGTCAACGACAGAGTTGGATGATGTCGTTCGACTTGAAGATCGTTACGGTCGAGTGCGTGGTTAAAGAACGTCTATTCTTGAAGATGACAACAGGAAAATTGAATCGACTGGGTTCCATGCCCGATTCCTTCGACCTTAATTTACAAAAATGGTCAATTCAGGAGAAAGGCTGCGAGTTTAGGTGGGATAGAGAAAGACCTAGAAGGGTATGTCATCCTCAGTGAGTTCTGGAGTGGGGCCAGCAGGACTATTCGATTCTGGGTTCCGTTGCGGTTCTTGCCGGTCTGAGTGAGGGGCGTCGTCAATATTAGCGTCACGACGACCAAGGAGTACTATCTTTGAGGCGTTAACCTCTGTCGTGTACCGAGCGTTGCCGTCTTTATCGTCCCATTTTCGCGTTTGGAGACGTCCTTCGAGATAAATCTGTTGACCTTTAATAAGGTATTGTTGCAAAGATTCTGCTTGCTTTCCCCAAAGAACAGCACGATGCCATTCGGTCTTTTCTTGGCGAGTCCCTGATTTATCATTCCAAGTCTCTGTAGTTGCTAAGCTTATATTGGCAACAGCGTCACCTCCGGTCGTGTATCGAAGCTCGACGTCGCGGCCTAAATTCCCAACCAAAATAACTTTGTTTACACTACCCATTGCAATCTACCTATCAAGTTAACGGGGACTTTGCTCTAGTCTATCAAGCGCTTGGTTGGCGAGAGCGGCCATACTGCTCTCAGGGAAGTTTCGAACAAGTAGTTCGAACGCCTGTCGAGCTCGTTCTGATTCTCCCAATTGATCGAGCGCCAAGCCTCTTTTGTAGGATGCTTCTGGGACGACATCTCCATCTGGATAGTTCTCCAAGACGGCTTCATATGCCTGTACGGCGTCTCGAAATTTTCCTTCTGCGAAAAATGTCTGTCCGATATAGAAAGCCGCATCGTCTGTCTGAGGCGAGCGAGGAAATGTCTTGATGTAAGCCTCAAAACCCTGATGAGCTAAGACCCATTGACCATTTGTGTAGTCGGCCCAAGCAGTGTCGTACATTCGCTGAGGTGAAATGCTGCCAACAATAGGAGCCGGTGGCTGGAAGCTAAATGGTTCCATAGGCAAACCAGTTTCAGGGTCAACTACTAACTGGGTCATGCGCGAAGTCATTGTAGGAATGGTAGTTCGCAGTGATTCAACCTCGTGGGACAACGAGGATACTCTCACGTTAGTCTCGTCAATCTTTTCACGCAGAATGCGGACACCACCAGCCACGTTCTCTATTGCCAGACGGTGGTCGGCGGACGCTTTGCGAGCGTCGTCGTGCCCGTCATCTATCCGTGCTGAGAGGAGGACCAGAGCGCTCGATAGTTCAGACATAATGATCTGTAACAGAGAAGCCTGCTCTTTGAGAATGCGTATGTCGGCTAGCAATTGCTCATGCTCCCGGTCGGCAGCCGATACGGGAACAAGCACTCCAAAAATAATGATAACTGTAATTAGGATACGAGTACTGATCATTCGTCGACCTTTGCTGGTAACAATACCGGAATAAGCACTCCTGTTCCAGAAGTCTATTCGTGACAAGAGAAATTACTGTGCTGTGATGACGAAATGGGCGCGTCGATTGGCAGACCAGGATTGTTCAGTTTCACCTGATTCAAACGGAAATTCTTTACCATAACTCACAGTACGGAGTTGCGACGTAGCGATTCCGAGTTCGACGAGATACTCTCTCACCACGAGTGCTCGACGCTCGCCGAGACCGAGATTGTATTCCGGCGTGCCACGTTCGTCACAGTGCCCCTCAATAGTGATGACCCAAGTGGGAAAGTTTTCAAGGATGTCGACGTTGGCACTAATCGCGGTGACAGCAATACTGTTTAGCTCGGAACTGTCGTAACCGAAAAACACTGGTTGCAGAGGAGTATCGCGGTTTATTTCTTCGAGAGTTCGGCTCTGAAATTCGTCTTCAGGTTCAAATGGAGGGGGTGGAAGGAGAGGTGCCTCCGGCAAAGATTCCGGTCGCTCTTCCGATACTATGGCCGCGGAAGCACTCGGTGGAGGCGGTTCCGGGGCTTCGGGCTCCACAGGCGGCGTATTTCGTACGCATGATGAACCCAACAGGCCGGCGAGAATCATGGAGAGAATCACATAGTTTCTTTTAACATAGCGGATTGAGAAATCAGTTCCTAAAAAATTCACAGTAGTTTTCCTCATGTCACAGATCGCTATCTGGACCAACTAGGCATTTCATTATTTCCCATACTCGTAATGCGGCGTAATCCGCGTCCGTCACGACCGATCAGCCACAACTGTTTTTCTCCACTGCGGGTGGACGAAAATACGAGGTGCCGGCCGTTGGCGGAATAACTTGGACTTTCGTTCGTTCCAACGCCAAAAGTCAGCTGACGAACCTCGTTCGTCGCCAAATCGATATGTTTGATGTCATAGCTGCCAGGACTGGTTCGAGACGTATATGCAATCTCGTTGTAGGGAGCTGGTGACCAAGTCGGACGATCACAATAGGATTCAAAGGTTATTCGTCTGAGGCCGGTTCCATCTATTCCTAGAACATAGATCTGCGGTGAGCCTGTTCTATCCGAAGTGAATGCAATCTGATGGCCAAGTGGGGACCACGTCGGACTCGTATCGATTCCAGGGTGATTGGTTAGACGCCTAGAATTGGTTCCATCGACATTGCTGATATAAATCTCTGGGTTGCCATCTCTATTTGATGTGAAAGCCATCTGTTTTCCATCTGGAGAGTAAGCGGGCAACCAATTGTGGATGTCTTGGTCTCCACCCAAAGGGGATTCCAACAACCCTTCGTAGATGAAAGATACAAAGACGTCTTGTGGTCCGTTGAGATAAGAAGTATAGGCAATCGCTCGTCCATCCGGGGACCATGCGGGTGTTATGCTTAGCGAACGACTCACTGTGACGCGTCGAGTGTTCGCGCCATCATAGTCGGTGACGTACACCTCCTTGGTTTGTCGGTCTTCTACTAGTCCGAGCGCGGACTCACTATCACGATCGGAAACAAACGTAATCCGAGTCCTAGCAATTCCTTCAAGACCCCTTTGGTTTCTGTGAATTTCATCCGAGAGCTGATGCGCATAGAGCCGAAGGCTGCGCATCTGGCCCGAATACTCAACCCCAAATGTAGAATCTAGTGTTCGGACATCAAACAATCTAGCTTGGATTCGAATCTCGTCGTTTGGAAGCGAACTAACAGTACAACTGACCACGCCATCAGCGCCGAGCTCTCTCCAAGCGTCAAATGGTAAATCTGTAAAGGACCGAGCCGTAGGGATTGTCGCATATGTGTCCCTGGCTAACATCTGGAACTCACGTTCAAATTCGAGATCGTTCCAGAGCACTCTAGCAATTGTTTCTGCGGCATCGATCAGTTCGGCGCTCTCTGGAAGTGCTAGACAATCTGGCACTGCGAATCGTGGTTGAGACCCAATGCGGTCTCCAATGATCAGGTCTACCTCTGTCCGTTGGTTAGGTTCGAGTTGTTGGCTCAAGAGCAGCACGCTCCCTGCGATTATGGTGAATTGCCCGATCAAAAAGTAGCGAGTCGAATTAGTCATTGGCGGTACTCAAACGTTAGGCGAATAGTCAAATAGGCTTCGGTAAATCGTGATGGCAGCGGTTGGATTTGGCGAGTAAGCAAGATCGCACGCTGAGCAGCTAGGTCTAGGGCAACATAACCACTACTTCTGTCGACCTCAACAGAATCGATCGTCCCGCTTCGTTGAATCGTAAAACGAACAACCACGGATCCTGGGATACTTTGGTTGCTATTCCAGCGTCTTCGAATCAACTGTTGCATAGTGGCTAGGTAATCGGGGCAACAGAAATCCGCAAGGCTGATCTCGGTGCTGTTTCCTCCAAGCCCTCCCGTGGAAAGGCCGATTCCAACGCCTCTCACTCCGGTGTCAGCCATTGCTGACCCCTCAACGGCCTCCGGACCGGTGGTTGTTCTTCTTCCACGTGCTTCTTCTGGAACCGTAGATACTTCAGACTTAGGCTCGGGTCGTCGCAGTGATTCTTCCGGAGTGACTGGCAGAATCATTTCCGGAGGCGCTGGCGACGGGGGTTGCACCCACTGGGGACGTCTTGCTTCTGGAAGACTTACAACTTCTTGAATTGGTTGGCCACCTAGGGGGGCGATGCCGCCATCGCTGGGGCCTTCTGGGCCTCCAAGCCGTAAAGTCATCACTTCTGGCGACTGTTCTACTCCTGTCCCGGTCAGTAAGCCTCCTGGGATAAACACGATTACTGCAATGAGAAGCGTGTGGGCGCAGACTGAAGCGACTAGGCTCCTGCTGAGACCCTCTGGTTCCGTTGCCCGCTCGACCAAAATCTCTGTGCTAGCTTCTTGCAAATCTTCCTCTCTGGAGAAATCTATACCAATGTGTAAAACGAAACGGGGCCGTTTTGATTCCGATTTTCAAAAGTCGACAAAAAGCGTGGGAATCAAGGCATCGCATCGTCTGGTATCGAGACTCAAGTTCATCAAAATGGCATGACCAGCTAGTTGGTCGGAAAATCAAGAACGAGTCCTACTTCTTGAACACCGGCTCCTTTCAAAATGTCCATCACTTCGACCAGTTCTCGATAAGTTATGTCTCCGTCACCTCTAAGAAACACGTTTTTCTCTTGCCGGTCTTGAAGCTCAAGACGAAGACGCGTTGCAAGAGTGTCGACGTGAAGCTCTTCGTCTCCCAGCTGCAAGGTGCGTTCCGACCGAAAAGCTAGAGGAACGGTGACAAAGAGCCTTTCCGAGACGAGTGTTTCCGCTCGTCTGGCTTCTGGAAGATTGACAGCGAGACCTCGCTGCATCATCGGAGCAGTCACCATGAAAATGACAAGCAGCACGAGCATTACGTCCACGAGAGGAACAACATTTATCTCCGAGAGTGACGTCGCTACGGCACGTCTGTTTCGTCGAGATCGAGTGCTGTTTCGCTTGTGTGTCTGAGGTGTCGCCATAACTAAAGACCAAGGGATTTCGATGCTATCCCGAAAAATTTCGTTCAGAAATATTAAGAAACTCGAGAGAAAAATCATCAATCGTGGAAGCTAGCACTTTTACTTTTTGAGTAAAGTGGTTATAGAAATAGACAGCTGGAATCGCCGCAAATAGGCCTGCAGCGGTCGCAACGAGAGCTTCGGCGATACCGGGCGCAACAACGGCTAAGTTGGACGACCCACTGGCACCAATGCTTTGAAATGCGTTAATGATCCCCCAGACTGTGCCAAACAGTCCAATAAACGGTGAAATGCTGGCTGTGGTCGCGAGAAGCGGTATATGTCGTTCAAGTCTATTGATCTCGACATTCGCGGCTCGTAGTAAAGCACGGTCTAACGAATCAAAACTTTGGAGTACGGACCCTGTCCGCGTTTGGTCTGATGTGTCAGGCTGATATAACTGTGAATTAATTTCAAGATAGCCAGCCTGGAAAATCCCGGCGAGTGGACTTGCAGTAAGTGAGTCGCAAACGGAGTGGACATCGGAGAATTTGCTGCTTCTCCGAAAAATTTCATTAAATGTGTCGGTCTGCGTTTGAACCAAATAAAACTGCCAGAATTTAAAGGCTGTAACGGCCCAGGAGCCTATAGAGAAAAACAAGAGCACGAGCAGTACAGCTTGAGCAAGGAAGGACGAGTCGATAATTAATTGAACGATATTGCTTTCCCCAGGCACACTAGCGTCAGGCACCTGCAGGAGAGCAAAGGCGCAGCAATCGAACATACGCACTTAAATCTCCAGTCACGTGAACACTAACGCGTCGCTGGGAGGACGCCGGCTTGGCGCACGGTATCACGGCCGAGACAGGCTGTCAAATCATGTGGTAAAGTGACTAATCCCTTCCGTGCCAAAAACGACGGTATGGTCCGAAAGTAAGGCCTATATTCTTCATGATCCATTCGCTAAGAATCGAGAATCTTGCCATCGTTCAGGAGCTTAACATCGAATTCGAGACAGGTTTCAATGTCTTGACCGGAGAAACGGGGGCAGGTAAGTCAATAATTATAGGCGCCTTGGAATTGCTTGTAGGGCGTCGCGCTACCAGTAATCTTGTCAGGACGGGGTGTGAGAAGGCCATTGTAGAAGCAACTGTCGAGTTCGCTGGTGAAGGCATCTCCACGGTTCGGCGAGAGATTTCAGTTCATGGCCGAAGTCGTATTTTGGTCAATAGGGAATTGTCTACGTCGGCAACTCTCAAAGAGCTAGGACGAGCTTTAGTTGATATTCACGGTCAACACGCACATCAGTCTTTATTGGATGCTCAAACGCATATAGGATTGCTCGACACGTACGCAAAGCTTCAGGCTGCTGTGAAATCGGTTGGCGAACACTTTAAGATTTGGCGATCTGCAAAAGAAGATCTCGAGAAGTTTCGTCATGGGCGGCACGAGAAAGAACGTCATCTAGAGTTGATTCGATTTCAGCTCGATGAGATTGAGAGGATAGCTCCTCAGGAACGAGAAGACGAGAAACTAGGGTCCGAGCGTAATCTTCTTGCGAATGCAGAGAAGATTGAGCTTTTGTGTCGAGAGACCTATGGTGTGCTTTATGAGGACGAAGATTCGATCCTCTCTCGGTTCGGGCGTGTTCGGCGAAACCTGGAGGAACTTTCGGTAATTGACGAGGCGACATTCCAGCCTTACACAGATACGGAAGGAACGATTGTCCCGACCTTGGAAGATCTTGCGACATTTCTTCGGTCCCATGCTGCCACGGTCGAGAGTTCTCCGTTAAGGCTAGCAGAAGTTGAATCACGTCTTGCTGAATTGGAAGGATTGAAGAAGAAGTATGGTCCAAATCTTGGCGATGTGCTTTTGCATCGGAGGAAATTAGTGGATGATCTTGGGGAGTCTGCAAGCGAAGGAGTAGACGAGAAAACTTTTGCCGGCCGAGTTGAGGAAGCATCACAAGCGTTTAGGAAGGATGCTCTTGAGCTATCAGAAGTACGAACGCGCGAAGCGGCAAGACTTGGCGGAAGGTTGGGAGAGGTGTTGGCTGAGTTGGCGATTCCTTATGGACGAATCGAAGTGCAGGTGCGGCAGGAGACTACGACGGACAGATGGAGTGAGAATGGCGTTGACTGTGTGGAAATATTCTTTTCGGCAAACCCTGGGGAGAGTTTAAGACCTCTTGTTGATGTTGCGTCCGGGGGGGAGTTATCCAGGGTGATGCTGGGATTAAAGACGTTAGTTTCCAATGATTCTCCAGGTAAGACGCTATTGTTTGATGAGGTGGATGCTGGAATTGGGGGAGCGGCTGCAGAGTGTGTTGGGATTCGGCTGCGACGGTTAGGTCAGAGATTTCAGGTCCTGTGCGTAACGCATTCGCCCCAAATCGCTGCTTTGGCATCTACTCATTTCAGTGTGTCGAAGACAGTTGCGGATGGCCGCACAAATGCCGTTTTGAAAAGATTGGACGCTTCTGGTCGAGAGCAGGAACTTGCGCGAATGATGACCGGTGGAACGACGAAGGCTGCTCTGAAGAGCGCAAGGGAAATGCTTGAGTTTTAAGCGAAAGCGAAAGCGAAAGCGAAAGCGAAAGGCTGGTTTTGGCAAAGCGATTCTTTATTGAGACATTTGGTTGTCAAATGAACGTTCATGACAGTGAACGACTCAGAGGGCTGCTCGAAACCGCAGGCTTTGAGTCGACCGAGGTCATCGACGACGCAGACCTCGTGCTTATCAACACGTGCAGTGTGAGGGAACGAGCACAAGAAAAGCTGTTCGCTAGGCTGGATCGCTTTAACGGAAAAAGCCGAGAGTCGAGGCCGACGATTGCAGTCACTGGATGTGTCGCTCAGCAGGAGGGAGCGAAAATCCTAGAAAGGTCTCCACTCGTCGACGTGGTAGTTGGAACGCAAGCGCTAACTGCCTTACCTAAACTAGTGCTTCGTGCAGAGCAAGAAAGTGTTCCTCAAATCAATATTGAGCCTTACGACAGTGTCTCTTTTCCGCTAGGCATTGCTGTGCGAAAGGACCCTGTAAAGGCATACGTGTCCATCATCGAAGGTTGCAACGATTTTTGCTCATACTGCGTAGTTCCATACACACGCGGACATGAGAGAATGCGACCAGCATTTGAAATCATCGACGAGATTGCCGAAGCTGTCGCTTCGGGGCGAACTGAAATACATTTACTTGGACAAATAGTTAACCATTATCAGGCTCCAGACATTGAGAAATGCGGATTTTCAGAGCTCTTAGCCAGAATTGACCGAATAGCTGGTGTTAGCCGAATTCGGTTTGCTAGCCCACATCCGAGGCACGTTACAACAAGGGTGATTGATGCGATTCGAGATCTGCCCAGTGTGTGCAAACACCTCCATCTGCCGGCCCAGTCCGGATCGACTCGAACTCTGGAGAGGATGCGTCGTCGATACACACGTGATGATTATCTTCGGCTTGTGGAAAAAATTAGAAGGGCTATTCCGAGAATCGCTCTATCGACCGATATGATCGTAGGGTTCCCAGGAGAAAGCCGGGAAGATTTTGCGGAGACTTTGTCTCTTACACAAGAAGTGGGCTTTAAGAGCATGTTCTCGTTCAAATATTCGGAGCGTCCAAATACACTAGCTCAAAAACGAATGCCCGATGATGTCTCTGAGGTAGAGAAAGGTTTTCGTTTGACTGAGCTGCAGAGACTACAGCAGGGTATTCAATTGAGTCTTAACAAAGAAATGTTAGGTCAGACGGTTGAAGTTTTGGTCGAGGCTACCAGTCGACGAAGGAATAACGAAATGTTTGGTAGAACAACGGGAAATACTGTCGTTAATTTTCCAGGTGAACAACGTTGGGTTGGTCAGCTGGCTAATGTCAAAATTGAACGAATCGGACCAAACAGTGTTTGGGGTCGAGTCTTTGATGTTTAAGGGGCAGCAAAATGCAGATTGAAATGACTATCAAAGGGCTAATGGTTGACCCGATTACCAATATGCCGATCGTTATTCTTCGAGATGCAGATGGCAGTCGTGTTCTTCCGATATGGCTGGGAGTTTTTGAGGCAAATGCGATTGCCCTGCAAATTGAAAATATAGCGACACCGCGGCCAATGACTCACGACCTACTTAAAAATGTAATCCACGATCTGAATGCAGCGGTGGAGAGGATCGTTGTTTCTGATGTGAAAGAGAATACGTTTTACGCCTTAATTCAACTCAAGATTGATGAACAACCCGTTTTTGTAGATGCTCGACCAAGTGACGCTATCGCACTTGCTCTTCGTGTTCGAGTGCCAATTTTTGTTGAAGAATCGGTGATAGACAATGCAAAGAAGATTGAATTTTCACCGAACAAGGAGAACTCCGAACGCCTTACGAAGTGGCTCGAAAATCTTGATCCCGAGGAACTTGGGAAGTACAAAATGTAATGGCGGTGTCGTATTTGTCGGCCGGCAGACATTGCATGTAAGTTATTGATTTCATTTGTTTTATTGTTATCAGTTAATTCCTGAACAATCCTCGATCGCTCAATTTTTATTTTAAGAGGTGCTAAATTCTTGACAGCCGTGTCTGTCATTTCTAGAATAAGATTTGAATACCTCGCTTATGCATGATTCTGACTCCTCGCTGTTTGTTGAGCCTCAGTCGCTTGTTTCCAGCCTATGATTGTCGCCATCGCCAACCAGAAGGGCGGCGTTGGAAAAACCACTACAGCTATTAACCTCGCCTCTGCTCTGGCTCTGAGAGGCAAATCTACATTGCTGGTTGACCTCGACCCGCAAGGAAATAGCACACTTTCATTTGTCGACCGAGATCCTGGGAAACCCACAGTTTATGACTCAATCGCTGAAAACTCATGCGCCTTTTCGGATATTGTCGTTCCGTCGCCTCAAGAGAATCTGTGGATAGCGCCTGCTCGGATAGCTCTCGCGAAGGTCGAAGCGCGTCTTGTCGGCGAGTTGGATGCGCATTTTCGTCTGAGAGAAGGGCTCAAAACGGTCCGAAGGAAGTTTTCGCACATGGTTATCGACTGCCCGCCAACTTTGGGTCTTTTGACTGTTAATGCTCTGGTTGCCTCAAGCCATCTTCTAATCCCAATTCAGTCTTCCTACTTTGCGCTAGAGGGAACTGATGACCTCCTTGAGACGGTAGAAAAAGTCCGGACACGTGCAAATCCAGCGTTGAAGATTCTTGGCGTTTTGATCACAATGCATGATAAGAGAACATCGCTGGCTCGAGACATTAGAATCCAGATTCAAAAAGTTTTTGGATCGAAAGTATTCAAAACGATCATTTCGAAGAATGTAAGGCTGGAAGAGAGTCCAGCGTATCGAGAGTCGATCTTTAGTTTTGCGCCGAATTCAACCGGGGCGGCCGATTACTATCGGCTGTGTGAGGAGGTTATGGACCGTGGCTAAGAGAGGCTTGCCTAGGCGGATTCAAATGCGGCACGATGCTCACTACGTCGATACGCTGGAAGCATCATCTGGCGAGCCAATAGGTCGAAAATTGCCGATAGAGCAATTAGATCCGAATCCAGATCAACCACGGCAAATGATGGGCGACCTCTCTGAACTGATGTCCTCAATCGCGGAAAAGGGCATTATAGAGCCGCTCATAGTACGTACGAGAAACGGAAGGTATCAGATCATAGCGGGAGAACGACGTTACCAGGCGGCGGTTCAACTCGGATTATCAGACATTCCTGTCGTGATTAGGGATGTAGACGACCGTGAGGTTCTTGAAATTGCGCTGATCGAGAATCTTCAGCGTAAGGATTTGACTATCTTTGAGGAGGCTGAGGCCCTTGAAACTTTAGCGAGCCAAGCAGGGTACACGCATGAAGAGATTGCAAAGAATCTTGGTAAATCACGGACGTCAATCACCGAAACAATGAGCCTGAATTCAATTCCTCAGAATGTTCGGCATCTCTGCAAGCTTGGGCGGGTTGCTTCTAAGTCAGTATTGCTGCAAGTCGCGCGTCAGGGAGAAACGACAAAGATGGTCGAGTTCGTGGAAACTCTTGTTTCTGGAGGCGGCGTAACCAGGGAAAAGGCTCGCCAGATATCAGCGGTTCCAAGGCGAAGTGGTGTGACCGCGCGTGCAAAACCTTTTATTTACAGGTACTCTGCAGCAAATCGCAGCTACAAACTGCAGCTCCGTTTCCGAAAATCGGAAGTGCCAGAAAGTGAGCTCATAGAAGCTCTTGAAAGCATACTGGAGGGGCTTCGGTCGAGACGGGTGGACTCAGTCGATTAAGATCAGGCCAAGTTAACATAACATACCTTATCAGACCCATCTACTGGTTGGATATTTCTTGACCAAAACAGTCAAATTTCGACTCCTCAGCATCCTCAAGAAGTTATTCTGCCGATATTAGTCCACTGAAGGGCGTATTTTTACAGGATGATGTTCGGAACTATTGACCGTTATGTGCTGCGCGAGGTCATAGTCCCTTTCGTTTTGGCGTTGTTTGTCCTCACTTTTCTCTTGATGCTACCTCCAATAATGGGCGTCGCTGAGGAGCTCATCGAAAAGGGTGTAGCTTTGGCGACAATCGCCTGGATGATGGTAACGCTGCTTCCACAGGGTCTCGGCGTAACTATCCCAATGGCTCTTCTTCTTGGCATTCTTATGGGGCTCGGACGGCTTTCTTCGGATCGAGAGACGGTAGCCATGCAAGCTTGTGGCGTGAGTATTTTCAAGATCTTGCGTCCGCTGTCAGTGATGGCTTTTTCTCTCGCGGCGATTACGTGCTACGTAAACGTGGTTTCCGTTCCAGATGCGAATCAGGCTTTTCGGGAAATGACTTTCCAGGTTTTGGCGAGTCGCGCCGAAGGAGAAGTCAAGCCTCGTATTTTCTACGACACATATCCAAACATCAATCTGTACGTGCGTGAGGTTTCAACGGAAACTAATGGCTGGCGCGATGTCTTTTTAGCGGACACGAGTAACCCGAAAGAACCAGACATCTATGTCGCCCAAAATGGTCGCGTCGTGATCGACCAAGAGAAGAAAAAGGTTGATCTCATTTTGTATAACGGCACCGGTCATATTTTTGATCAGGATAGCCCTAATGAGTACGAAGTTCATACTTTCGAAGATCTTGTGATTCAAGTCGATGCCGAAACGATGTTTCCCAGAAATGGCCCTCAAAGAGGGCTCGCAGAGTTAACTATCACCCAGCTTCGCGCAGAAGCTGAACGATTGTCGCAGCTTGGTCTTTCAGCTCATGGTCCGATAATGAGCATCCACCGAAAGTTTTCGATTCCCATCGCTTGTCTGGTTTTCACATTGATTGCATTGGGTCTAGGAGTTACGAGTAGGAAGGATGGAAAGCTCGCAAGTTTTGCACTTGGAATTGGCGTTATTTTTACTTACTACGTCATCATGTATACGGCCGAGGCCATGGCAAAGGGCGCGATGGTTTCTCCGCAATTGGCCATGTGGATACCAAATTTGGTACTTGGAGCGATTGGTGTTTTTCTGGTCGTGTGGCGATCGAGATCCGTCGAACGTCGGACTTTCTTTTCTTCTTTTCGAAAGTGGCAACGTTCACCAATCATTGAATCTTCGACCGATCGACCACTTGTTTCAGTAACTGCAATCGGACTAAGCGCCTCTGGTTTCCGCACATTTACCCTGCTTGACCGCTATGTCCTACTTGAATACCTCCGTTGGGCGGGACTTGCCTTTGTTGGACTCCTCGTAATTTTCTATATTTCGACATTCATCGACCTTTCAGACAAGTTATTTAAGGGACAAACCACTGGTTTTGTGTTGTTAGAGTACTTTTGGTATGCAACCCCTCAATTTATCTACTACGTGCTTCCCATTTCGGCACTTGTGGGGACACTTATTACTGTGGGTGTGCTTACCAAAACCAGTGAATTGACTGTAATGAAAGCTTGTGGAATTAGTCTTTATCGGATTGCTTTGCCAATAGTTATGGCGAGCCTTGTTTGGAGTGGAGTCCTGTTCGGTTTAGAGGAGACGATTCTTGCAGAATCTAATCAGAAAGCTGAATTGTTGCGTGGTCAGATACGCACCGGTGCAATTTCGACTGGTCGTGACCGAATTCGGAATTGGGTCGTCGGTAGTGATGACGCAATCTATCATTTTTTAGACTTTGAGGCAGATCGGTCAGAACTCACTGGCCTGACAATTTTTCAATTTGAGGGACGTCCCTGGCGCCTTTATCGAAGGACATTTGCAGCAACGGCCAAGTTTAATGACCAATGGCAAGGTCGTGATGTTTGGGTTCGAGAGTTTCCACAAAACGTGAATAACGTTAGCCAGCCGTATACCGAAGCAAGGACTTTGCGACTTCCTTTCGTAGAGAAGCCAACGATCTTCAGGGAAGAGCGCGTCGAGGCGGCGTTCATGAGTTTTCAAGAGCTTCAGAGGTATATCGAGGAGCTCCGGGAGCGCGGTATAGATGTAACAAGCCTTCTGGTTTCTCTTCATCGAAAATTGTCATTTCCGTTCGTAACATTTATCTTAACTCTCATAGCTGTACCATTTGCCGTAACAACTGGATCTCGAGGCGCGCTCTATGGCATTGGTGTTGGAATCTGTTTGGCATTTAGCTATTGGATAATTCTTAGTATTTTCGGGGCTTTAGGAAGTGCGGGCCTTATTGCGCCTACTTTGGCAGCTTGGGCGCCGAATATTTTCTTTGGAGGCTCAGCTGCCTACCTGTTGTTGTTGGCGAGAACGTGAGAAAGGGGCAAAACTTAATTGCTAACCTTCAAAGACGGTGTGGATGTCTCTGAGAATTAGAGTGCCTTGCGATCCGAGCAACGAATTCGTTGAATCAATTACTAATAAGACATCGTCAACATTGTTTAACTCTGGACGAGCAGGCAAACTTTGATCAATGGCGGTAAAATCTTCAAAAGCAAGCCGGACAGAACTCTCGGTAGTGCCGACAAAAAACGAACGCTTCCAACGTATGTCGTAGTCATCGGATGCAACTCGCAAATGGATCGCGACTCTCATTGGTCTGCTAGCGACGGCATCGAACACTAATAGCTCATTAGACTGTAGCCGGTCCTGGTCAAGCTCATAGACCGCTGCGACGTATGTGTTGGAGACGCTCCCTAGTTCAAATTGGACAGTTACTTCTCGGTTAGCCACGTCGAGGTTTGCCTGAGCATCTGGTCCTACTTCGATTCGCCAACGGTTTTCAGACACGAACGTCTTATCTACCCGGTCGCTGACGTTTACTTCAGAACTCTCACGCGTCTCAGATAAACCTAGATAGATTGGATTGCTGACAATCCAAGGAACAGGCGGAGTCCCGAAAACACCTGGGATGCGAACTTCTACTCGATAGCCAGCTGGAGTGATATTGGTCGGCACAACATGTTGAAGTTCTGAACTAAACGTTTGCGTCACGACCCGGCCGTCTTTTAGTAGAACCATTTCAGTTCCAATAGGTCCTTCCACGGCGCTTCGAAGTGTTACGGGACCATTTAAGTTGACGGACTCCCCCATCTGTATGACCGCTCCAGCCTGTTCTCCCTGAAAACTGAAGTGTGCGGGCTTGGCGATCGCATCCACTGCCGTGAATGTCCTGCCTAACCGAATTCCGTCAAGAAGTGCTTCGGCATCAAGGATAGGATCGCCTAACCATGGTCGTGGAAGTTCAACGCGAACCGCGAAGACACGAAACATCGCTTCATATGCAGGGAGTTCGAGAGCGAGAGATTCTTTGAGATTGTTTGTTCCAAGTGCCTTTATTGCTAACTTGGCATGAGCGTCTGAGCCAGCAAGACCTACAACTTTTCGAGAAGACGTTTGTTCATCCCAACGGGCCAACGCCACACCCGGACGGTCCAGCAGTGTGGCCATGCTTTCTGCCGGGCGTGTCCAATAACCGAGCGCAGCGCCTAATAGACTACGAAGGGTTTCATCTCGCCATTCACTGTCCGCGTTAAGCCATTCGATGCCATCGAATGGCAGATCCCAATTCTCCCACGTCAAATCTTCTTTGGGAGATGTAGGATGCGCCACGATTCCGAAGCCGCCTAATCGGGCTACATCTTCCACAACTCCTTTGGCTTCTCCGCCGAGTGGATACGGGGATCGAGGAAGGTCAAGAGCTACGTAATGTCCCGCATCCGTGCTGATTTCTACTGCCTCGATCAACAAAACGCCATTCTGATAGTTACCTGGAGCCATTTGGCGGGTTCCGTCACCGTGATCGGTCAGGATGACGAAATCCAACCCTGCCTCCATCGCCGCCCAAGAGATCTCTTCTAATGAGCCGCTACCATCAGAACGCTCGCTGTGCACATGAAATGCCCCGCTAACGACCCCGGTCGGTGCCGTACCGTACTGTGGAGCATTTCCATCAACGAGAATAGTCTCTGCGATCGGTGGCCGGGCGAGATAAATTACGATGGACGCTCCGAGAAATAGCGCGACAGCAATGACCATGACGCGTCTCGATAGACGCAAAATGAAAGCCTTTCAAAAACTTAACTAGAGACCGGCGGCTGACCTTAAGTCGGAAGTCTTATTCGTGCGTTCCCACGTAAACTCAGGTTCGCTGCGTCCAAAATGGCCGAAAGCAGCCGTTTGGCGGTAAATAGGTCTTCGGAGCTCGAGTGTGTCGATGATTCCCTTTGGTGTTAATGCAAAATTCTCTCGGACAAGCGAGCTTATCCTAGATTCATCGAGTCGACCCGTGCCAAAAGTCTCCACTAACACCGACACCGGATCAGCGACGCCGATGGCGTAAGCCAATTGAACCTGAACGCGTCCGGCCAAGCCGGCCGCCACGCAATTCTTTGCAATATAGCGAGCCATATACGAGGCCGACCGATCCACTTTCGTTGGATCTTTTCCAGAAAACGCTCCCCCTCCGTGTGGCGCCATCCCACCGTAAGTATCTACGATAATTTTTCGGCCGGTAACACCGGAATCTCCATGCGGTCCTCCAGTCACGAAGCGACCTGTTGGATTCACAAAGATCTTTGTATCGTTGTCCATCATCGATTCTGGAACAATATTATTAATGACGTGCTCTTTGATGTCAGACCGGATTTGATCGATCGAAATTGAATCGCTATGTTGACTAGAAACCACAACCGCTTCAATTCGCCGCGGCTGATCGTCTTCATACTCAACTGTGACCTGCGATTTGCCATCTGGACGAAGGTAGTCAAGGCTGCCAGCTCTCCGGACTTCTGATAATTTTCTTACTAGGCGGTGGGCCATCATGATCGGAAGCGGCATCAGCTCTTCAGTCTCGGTACATGCATACCCGAACATCAGGCCTTGGTCGCCTGCTCCTCCAGGATCAACTCCCATCGCAATATCTGGCGATTGACCATGCAGAGCGGAAAGTACGGCGCAAGTGTCGGCATCAAATCCATATTTCCCACGGGTGTATCCGACTTCTCGAACGGCTGAACGTGCGACGTCAGAAAAATCCTTCTGACAACTCGTCGTAATCTCACCGGCCATCACGATTAATCCGGTGGTCAGGAGCGTCTCACACGCAACTCGACCTCCCGGATCATCGGATAAGACGGCATCGACGACCGCATCCGAAACTTGGTCTGCAATCTTGTCGGGATGTCCTTCAGTGACCGATTCCGATGTAAACAAATATCGCCCTTTTCGGCGCATGTTGCTCCATTTCTTCTTCGTAGGACTTAATTGTCAGGAAGTGTGACTCTAGCCAAGGTTCCATTTGCCTGTCAAACAGCAAAGTAAGTTTTCTCTCATGGTCGCGGATGAAAAGAGTCGTAGATATCTCTTAATCGAGCCTCCTGCACATGCGTATAGATCTGGGTGGTCGATAAATCAGAGTGTCCAAGTAGAGTCTGAATCGATCGGAGGTCTGCGCCTCTGTCAAGAAGGTGAGTAGCAAAAGAATGTCGAATCACGTGGGGACTAATGTTGCCGTGCAGTCCTGCGCCGATTGCATGCTTTCTAAGAATCTTCCAGAATCCAACCCTCGTGAGTCCTTGTCCGTCGCGTGCATTAACAAAAAGTTTTAATGATTTCTTTCCACGAAGCAATTCCGGTCTTGCAACTGCACGATAACGTTGAATCCACTGCACAGCCATCCTTCCCAGCGGAATCAGGCGTTCTTTGGATCCTTTTCCGACCGTTTTTACGTAGCCCGCTGATAGATTTAGGTCTTGGAGACGTAAGAAAACCAATTCCGTTACACGCATTCCTGTCGCGTACAAAACTTCAATCAGCGCCCTATCTCTTATTCCAATGGGCAGCGTCGTGTCGGGTTGCTGGATCAAGCGATCGATGTCATCAAATGTTAGATATCTTGGTAATGCTGGCCATGATCTTGGGGCGCGGAGTTCATCAGCCGGATTTGCTAAAACTTGACCGTCAGTAACCAAAAAGCGATAGAAACTTCGAACGGTGGCAACGCACCTTGCAACTGATCGCGCTGCTAATCCAGAGCCCATCAGCTGCCGAACAAATGCTTCTAAATCGCTCCGATTTAACGTGTCGAGGCGTTTCTTCGATAAAGACGAAAAAACTGTCAATTTCTTCAAATCACGCTTATAACTCTCCACGGTGTTAGGCGATAACCGCCGTGCAACACGTATTTCGTCAAGAAAGCAACTTGTAATTTCAAGATTGATACGACTGATGGTGGTAGGCTTTTTAGACACAATTCTCAACTTGGTCGATAACAGTCGTTTCTAGCCGACCAAGACTAGCATCGAAATGCTCTGTCGGTCTTTCTTTTGTTGTTGAATCCGAGCTTTCACGATTGCTTCACAATTTGACGTGCTTATATAATTCGTCAGTTTAACTGTGGACAGTGGGTTTTTGTATTCTCTGATGAACAAGGGGATTGCCTAATGGCGAGAACGTTCAGGTTGCCTCCGTTAGCTATGGCGTTCGTTGGTTCGTGTCTGTGGCTTGGAAGCGTCCCGTTCCAAGTCTTAAGTTATGCATCTGGTCAAGACGATGCTTTTGAGGCTCAACTCTTCCAGTATGTATTAGTACAGCAGGCCCTATCCGCTGATGATTTTGGTGGGGCAAAAAAAGCCCTTGACGAGTTGGTCTCTATTGCCAGTAATGATGTGGCCCCGCTAGCTCTGGTCGCGTCGAGGACGCCGGATATAGAGACGATGAGAGCTGAGTTCAAACCTTTGTCGGAATATCTATCTGCGTTGCCTCTGCCCCAAGGGTTTGCTCGTGCATACTGCCCGATGTACGACGGAGGGTCCAACTGGGTTCAGGCGGACGGCCCGCTCCGAAATCCCTATTACGGTTCAACCATGCTCACATGTGGAGTGATAGATGCCGCTCCGGGCGCTCATATGGACCACTCTCCTCGTCACGATGGCACAGTGTTTATGGCGCCCGACAGTTTTCACCATATAGAAGGCACTTATCCAGAACCGGGAGTCTTTCGACTTTACGCGACGAATAATTTTCGCGAACCCGTCGATGTAACCCTATGGATGGGGCGGACGGTTCTCGAAGAGGAATACGACGAAGCTACAGATGAGTTTCGCGAGGTTGTGTCTTTTGCATTACTGCCGGCTCTTGATGGAAGTTATTTGGAAGCGGAAGTCGGCGAACTTGAGTTTCCAACGGATATTACGGTCAAACTGAAAGTCATGGAGGATTTTCCTGAGGATAGATTTGACTTTATCTTCTCAGATTTTTCGGGCGGTTCTCTTGATCCGTCTGTGGCACTTTCAGTGGGAGACCCTCCTATCGCTGTGCCTCTATCAGAACGTATCCGACCAGAAATTCCAGTTTTGACTGCAAATATTGTTCAAGAGATTGAGAATCGCGACAGCGAGATTTTGGATCTCGTAACACGAGGAGCCTTTACGGAAATTTTTATCCCGGCGCTTCAGGCAAAGGAACTCGCGCTTGCACTCAATCATCGGACTGAACAGTTACCCCGGCGCCAAGAGATCGACGTCAGAATTGCTGTTCGGAGCCTGGTTCGGGCAGCCTGGTTGCTGGATTGGTACGGGGACCTAGGGAACAAACAGCAGGTTAGCGGAGCGTACTCAATTTTTGGAAGTGCGGTTCAAGACATACTTGAAATCTATGATACTGATGGTTCACGCTGAGTGCTGTCCACCGCGGGGTTTTTGGTTTTGTGTTCCACGCATTCATCCCTATCCATCTATATAACAGATCGAGGTAAGTGAAAATGCAGCGAGCGTGCCGGTCAATTCTCTTGATATTAACTAGCTGGCTTCTTGTCGTTGTTCCGACAGTAGATTCTCACACACCAATTGCCTCCCGCTGGAACTACAACGAACATCTCTTTCCTATTTTTCGAGATAACTGCGGGTCCTGCCATCGTCCGGGAGGTATAGCTCCGATGTCGCTTGTGACTTATCGAGAAGCTTTCCCATGGTCACAATCGATTCGCGAGGAAGTCCTAGCTCTTCGAATGCCTCCTTGGGAAGCCGAGGATGGTTTTGGCGATTTCAGGAACGGGCATGCTTTGTCGGCGCAAGAGATGGATATGATTCTCGAATGGTCCAGCGGCGGCTATCCCCAAGGCCCACGATCGGTCGAACTTGAGGAAGTACCAACAATTCAAGCTTGGACGCTCGGACCACCATCTTCGGTATTGCTCGTAGACGAACCTTTTTTAATAGAAGCTGACACCAGCGAAGTGGTTCGGTATTTTGTCCTGCCGTCTAGGCTAGAGAACGAGCAATGGATCACTGCCGTTGATGTTTTACCTGAGGCCTCTTCCGTAGTTCGTGGAGTGACTGTTTACATCGATGAAACTGGCACTGCAGCGGCTTTGGATGCGGCAGATACCGACCCAGGATTTTCACGACTGGATGATGCACTATTGTCCGAAATATCTCCAATTGCCGTCTGGTCACCGGGTCAGCGTCAAGTCGTCAGAGCGACGGGGACAGGGCATCACCTAGCCAACGGTGCTGATATTTTATTGCGTGTCCATTACAAAAAAACCTGGATTACTGAAGGGCAAGAATTTAGCGATCAGCTTCGGGTTGGGCTTTATTTCGCTGAAGGTGAGACTTCGAGCATCGAGTCGTTAATCGTAAGCTCGCCAAGTGAGTTTCAGGATTTGAATATATCCTTTGTTCATCGTCTTAACGAAGACGTCAATTTACTCGGACTGTTACCGGAAATAGATCTGGATATAAATGACGTGCGCGTCGTGGCCAATACTCCAGACGGAACCCAGATTCCTCTTTTGTTTCTTCGCGAGCCAGATACGGAATGGCCAACTCGATATTGGTTTGAATCGCCTATTTCGTTGCCGGCAGGTTCGGAAATCCTGATTCGCGGTTCATTGCCGGCGGCGTACTCTCATGAACCGAAGACCTCTTTGTTCCATTCTGGCCACCCATCGCCGATCAGGATTCTTGTTGACTATTCTACTGAGAATAGTCGGATCGCCCAGAGGAATTAGTCTTTTCGCTGTATGGAAGTAGGACTTGTTTGCGTGGACTAAGTCAGTAAGCCCTCTGATTGCATCAATTCTGCGTTGAGCAGAGCCGCGCCGGCTGCTCCCCTTACCGTGTTGTGTCCAAGTACAACGAACTTGTAGTCCAAAACGTGACAACTGCGGAGTCGTCCGATGGTTACAGCCATAGCGTCTCCGTTATCAACGTCGAGTCTTGGAGTTGGTCGAAATTTGTCGACGGCATACATGATTGGCTGTGAAGGCGCTGATGGAAGCAGCTTCTCTTGAGGTTGTCCTCTAAATTGTTTAAACGTTTTCTTCAGCTCGTCTAAAGACACTTTTGAGGCCAGCTTTACCGAAACTAACTCTGTATGGCCATTCACAACAGGAACTCGCGTAGCTTGTGCACTAATCGCAATAGGATGCGGGAGAACTCTGTCGGTGTTAAACGTCCCAAGTATTTTTTGAGTTTCGGTCTCTAGCTTGTCTTCTTCACCGTCAATGAATGGAATTACATTGCCGACCATGTCTAATGATGACACCCCTGGGTAACCAGCCCCAGAAACAGCCTGAAGGGTAGAAACCGTTGCAGCAGTTAGGCCAAAGTCTCTCAGCGGTGCAAGGGCCAGCGCCAAAATAATCGTCGAGCAATTAGGATTCGTGACAATCCGACCAGGCCATTTGCGCGAATCCGCTTGTACGGATAATAGTCCCAAGTGATCCGGATTCACTTCTGGTATCAAGAGTGGCACATCGTCGGCCATCCGAAAATTTTTCGAATTGCTAACGATGGTGCGCCCAGCACGCGCGAATTCAGACTCAATGTCTCCGGCGACAGCAGAATCCAGTCCAGAGAAGACCAGCTGCGGTGCTGTTCCAGGAACACATTGGTCTATCGTCATAGAGGCAACGGCCTCTGGCAAGGCGCTTGGGAGCCTCCACCGGGTAGCAGAGTCATAGCTTTTTCCGGCAGAACGTTCGCTCGCACCGAGCCAAGTAACCCTGAACCACGGGTGTCGGTCCAGCAAGGAGATGAACGTCTGCCCTACGACGCCCGTGGAACCAAGAATTCCAACATCAATTCTATTTGGCATTAACTGTTCGATCTTTCTGATTATTCCCTGACTTCGCCAAAAAACTCCGCGTGGACAGCACGTACGGCCTGATCGACGTGCTCTGATGAAATCACGCACGCGACTTTCATTTCAGACGAACTGATACAGTCAATATTGATGCCTTCTCTGGCAAGAACACTGAACATTCGCGCCGCTAGCCCTGGGGTCGACGCCAGCCTTGATCCAACTATTGATATTTTGGCGACGTCTTGCTCGACAATGCCTTCGCTCGTCAAACCGGCGTCCTGCCACATGCGTATTAGTTTTTTCACATCCTCCACAAATTCCGAGTCAAGCACAAAAGTTATTCGTCCTCGTGCGTCGGAACTTTCACTCTGGATTATCAAACGCACACTGATTCCATCCGTGGCAAGACTCTGAAACACTTCAGCGGCCAACCCTGGCCGATCGGGAACATCTCGAAGTGTAATCTTCGCAATCCCCTTGTCACTGCTAACTCCGAGAACAGCAGCCTGTTCGATTTTCATTTCTTGACTCCCGCGAATCCATGTTCCATTTCTCAAATGAAAACTCGATCGGACGTGAATCGGTATGTCGTAGGCCATGCATACTTCAGCCGCGCGAGGGTGCAGTACTTTGGCGCCACTTGATGCCATTTCTATGGCTTCTTCATAACCTATAACCTCCCATTTTTTTGCATTCGGGACCACATTTGGATCTGCTGAAAGGACGCCGTCCACGTCCGTGCAAATCTCGCAAACACGAGCTGACAACGCAACAGCGACCGCCGCACCAGTGATATCGCTACCACCACGACCGAGAGTCGTAATCTCTTGATCGTGCGTTACGCCTTGAAATCCAGCAATGATCACGACGTTTCCCCTATTCAGTTCGGAGAATATACGCGTCGTGTCAATCGATTCAATACGTGCCGCATTAAAGGCGCTATCTGTCTGAATTCCGCATTGGCCTCCTGTCAGGGCAACGGCTGGTATCCCTCTAGATCGTAGCGCTAGACCTAGAAGGGATACCGACACCTGTTCACCGGACGCAAGAAGCATGTCCAATTCCCTTCCTCGTGGCCTATGGGCCACGGCGTGGGCGAGTTCGACAAGCTCGTCCGTTGTCTTTCCCATTGCTGACAGGACAACAACAAGTCGGATACCTTTACTTAAAGACCGAGATATTCGTTCTGCTATTGCTTCTATTCTGGCCGGCGTTGCAACAGATGAACCTCCGTACTTTTGAACAACAACAGGACTATCAGTCTGTTTCACCTCGTTACAGACTCCTCTTCTATATTTCCGGAAGTAGCATCTCGTCTTGCCAATTGGACACAAACTTGATGGAGAAACAAACCAACATCAGTAACGATGCCCACTGTTTGCGAAGAGCCTCGATCTGAAAGTTTCGTAACAACCGACGGATTTATGTCAACGCACACGACGCGCACCCATGATGGAAGCATGTTTCCAACTCCGATACTGTGTAGCATAGTCGACAACATAATCACCATTTTGACATCTCGAAGCGCTTCTGAATACTTGTTTTGAGCAACCACCAAATCCATCTCTGTGTCAGGAAGCGGACCATCGTCCCGAATACTTCCCGCCAGCACAAAATCTACTTCTCGGCTAATCGCCTCGAACATAATTCCCGACCGAAGGGATCCAGACTTGACCGCGGCGCAAAGACCACCAGCGTGGTTTATGGCGTTTATCGCTCGCATGTGGTTCCGATGACCTTCTTCAACCGCAACACCTGCGTTGAGATCTATTCCTAATGAAGTGCCAAAAAGTGAATATTCAACATCATGTACAGCCAAGGCATTACCTGCCAAGAGAACATCTACATAGCCTCGCCTAATCAGTTCTGAAAAATAGGTACTTCCGCCGCTGTGAACGACGACGGGACCCACCACGAATGCAATTCGTCCACCATCAGATTTAACTGTGGTCATCATCTCTATAATTTTTCGAACACTGACCTCGACTCTTCTCTCGCTTGATACGTCGTTAGACATAAACGAAAAACCAAGACGATCTCTTTCTCGAAACTCAGGAGATACTCGAATTCCATTGACGCCACAGACGACAGAATCGCCCTTTCTGACGTCGCGAAGTTTCTTACATGAAACGCTATTCTTAGTGACTACGATAACAGCGTCCATTCTTTGCTCTTTGACCTCAACCCACCGACCTCCATGTCGAATATAAGTTCGGTGATTAGTAGTCGAATAGAAATCGTGAGGTACGCACACATCGCGTTCTGCTAATTTAATAGCAACCTCTCGCTTTTTTGTTGCATGGCACCCGAGGGGAATCAACGCCTCGACAATCTGAGTCAGCTGAGTGGGGCTCTTCCCAGTTATGCGGAGAGTTAAACGAGAAATTCTTTCGTTGGTGCGACCAATATCGAAATCTAGGACTTCGAATGCGCCGTTCCGCTCAATGATTTTGTCAAAAATAGAATTCAACAGTTCAGAATCGACAAGGTGTCCCTCTGCCTCTACAACCTCACTCAATTCAGGGCTCGGCATTTCAACTGCTTGCGTGCTCTCGGCTGTGTTGCTGATCGCGCTCGGCCACAAAAGCGTCGACTTCAGCAAAAGAGCGGCTAAGGGCGATCGGATTCTTTAATGAGTCTGCGATAGCCTCCGTGGTCTTATAGCCATTTCCCGTAATGCAAAGAACTGTTGAGTCGGCCCTATCAATCACATCGTTCTTAACCAATTTTCGGAGTACCGCAAGTGTAGTTCCGCCCGCAGGTTCCGTAAAAATCCCTTCGGTGCGGGCCAAAAGACCCATCGACTCGATGATCTCTTGATCTGACACACTCCCACCACTGCCACCTGTCTCGCGTATTGTTCTTAAGACGTGGAATCCGTCGGCCGGATTTCCGATTGCTATTGATTTGGCGATGGTATCCGGTTTGACCGGTTCCGGGTGTTCCAGCCCTTTCTCAAGAGCGGCAATTACTGGCGCGCACCCTGCCGCTTGAGCGGCATGGATCCTTGGCAAATCACCTTCAACTAGACCTATATCTCGAAATTCCTTAAAGCCTTGAGCAATTCTCGGTAATAGGGTGCCCCCAGCGACCGGAGAAATTACATGTTTAGGAAACTGCCAACCGAGTTGTTCGACGATTTCATATCCAACGGTCTTGGCCCCTTCGGCGTAATAACTCCGAAGATTAATATTGGCAAATCCCCATCCATAACGGTCGGCGATCTGAGAACACAACCTGTTCACGTCGTCATAATTTCCATCGATTGCGACGACTTCAGGACCAGAAATAGCCGAACCCAAAATCTTTCCTCTTTCGAGAGACTGCGGAATAAACACATAGCAAGTGAGACCAAGTCGCGCAGAGTGGGCAGCGACGCTATTCGCCAAATTTCCTGTGGACGCGCAGCCAAACACACTAAATCCGAGTTCGATGGCGCGAGTTGCTGCTACAGAAACTACACGATCTTTGTAAGATAGGGACGGATGGTTGACCGAGTCATCCTTTACCCATAATTCCTTCATTCCGAGCGCCTCGGCTAGACGCTCTGCTCGAACCAGAGGTGTAAATCCAGAATAAAATCCTGTCAGAGGTTCGTTGTCTATAGGAAGAAGTTCCCGGTAGCGCCAGAGATTTGGTGGTCGTGACGCGATGAGTTCTCTTGACAGAATCCCCTTGATGCGAGCCCAGTCGTAAGTCACTTCAAGTGGGCCAAGACATTGATCGCAAACGTATATTGCTTTCGCCGGAAAACTAGTCTGACATAGAGAACATTGCATCCCTGTTATGAAACTCATAGTGGCTGGTCCTCCCCCGATAGTATCGGCATCACTAACGGAGGCCTAACGTGAAACTTTAATCCGGAAATTTCTTCCATTGCATCATCGACTGCTTTAGAGCTACACGATTCGAGAGTTATAACAAATGGCAATTCGTTTTTCGACCACCCCGGATCTTGAAGAACTGAATCGATGTTCACGGCATATCTCGAAAAGGTAGTTGCAAGTGAGCCAATAATGCCAGGACTGTCTGCAACAATGAATCGCACATAATGGCGTTCGGTGAAATCTCTCATGACTGCGCATTCTTCTGTTTCACAAAGCCATTGTCCTGTTTCGAATCTTCCACCAGTCACGATCGCTTCGAGGTCGGATACGACCGCTACGGCAGTGGGAGAGCCACCAGCCCCTGCTCCTGAGAATGCTGTTTCTCCACCGAATGTCCCGCTCACTACTACAACGTTTTCGTTGCCTTCCACTCGAGCCAAATGGGACGAAAGAGGAACCAAGGCTGGTCGCACGAACGCTTTTACCTCAGCGGCATCTTCAAGCACTTCAGCTCGAGCAACTTGACGAATCGAACAGTTCAAGCGCCGCGCATAGATAAAATCAATCGGCTCGATGCCGCGGATAGATGCGAGTGGAATCGTGTTCACGTCGAGTTGACGACGTAGGCCAACCATTGACAAAATTGCAAGCTTTGCCCGTGAATCGATTCCATCTAGGTCAGCTGATGGATCTGCCTCAGCATAGCCCAATCTCTTCGATTCATCGAGGGCATCGTCGAAACTGACCAAAGCTTTTTCCATTCGTGTCAGAATAAAGTTGCATGTTCCGTTAAGGATTCCCAGAAGACGAATCAACCGGTCACCTGCAAGTCCATCCCTTACTCCTCTGATAACGGGAACACCACCCGCAACGGCAGCTTCAAACAAGAGATGGCAATCGTGTTTTGCCGCAAGAGCGATTAGTTCAGGTCCTCGCTCAGCGATAATCTGTTTGTTTGCCGTAACAACGGATTTTCCACGCCTCAACGATTCTCGGATCCATTCCGATGCCGAGTCAATGCCCCCTATGAGTTCGACTACGACATCTGCATTCGAAGACATTACTTGACCCATTTCATCGGTCCAGACAACAGTCGGAGGGATCCAATCGACCTTCTTGCGATCGATGTTTCGATTCACGATGTGAGTAAGCTGCAAACGCTTGTGGTCACCTTCAATGAGGAGACGAGCAACCGCCTGACCAACTGTGCCGAATCCGACTATCGCAACTTTAAGCACCAAACCTCACAAGATTAATCACAAAAAAAGGCCATCTGTCCCTGTGGACGATGGCCTACAGAAACACACCGTATCCACACTACATCATCCAGCACTGCTCTTCCATTTTGTCGGACCGGTCCGCCGAATGTAGAAACAGACTGTATTCACAATATCTCGGCTACGAGTGTAGATTTCTGGATTTCGGTCCGCAGCTAGTTATATATTGACGCTTCTAAGCAAGTCAAACTCTGGATTCAATGTGTATCCGAAGAGACCAATGGTAAAGCCGTCAAAGTGGCAAGATCTGCCCACTGAAGCCATTAATCAGAATTCGCTCGACATGGATCTTGCATCGACTGGAGATTTGATCGATCTCATGCTCCAAGAGGACAAAAAAGTAGTTAGTGCGGTACGTCAGGAAAAAAGAGCTATTGCGGCTGGCGCCGAGTTAATCACCACCTCCCTAAAGAATGGAGGAAGGCTTATCTTCGCCGGTGCAGGCACGAGCGGCCGCTTGGGTGTGCTCGAAGCGGCGGAAATGAATTCGACTTTTAGCACGCCAACAAAAATGGTTCATGCCATAGTGCCTGGCGGCCGGATCGGCTTTTTCCATCCCCGGGACGGTGTGGAGGAAGACCACGAACAAGGGTCAAGAGCAATCGGACGTATCCGTCCGACGAAAAAGGACGTCTTAATTGGCGTCTCAGCAAGCGGCATGACGCCGTTTGTTCGTGGAGCCCTAACGCGAGCGAGACGTGTCGGAGTCAAGATTATTTTCGTGACGAGTTGGCCAGGCACTGAACTTCAGACTTTTGTCGATGTTATTATCGCCCCAAGCGTCGGTCCAGAAGTAATTGCCGGATCAACAAGACTAAAAGCTGGGACTGCAACTAAGATGGTTCTCAACATGTTGACAACGGTCTCAATGGTTCAGATAGGAAAAACTTACGGAAACCTCATGGTCGATGTCAGAACTAACTCCGAAAAGGCGCGCGACCGCGCACGAAGAATAGTGACACTCGTAACCCAGCTTAATTATGATGAAGCAGGAAAGTTGTTGAAACGCGCTCGGTGGAACGTCAAGGCCGCGATTGTGATGGATATTGCTGGGGTTGACTATAAGAAGGCCGTTGCACAGCTCAAGAATTCAAACCAGGTCGTCAGGTTGGCACTTGCGAACGCCTGATCGGCATTATTTGCCAATGCTGGACCGAATAAAATGAAACTGGCCGTTTGGGCTTTGCTTCTCTTTTTTCACACTATTTGAAGAATTTCGTTTATGGCGTGAATCTTCAATTCCGCAAATCTCTTGGTGCATAGACTTGGGATCGAAGTGTACTTTTTTTCTGCGGCTTAACGTCCGTTTCTCGGAGCTTCGAGATTCAGGTGCGACATGAAAGCGCGTCTTGATTTTTCGTCCGCGGAATCGATTCTTTCACGAGCTGTCGCCAAGATGGCTTTTCCAGCCGCAGTCGCCGAGGTCGGCTCCCATACCGAGGTAATTTGGGAGGAAGCGTTCGGCAGTATTGGCAGCGTTTCGAAACGTCGTGCAACTCAGGCAACTATGTTCGATTTGGCGTCGTTGACAAAAGTTATCGTCACAACGACACTCGCAATGCGCGCCGTCGATATCGGTCGACTTTGTTTATCAGACAGACTTTCATCGTATTTGCGAGAATGGAAGGGCGTTGAACGTGAAATCGTAACGATCGAAGACCTCCTTGGGCATTCATCCGGACTAACTGCTCACCTTCCTTTCTTTCTCGATCACACTAATCAAAAGGAATTCGAGTACTCCATTTGCGCCCTTCCGCTTGAATACGCGCCACGAACACTCTCGCTCTACAGTGATCTTGGCTTCATGCTTCTAGGCTTTATTCTTGCGGATGTGGACCCGAATCATTATTCCCTTGATAAACAGTTTCAATTCCTTGCGAAGAGTCAAGAATGGTCTGAACTCTGTTACTGCCCTCCTCCGGTATTGCGAGACAGAACCGCCGTGACTGAATTCGATTCCTGGCGAGGAAGAAGCGCTCACGGTGAAGTTCACGATGAAAATGCGTGGGCGTTAGGTGGGGTCGCGGGGCACGCTGGTCTTTTTGGTACTGCGCGAGGGGTCGGACAATTTGCTCAGCAAATTCTAAGAACCTTTCGCGGCGATGAAACGCTCGTTTCTCAGTCCATCATGGACTACTTTGCGAAAAAAACATCCGTACCGAAAAGCTCGAGGGCCTTAGGCTGGGACACTATGCTCCCCACCTCGTCCTGCGGGACAAAAATGTCATTTACTTCTATCGGCCATACTGGTTTCACAGGCACGTCACTTTGGATAGATCCACGTGCTGATATCTACATTGTGTTATTAACAAACAGGGTAAATCCATCTAGGCAAAACAATTCAATTCTTGAAGTACGACCGCGATTCCATGACGCCGTGATGGACGCCGCTTTCTCTTAATCGAGATTTCTCCACTTTTGTTTCGTTCTTCAGAAGATCCGGGCGAGAGACAGTATCGCTTGAATCTCTCTGCTGATTTGTCGTAGTCGGGCTTCTAAGAGGATTTAGCGGATAGAACAAATCGATCTAAAACTAATACCTGAACAGAGCTGCTCAAAAACGGCTGGTGAATCCATTTTATTAATCAGAACTATTGCCGCTAAAGTCGCTGCTTTCCAGAGCGATGAATTTCCACTCACTATACCGATCAGCCCCCCGATATCGACCGATGGCTAGCTCCTTACTCTTGCTCACCACTCCAACAATGCCGCTTTGTAAATCACCACCCCTACGGTCTTCGATTTGCTCGTTCATCCCACCAAGGCGACCTCCACTGGTGCGAGTGCTATTGTTACTTTCGCGCCTATTACTGAATTCGTCCGTCGTTTCGATTTGCCCACTAAGCCGAGCTATCTGTTCTTGGAAAACAAGTTCGAATGAGCCATCCTTCGTCATTGGGTCAAGATAACGTTTACGCAAAAACCTGCCCTCAATCAGTTCCTCTATACTCTCAGGAAATCCGCCAGCGACCTGTCTTTGATACAAGATAACTGCTCGAGCATATTGCTCGCCACGAAAAATCAACTCCGCCTCTTTTTCGCGTCTTGCTTGATGCGTCCAAACTGGTAAGACTACAGACGTCAATAACCCCATCACAGTCAGACTTGCCAAGAGAAACGCCATCGCGAATCCCTTTTCGCGCGCACCTCCAACCGTCGAATCTACTACAAGAAAATCCTTATCTTCGGCCAATCGTCACCAGTCAGCGTATGCGGAACCGTCTATCGCGGTTCCAGTGGATCCACTCATGATGTCGTAAATTCCAGACGATCGAAAATCGGTAGCATCCATTTCTGATAAAACCGTGCGCCAACTTTCCGTGGACTCCGTAAATGGGTCAAGCGGTACCGCTCGAAGATAGCCGTAGCTAACGAGATCGTAGAGTTGCTTCGGATACTCTTCTCTATCCGAATAATATTGATCAATCGCGTCTCGAATTCGAAAAAGGTCTTCCTTCAGGACAGCTTCACGGGATCGCGTAATAGCAATTCTGTACCCAGATAGCGCAATACTCGCTAAGACAGTCATCAACGCGATCACGACGGTTAGCTCGATCAAAGTCCATCCGTCCCGATTTCTGACTGCAAATCGTATTACCAATCTCTGTACCTCGTGCCGTTTAGTGCAATGCCTCTTGAGGTAGTGAACACGTCGTAGACATTTTCGCCACCCCACGATGATGCTCTAGGCGGATCGTCGTATGCACGAAGCCCCCAATCTGTCCCTCGGGTAATCGGATCAATTGGAATTCTTCTCAGAAACCGCATCTTCTCACCCTCGGAACTACCAACCATTTCGACACCGTCAACTAGCGTCACTAAATCTGGAGGGTATCCTTGGTTTCGAATTTCAATCGACGTATCCCCTATTAAACCAAGGTCGACGGCATCCTTATAATGATCAATCGCAGTTCGCATTTCTCTTAAGCCCCGGCGCAATTCAACCTCTCGTTGTCGTTGGACTACTATCCTGCTCAAGGGTGCGACTGCCGACGCAAGCACCAAAAGGATCGTAGTAACAACAAGAAGTTCGACAAACGAGTAACCACCAACTCTGGCAATCTTGAATGTCACGGTGGTCTTCTTTCATCAAAAATCAGAAATTCACTTAACACTACTCACCAACTTAGAGTAGATGTCTATCTTGACGCCGTGACGCTTTCTTTCTTGCACGTCAGTATCTATCAGCTGCACGTATTTAGAATGATCGGACTAAGAACATTGCTACAAAACTTCAGTCTGTGGCGACGCATAAAAATAAGTCGCCAAACCTAGTCTTAACACCTGAAGGCTTTCCGCCGAGCTATTATCCGTAAGCGAAATTTCTTCGATAACGATAAAATCTGACCCAGTTTCAAGCGCGTACAGAAAGCGCCGGATGTTTTCGTACCTTCCTTCTAAACGCAAAGAGATTCTAAGTCTCCGCAAGTCACCAAAGAATTCAGTATCCAACGATGTCGTTCGACGTTCCATTACAAGGTCATTCTGAGAAGCAAGTGTGGTCAGGGTTCTCGATGACATTGCACGCGCGCTCGTTAAATCACTTTCAAGGGCTTCCCCGTAAAACCGTTGGAGTTCGGCAGTTGCCATGTTTTGGCCATCGAGCGTCGCCTCTGCCCGCCTTAAATCTCTCAGCGCACGATCTCTGTTTAAAAGCCCAAGATCCGTGCGCTGCGACGATCGTTCCACCCTCTCAGACCAAGGGGACACGACAAGCAACAAGAGAGCAATGTCAGTCGCAAGAAGTCCGGCTACCACAAAAGAAGCAAATCGATTATCTAACATCACACGCTTGGCGAACTTCATGGCGCCACTCCCGATTCGGCGTCTTTGATCCCCGACTCTTTCCGTCTTAGGTAGCGTCCTCTTAAGATAGCTCTGTATCGGCGATCGCCTGTTATTTCCTCCTCATCCGCGAGAACGTCGGTGAACGAGCCCGTCGATTCAAGACGTTCAATGAACTCATCAATATCCGCAACCGATCGGGCCACTACGTTAATTGTGACGATAGTTTCCTCGCCGTCATGTTCCGGACGGAGTCCAGTTACGATAACTTCGTCTGGCAGAGTCTCCTCAATTAGACCGAAAAATTGACTCCACGAGAAAACACGTTGCGCGATTAATCTGTTTACGTTCTCGACAGCATTGATAAGCGGCTCCACGGCATTATCCCCGATGTATTGTTCAACCGCGATCGTCTTGGATCTAATATCTGTCGTCTCCCGCTCAACTATGTCTGCCGACAATCCCAATTCTGACTGCGCAGTTGCCAATTCGAGTACGCTGGTCATTCCACCAAAAAGAAGACTTGCGCCAAGGAGTCCTAAAACCACAAAACCCCAATGGACGCCTCGTTCGTTGTAATAGGGCCTTGTAGAAAAATTCATTCTCAGCATGGTTTGACCGTTTAGGCGACTGGGAACGATCCGCGCAAAAGTATTCCAAGTGGTGCGGCGAGTGAATCGAAATTTTCAATACAGAAGTTAGACTTATCAGAAATTCCGTGCCGCAACACCTCGCCTACCGATGTTAGTGAACTCTTGAACCGCTTCTCCAATTGAACCCGAACCTCGATATTTTCAGAAAGCGACCATTGCTCGCTTGATTCTATGTTTAAAAGTACTGATTCGAACTCGGCACCAGCGAGCCGATCACGGTAGTACATAGATGTCTGATGGACGAGCTCCAATAACTCATCTACGCTTCCAGTTGATCGGTTTCTGAAGAAAATCACATCACTGTCTCGAACGACAACCAAGGTGCAGAATTCGTCGGCTATCTGAATGAACAAGCAATCCCCTGTTGCCACCTCTGGCGACACCTTGAGCACTGAGTTAATCACGTTAAAAGTGCCCAGGTCAATCAGGCCCGGACGTATTCCCGCCTGCAGAAACACTTCCTCATATTCCTTCACAATCACGCGTTTCATAATTGATACGACGAACTCTTGCCCTACTTCTAAGGCAATCCCGTCTTCGTACGCCATCTGTGCGTCATCCATGGAAAACGGTAATCCATTTGTCATTCTCCAACCGAGCATTTGGTGAAGGTCGCGGGATCGCCCAGGGACTTCGTCAAACTGAATCAACGCCACTTTGGCTACGACGTCTGGGAGTACAAGGCCGACTCGTTTTGAATCGGAGCACAGATCTTGTACTACATCCTTAATCGCGCCAGAAAGGCCGGCTGAATCAATCACATTCGCTGAATTAATATTCGGAATCAATGTATTCTGCGGAAGTGTGACCGATGCACAACCCTCGATTGCAGGACGATCACCATCCCAGGATATCCGAATGGCGCGCACTTCCCGTCGTGTTAATGACACGGCAATGCAAGGTGCTGGTGTCGTCACTAGGTTCCGAAACGTTGAGTGAAGACTAGTCAGCAAATGTCACCTTGTTGATTTCCCGAAGAGTTGTTCTTCCAGCCAGAACTTGTTCGACGGCAGTCTCTCGAAGGAAACGCATGCCTCCTCTGGCCGCTTCTCGTTTAATGTCAGCTGCTGATTTTCTGTTTAATATCATCTCTCGAATTGAGTCATTTAGGTTCAACAGTTCGTAGATCGCCGTTCGGCCCCTGTACCCCGTACCGGCACAGTCAATACAACCGGCTCCCTCAAAAAACTGGAATCCACTAGCTGACGGTCGTTCTATACCGGACTCTTTAAGTTCTTCGTCAGAAATAACTTCCGGACGCTTACACTGAGAACAAATCGTTCTGACCAAACGCTGAGCCATTACGCAGTTAAGTGCCGAAACGAACTGATAAGGCTCCACGCCCATATTAATGAATCGCCCGAGAACATCGACCACGTTGTTCGCGTGAACGGTGGTAAACACAAGATGTCCCGTAAGTGCAGATTGTGTGGCGATTTGGGCTGTCTCTGGGTCTCGAATCTCCCCGACCATTATCTTGTCTGGATCATGTCGAAGAATCGATCTAAGCCCTCTAGCGAATGTGAGACCCTTTTTCTCGTTGATAGGGATTTGGGTGATGCCTTTCAACTGGTATTCGACCGGATCCTCGATCGTAATAATCTTGTCCTCAGAAGATCTGATCTCCGATATTGCTGCATAAAGAGTGGTCGTCTTCCCACTACCTGTTGGGCCTGTGAGCAATACCATTCCGTAAGGCTCTGCAATTAATCGTCGAAACCGAATTAGTTCTTTCGTCGAAAAACCCAACACATCGAGCCTTAATTCTTTGAACTGTTCGCTGATGGATTCCTTGTCAAGTATTCGAATCACCGCGTCTTCACCATGAACGCTGGGCATAATGGAGACACGAAAATCGATTGTTTTACTTGGCATTCTTAATCGAAAGCGCCCGTCCTGCGGCACTCGCTTTTCAGCAATATCCAGCTCTGCCATTACCTTGATCCTGGAAAGAATTGCACTGTGGTGTTGTTTGTCAATTGGCTGCATTGCCTGTTGCAACACGCCATCGATTCGATACTTGACATTCAGCGAGTCATCCTCAGTTTCAACGTGAATATCACTTGCACGTCGCTGAATCGCCGTGAAGATGATTGAGTTCACGAGTCGAATCACTGGACTCACATCAGTGGCCAAGCGTTCGACAGTCAGATTGTCATCACCTCGTTCGTCTGATTGAAGCAGCTGAAGTTCGAATCCTTCGGTTGCCTCATCTAAGACACGTTGGGAACCTGCACTTTTTTTGAGAAGCTCATCAATCGCTGAAGCGGTCCCTACGGCCACGGTTAGCTGCGTGTCAAGAATTGCAGCTAACTCATCAATCATCGGCAGATCTGTCGGATCAGAGACGAGGATAGTCAACCCATCGCTATTGCGCTGTCGTGGCACAAAACCGTATCGCGACATTAGACCAGTCGGAATTGATCTGAAGAGTTCTTGATCAACCTGAAAATCCTCTATATCGACGTATTCCATGTGATATCGGCGCGCAAGTTGCTTTGCACGCGATTTCTCTGACTCAGGTTTGCTGGCGCTACTCACCGAATCTGCTGGCCGACGGTTTTGAGCTGACACTTTTGTTAGCGCCGCTTTCCGATCTTGACCGTCTGCTCTGGTGACGCTGTCTCCCGGGTCCGCGTTCATTGAACGACGGCTCCAATCTGTAGCAAAGGCCAGTAAAGAACCAATAGCAGGGTAGCGATCACAACGCCCATGATGACAAGAAGTAATGGTTCCACAACTGTTATGAAGCGTGAGAGCGCAGTTTCGACTCTCTCGTCAAAAAAGTCAGCAGTGTTATCAAGCATGTCCTGTAGAGAACCCGTGGATTCACCAACTTCAATCATTTTCACGGCAACGCGTGGAAATATTTTCCTCCCGGCCAACGCTTCCGATAGCGCCTGACCCGACTCCACTTCTCTAGATAGGTGTCCAATCTGTGCACGGAAATGTCGATTGCCAACAGAACGAGCCGAAACGCTCAAGGCAGACACTAGAGGAATTCCTCCGCCTAGCAATGTGGCCAATGTCCGGACGAATTGGGCGGTTGAGAACTTTTTGGCAACCGCGCCAATCACTGGCAGTCGAAGAACAAAAAGGTCAAGCATCTCCTTCTGCGCGGGTCTCCTCAACCAAACCACAATTGAGCAAATACTTAGCAGGGCTCCACCCAAAAGATATAGCGATGAGTCTATGAGTATGTTTGAAACATTGACAAGAACAAGCGTTGCAAAAGGCAACGTAGCTCCCATTCCCCCGTAAAAATCTGAAAACTCAGGGACAACGCGCAAAACAATCACCGCAACGACCAAAAGGGAAAGTGCCAACAAAATGCATGGATAGATCAGAGCCGAGATAGTTTTTCGCTTTACATCAGACATTAGCTTTGCGTACACGACGTACCTTCTAATCACCTTCTCCAAGCTTCCACTTTTCTCGCCCGCCAAAAGCGAGGCAATATAGATTCCAGGGACTGCTGCTTTTCCAGACTCGAATGCTTCGGAAAGGCTGGCACCGCTCTTGACGTAAGAGTAAACAGAGTCCACAAGCGAACCTAGGCGAGGATTGTCGGCCTGGTTACGAAGAATATCGAGGCACTGCAAAAGAGGCATCCCCGATGCGAGCAAGGCGGCCAATTCCTGATTAAATATTATGAAATCCGCTGAGCTCACTTGGCCAAATTCTGGCCATCGAAATCCTGTCCTATTAAAGACTTTCTGTCTTCTAAGCGACAGAATGAAGAGTCCTTGCTTTTCGAGCTCTTGGCGAAGCTCTTTCTCCGTTTCGGCGAAGTACGTCCCTTCGACAACCTTCCCAGTGTCAGCGCCAAGTCGGCAGTGGAATTCCATGCTGGTATGAAATCAGCAATCTGCGACGCCTCTCCGAAAAAAATCGCTTCGTGCTGATGGTAGAAGCACATACTTAGCATAATGCGGAAGGAGACCCAATGGAGAAATTGGGTACGCAGTGAAGAATTTTCTGAGCTCAATTCAGTCAAAATCAATCAAATCAAGAATTCGACCGACAAATCGCTGTGTTTCTGGGTACGGAGGAACCCCTCCGTATCGCCTCACGGCGCCTCCTCCAGCGTGATAGGCCGCAAGCGCACTCTCAATTTCGAATTCTTCCAACAGCGTCTTAATGAGTCGCGTGCCTGCTTCGACATTCGAGTAGGGGTCAAATGGGTCAGCAACGCCATATTTGCGCGACATTACCGGCATCAGTTGCATTAATCCCTGTGCTCCTTTCGGGGATTCAGCGTCCGGACGATATCCTGATTCGACTTCGATAAGTGCATGAATCAGGTAAGGATCAACGCTGTGCCGAATGGAGACGCTTGCAACTATTTCCGCGTATGGCCGAGAAGTCAGTCGATTCTCCGACCGTTTTTGTTGACGTGCCTCTACTCCAGAAATATTTGTGATTCCAATAGACCACTTCGGAATATTCAATGTTTTGTGGGGGACATTCGAATCTGCGATCTCACCCTGGTGATGGCTAGAAACCACAGGGCTGTAGTTATCTGGTTGTCTGTTTCCAAGAAACAACTCTATCGCTGACAATGATGAAGCCAAAGAGATAATCGATAATCCAAGAAGCGAGAGAATCAAACTAGACCGATAAAAAAACATAACCGTAACTTAACACGACAGGTCAAGATGACTCAAACGAGCCGATTTCAAATATGAGCAGTCCTGTTCTCATGAACCATCGTGTGGCTGGATAAGTCAGACTCCGACATCCGCGGCTCGACTTTACTACGAGCTACGGCACCCACCGTCGGATTCACGCGATGACTGAATCGATGTATCCACAGGGTGTGCGGCTTTTCCAAAGAAAATCTCGTTCGCTCCGCGGCGCTGGTTCGAGGCTTCTTACAACCTTACGGACGATCATGCCGCGGGGAGGGCATTTCGCTGCTCTTGAGGAACCCGAGTTACTCACAAACGACATCCGCATGTTCTTTCGTGTAGTCCGCTAAATTTCGAATTTCAAAACAAAAACAAGAAGAACCATTTTCCGGTGACTTCTTTTAGCCTGTCAGATTTGAAAACAATCACCTCTGCGCCCATATGCAAGAAATACGCAGAGCACGGCAAGGACACCCGCTGGGATCGCTTGGGGCGCGGGATCGTGCATGAAGTGCAGGACAGTCGCACCTGCGACGATCACAGCAAGACCGCCAGCCGCCAACGGTGCAAGTCGCGGCAGAAAAAGCCCAACCGCGCCCGCAACTTCAGACACACCGATAAAACGCATAAAAGACACGCTCAAGCCGAAGCGCTCGAAGTTCTCGGCCATCCCCTCTGCACCAGCAACCTTAGGAATGCCCGCTATCAGAAATGCAACGGCGAGCAGCCCAGTTGTGCTCGTTACCAACCAAGACCGTTTTTCGCCCATCCGTCCCCCTCCAGCAATCCGTGTCAATTCTGCGTGTGATTGAGTGATTCAACGAAACAGTAAAGCAATCGAATCCCCAACTCTCGCCGATCGTCTATCGAGTCTCCGTGGTCGGCTGGCACAAAAGTCGGAGCTACATGTAGGTCTAAACGCACAGAGTCGTCATTGCCGAGGTCCTCTGTTCGAATCACCGTCTTAAGGATGTGCCGTTCATTCGAATCTAACTCAATCTGTTTAAGGACTCTTTCTCCGGAATTGATCGATAGCGTTTGATTTGCTCCCAAAAGGACTGAACGTCCTTCGAACTCCATGACAAGCGTGACATCTGCTCGAGGATTCAAGAACGACAGCACGCTTCGTGCCCCCATCCAACGCCAGCGGTCACTTCCATCATTCGAAAACTCCCAGGGGAACCAACCATCTTCGTACTCGAGAAAACTAGTTTCTTCCTGAGGCTCAAGAGTTAGCTCCGCAGCACGGTAGACCCATTGCGATGCGTTTGCTCCGACAAGCGGCACCGCTTCTCCAGAACTCTCAGAATAGAGGCTGATAGCGACGAGCACCTCTCCAATATATGGATACATCGGCACGTGAACACGGTGAACATATTCAATGATCTGGCCGGAACTCCATGTTGACGCTGGCCGTGGCAAATCGTGACTCTCTTCCCAAAGAAGGTTTTCGTCACCATCCAAAAAAGAAAGAACAGCTCGATAGTTGCCCTCCAAGCGTTCAAACTTCTCCAATGTGATGAACTGAACTTGCACCTCAATTGGACCACCAAGAGGAACCGTTGAACGGTCGAGAAGAAGTGAAGCCTGCAGCGAAGGATTGACACCAGCTCCACATCCTATTGAAAGCAAAAGCAGGCAAACTAGCGGCGCACGGACAAAAATTACCGCTATCGTTCCATAATGCCCGTTCTTTCTCAACCGGAACCCCTTCATCGTCCAACCCTAGTGTGTTGCTGCGCCCAACGCAAATGTGGTACAGTCGCAACGCTCAATCTTCTTTTTCTATAACACCGCTCACGCACGCACTAGAAATCATGACACACGAAGCCCTTGGAATGGTGGAAACAAAGGGCCTCACGGGCTCAATTGAAGCTGCGGATGCGATGGTAAAGACCGCCAACGTTGTCCTGGTCGGAAAAGAATTTATCGGCTCTGCGTACGTCACCGTTTTGATACGCGGAGACGTCGGGGCGGTCAAGGCTGCCACCGACGCTGGTGCTGCAGCTGCGCGTAGGGTTGGCGAGTTGATTTCGGTTCATGTGATACCAAGACCCCATGACGAAGTGGAGAAGTTGATTCCACAGATTGAGACAGATCGATAGTTCGTCCTTTCCACGAAATAACCCAAATAGGTCCACGCGACCATGACTGAGCCCAACAGCGCTCCGAGTCTTGACGAAAAGTCAGTCCAAGAAGCAGCGTCGCTGGCGGCGCGTGCGTCAGATGCGCAAAAGCAGCTTGCCGAGCTAAGTCAGACCCAGGTTGACAGAATTGTCAACGCTGTCGCGGATGCTGCTTTTAACAATGCGGAAGCGCTTGCCTCTGCCGCGGTCGACGAAACTGGCTTTGGTGTGCTCGAAGATAAGATTGAAAAGAATATTTTTGCCTCAAAGAAGGTGTATGAGTTCATCAGAACAATGAAAACCGTTGGCGTGATTTCTCGTGATGAATCTCGCGGACTTATTGAAATCGCAGAGCCATTCGGCGTTGTCGCCGCGATTATCCCTTCCACAAATCCTACTTCAACCACGATCTACAAAGCGCTTATCGCAATTAAGGCCCGATGTTCAATAGTGTTCAGTCCCCATCCTTCAGCAGTTCGAAGCATAGCCAAAACAGCTGCCCTAATAGCTCGAGCCGCCGAAGCTGCTGGCGCACCAAAAGATTCGGTTTCTTGGCTGAATACTGTCACCATAGCCGGGACCCAAGCACTGATGCGCCGACGAGAGGTGGCTGTGATTCTAGCGACCGGCGGTCTTGCTCTAGTCCGCGAGGCCTATTCTGCGGGTAAACCGGCCTATGGCGTAGGCCCAGGTAACGCACCTGCGTATATTGAGGCATCGGCAGATATTCGAAAAGCCGTTCGAGACATCATTACGGGCAAAACCTTTGATAACGGATTGCTTTGCTCATCTGAAAATTCAGTTGTAGTTGATTCAATTATTGGCGAGGAAGTCCGAAGGGAGTTTCAGTCAAACGGTGGCTATTTTCTGAGCGAATCGGAGCAGAAAACTCTTTCGAAAGTTCTGGTAACACCACAGCGACTTCCCAATCCGGAATTCGTCGGGAGATCGGCTCTAGAGATCGCCGGACTCTCAGATATTGATGTTCCTCCTGATACTACCGTTCTTTTGGCGACCCTTGATGGAGTTGGACGCGAGTATCCACTGTCAATTGAGAAACTATGTCCCGTTCTTTCCTTTTACGAGGTCCCAGATTGGAGAGCCGCCTGTGAGCGCTGCAAAGAGATTCTTCGCTACGGCGGAATGGGTCATACAATGGCCATTCATTCACAGAACGACGAAATCGTCCTAGAATTCGGTTTAAAGAAGCCGGCTTTTCGAATCATCGTCAATAGCCCGACGACACATGGCTCTATTGGTCTCACCACTGGACTCGATCCAGCCATGACACTAGGCTGTGGGGGTTACGGAGGAAACATAACCTCTGACAACATAACTCCAAAACACCTAATCAACGTGAAACGAATCGCTTACGGAACAAGCTCGACCAGTCGTCAGCACACACGACCACAATCCCAGTCGATCCGGCTTCCACAACCGCCGGTGCGGAGCACTGAAGAAAATATCCCAAGCTCAGTGATTCTCGAGCGAATTGACAAGAAGATTGCCGCTGAGGACGGACCTGCTCGTGACACCACCAATTCACATTCCCAAGCAACTCAAGGGCTCCAATCTATGCCCGTTGATTTTGTATGCGAGGATGACGTACAAAAAGCGATCCGAGAAGACAGACCGATTTTGATTAACGAACGCACCATTGTCACGCCCGCGGCTAGAGACCTCGCATTAACGCATAAGGTCTTTCGTGAAGAAGGACTAACCAGAATCTACTAATGACGTGCCGAGCGATAATTCTTCTTACTAGTTAGTCAAACGGAATTTGAGAAGAGTCCAGAGAGCGGACACGAAATCTATCCAGGAAATTTTCTTTCCCTCTTTGAAATTCCGGCCAACATAACTGATAGGAATTTCGTGGATCTGAATGCCCTTCTTTAACAACTTAGCTGTAAGTTCGGGTTCTATGTTGAAACGGTTTGACACGAGTTCAACTTCATTCAGCACTCGAGTTCGAAACAGCTTGTAGCAAGTTTCCATATCAGTTAATTTTGACCCGTAGAGAAAGTTTGTCGCCCAAGTTAAAACTCTATTTCCTATTAGATGGCGAAATGTCATCGCCGGTTTTTGCGTAGCCAACCGTGAGCCGTACACTACGTCTTCGTTGCGCTCTCTCATAGCCGAAAGGAGCCTATCGTAGTCCCTCGGGTCGTATTCCAGATCGGCATCTTGGATAATCACGAATTCGGTGCTGACATGTTTTACTCCTGTTCGGATAGCTGCGCCTTTCCCCTTGTTACGATCATGAAGTAGCACTTTCACGCGGCCTTCAGCGTAACTTTCCAGAATCCGTCGGGTCCCATCGGTCGAAAAATCATCGACGACGATTACTTCCGTTTCGAGTTTCTGTGCTGAAACTCGGCGGAGTAATTCCTCGATAGTTGTCCGCTCGTTGTATACCGGAATGATTACCGTTAGCTGCATCGGGTCTTTCCCATCATAAAAACCGATCATAAACTGCAAAATGACAGTCGGTTCATTGTTCCGAATAGTCCAGCTAGAAAACCGTTCCGTATCGACGGCCAAGCGGCATTCGTACTATACGTGTGCGTCTATGCCAAACAAAAATGAACTGTTTTGTAACAGACTGAGCTGGCATTTGCATCCCCAAACAAGCCACGTACTCTCCCAAATGTGATATCGTTGCAGTAGATCTTTATTAAATTTCTTTGGCCATGCTGCCTAGTCGCTATTCACTAATCATTGCGGACCGGACCAACGGCCGCACTCGGCGCCTCACATTCCACGTTCTCCGCACAGTTGTCTTTTTGTCTCTTTGCGTATCGATCCCACTAACTTGGATACTGATGACCCATCTTGATTCGCAGGCCGAAACAGAAAACCTTTTACTCAGCAATGCCCGGTTGGAACTCGAAAACTCAGACTACAGGAATGTTATTACTAATTTGGCGAGTGATATTTCGTCTCTAGATGCAGCGATTCAAGGCTTGTCGTTTCGGGCTAGAAATACAGAACTTTCTGATTCTCGCGGCGAGGCAACACCTCGCGTCCTGAAGATTTCGTCCACAAGCGTGCAAGATATTGGAACTGTCGTGCCGAGCCAGAGTTTAGATGTACTCGGCAATTTACTAAGAATACTTGGGCAACGTCTTGAATTCGTAAGACACGGAGTAGCTCGTCGGGAAGCATTCATTGACGCGACACCGTCCTCTTGGCCAGCTGAGGGTTGGTTGTCCGCAGCCTACGGCTACCGCCTCGATCCGTTTACGGGAGAGCGTGAGTTTCACCCGGCCATTGATATTTCAACACAAGATGGCCAAGTAATTTTTGCCACGGCAAGAGGTCACGTTTCGTCAGCTAGCCGAAGTGGAAATTATGGGAATCTAATAGAACTTGATCATGGTTTTGGAGTTACAACTCGGTACGGCCATCTATCCCGATTTGCTGTGGCACCGGGCGATACGGTTGAACGCGGCGACTTGATCGGCTATGCCGGTTCAACTGGACGAGCAACTGGATCACATTTGCATTATGAGGTGTGGTCTAGCGGCCAAACGATTAACCCCCTTCGGCTTTTGCCGAATAGTCAGTCCATAGCCGCTAACTAGCGTTCTCAGACGCGTATCCTATCCGAGAAATGCTGGTTCCGCCTGATTTCGATCGCAAATTCTTGCGTTCCGTGTGTCGACCCCGATAGTATGCGTTAAGTGGACTGCGTCTCGGATGCTCCTTTTGTGTAAGAGAACAAGCGGTGCTTTCGAGCCACAATTTTCACAGATTCACCTTCCATGAAGTTTAATTTTCTCAGCCTGTAAATGTTAGACACTTTACTAGCCAAAGTATTCGGCACTCAAAATTCCCGCGACCTAAAGAAGATTCAGCCTGTTGTGGACATGATTAATGGTCGTGAAGACCATTTTCATGGCCTAACTGATAACGAGTTGCGCGATCAGACTCGGCTCTTCAGAGAGCAGTTCCAACAGGGCGCATCATTGGATGACCTGCTCGTCGATGCCTTCGCAGTTGTCCGAGAATCAAGTCAACGCGTTCTCGCGATGCGTCATTTTGACGTTCAGCTAATCGGTGGAATTATCCTGCACCGAGGCCAGATAGCAGAAATGAAGACCGGCGAAGGTAAGACTCTTGTCTCGACCCTGCCAGGTTATTTGAATTCTCTGGAAAGCAAAGGCGTACATGTTGTCACAGTGAACGATTATCTCGCTAGGCGGGATTCCGACTGGATGGGTAAAATTTATCGATTCCTAGGTCTAAGTGTCGGCGTTATTCAGCACGATCTTCGAGATCCCGAAAGGCATGCAGCGTACAACTCAGACATTACCTACGGAACTAACAATGAATTCGGCTTCGATTATCTTCGGGACAATATGAAGTTTGAACGAAGCCAATTCGTTCAGCGCGAACACAACTTTGCGATCGTTGACGAAGTAGACAGCATTCTCGTTGACGAAGCTAGAACACCGCTGATTATCTCGGGCCCTGCTCAACAGTCGACAGTACTCTATTCTGCGGTAGATCGCATTATTCCTCGTCTCAAAGCCGGTGCCGTTACTCAAGGACATGTTCCCGCTGAAGAGCGGGACGAACTCGAACAAACGGGCGATTATCTCAAAGATGAAAAACATAAAACTATTTCTCTGACAGAAAGTGGAATGGCAAAGGCAGAGCAGCTATTGGAATCTCGACTTGAGCCTGGCGGCCTCTATGACCCTGTAAATATGCCACTTCTCCACCACATCAACCAAGCACTTCGCGCGCATACACTCTTTGAACGCGATGTCGACTATATGGTCAAAGATGGAAAAGTTGTGATTGTGGACGAATTCACGGGCCGCCTTATGCCTGGTCGCCGATGGAGTGATGGTTTACATCAAGCTGTTGAAGCAAAGGAGAAAGTCACGATCGAAAGGGAGAATCAGACCCTTGCGACAATCACGTTTCAAAACTATTTTCGAAAATACAAAAAACTCTGTGGAATGACGGGGACGGCAGAAACTGAAGCACCTGAGTTTGCCAAGATCTACGACTTAGATGTTTTCGTCGCCCCTACCAACAGACCACTGTTGAGACTAGAGGAACCCGATTCCATTTATAAGACAAGAGCAGACAAACATACAGCCATCGTTGACGACATAGTTGATCAACAAGAATCAGGCCGACCAGTTTTGGTCGGGACGGTATCAATTGAGAAGTCCGAGAAGTTGTCCGAACTACTCAAACGTAGAGGTGTAAAGCACGTCGTTCTTAATGCCAAATACCATGAAAAGGAAGCAGAAATTGTTGCTCAAGCAGGCCG
>Ga0310120_10000070_pt1 | contig 73801 bp, 54 predicted proteins | sample CB27_AW_983_MG_FD_203506 | JGI IMG/M metagenome (GOLD analysis project Ga0310120, IMG submission 203506) | Marine microbial communities from Western Arctic Ocean, Canada - CB27_AW_983 | ecosystem: Environmental > Aquatic > Marine > Oceanic | place: Canada: Western Arctic Ocean | collected...
GCGCTGCTCACCGTATACAGCACCGCTTGTCCGTCCGGTGACACCTGCACGCTGCCGAGGCTCTTGACGGTGAACAGGTCCTCGAGGGTCGGTCCGCCGTTGTCGGCGGAAGCTTCCTGACCGGCGGCCGGTACACTAGTGAGTGCCAGGATCAGTGCCGCGCTGACGGGGAATCTCAACGACAGGGCCATGCTGGTGCTCCTTGGGTTATGCACGTGTAGAAACTCTGAAAGCGCTTGCTCACCGCCCCAGTACATAGTCACTCTTCGCCGGACTCACCCCTCCGAACATCACTCCGGTTTCCGGATCGATCATCACCATCTTCACGGCGCCAGCGCCCGATACTGCCATGCGATACGGTTGCTGCAGCGCTACCACCTCAACCCTGTGGCCCCGCCGGCCCAACTCCGCGGCGATCACTTCTCCCAACACCGACGGCATGGTGAGCATGCCGCGCACCCGGCCTGGGTACATCGACGCCGCGAAGGCGCTGCTGGTGACGGTCGCGGCTTCGACCGCCTGCTGAACGTTCATGCCGAAATGCACGACCGCTAGGAACGCTTGCAGCATCGCCTGCGGCTGGTTGTCTCCGCCGGGCGTGTTCCAGGCCAGATACGGCTTGCCGTCCTTGAGTGCGAGCGCCGGATTGACGGTGTGTCTGGTGCGTTTGCCGGGGACGAGCTCGTTCACGTCTCCCTCATCCAGAGAGTAGTACGGCATGCGGTTGTTCAGCACGATGCCCGTCCCTTCCACGAACATGCCGCTGCCGAACGTGCCGTTCACGCTGTGCGTCACGGAGACGAGGTTGCCGAACTGGTCCGCGATCGAGAACGACGAGGTCTCGCCACCCTCCTCCGGGGCAGATTCCGGCCGCTCCACGGGCTGGGATTCGGCTCCGTATTCCGCCGCTGCGCCGTCGGCCACGGCGCGTCCCCTCCGCGGGTCGCCGGCTGGTGCCACAGTCATGGTGCGGTCCATGCGGATCAGCTCTCTGCGCTTGGCGGCATAGTCCTTGGAGAGCAGCTCGTCGGTCGGCACGTCGGCAAACTTGGGGTCTGCCACGTACCGGTTTCGGTCGGCGAAGGCCAACTTCATGGCCTCCGTGACGACGTGCACATAGTCCGCTGAGTTGTGCCCCATTTCGACCAGATCGAATCCCTCGAGGATGTTGAGCGCGATGAGCATGACGATGCCCTGCGAGTTGGGGGCGCTCTGGTACACGTCCAGTCCCGCGTACGTCGTCGCTATGGGGGACGTCTCTTCGGCGTAGTAGCCCGCGAGGTCGTCGTACCGTAACAGACCCCCCTCCCGCTCGTAGGCATTCCCGATGCGCCGGGCCAGGTCTCCGCGGTAGAACACGTCTATGCCGCCGCGGGAAATCGCCTCAAAGGACCGAGCGAGGTCACTCTGGACGTACACGTCACCCGCGCGAAACGGTTGTCCCTGCGGCATGAGTACCGAGAGTGAAGATGGGTAGGGAGAGATCTTCTCTACTGCCCGTGCGTGATACCCTGACGCCCAGAAATCTACGGGGTGTCCCTCGCGCGCAGCCCGAATGGCGGGCGCGAGGATCTGTGCATACTCCATCGTTCCGTATTCGCGGAGCGCCAAGTCGAATCCGCCTGCCGCGCCGGGAACGTCGGTGGCCAGGGGACCCGCGTCCGGGATCCCGCCCAGCTCCGTGTAGTACGCACGGGTTGCCAAGCCGGGTGCGGGTCCCGTGCCGTTGATGAACACGACTCGGTCCTCGGCGGCGAGGTAGGCCAGGATGAACCCGTCCCCTCCAATGCCAGCCTGGTGCTGCTCGACCACCGTCGTCATGTAGAATACCGCGGCGGCCGCATCGAACGCGTTGCCTCCCGCCTCTAGGATCTCCATGCCGGCGATCGTCTCCAGGGGATGTTCCGCCGCCACCATCCCGAACGTGCCCATCACCACCGGACGCCAAAACGGCGTCTCGTCAGGCTGTTGTGCGATGAGCTCGTCGACGCTGAGAGTCGTGATCGACAGCAACGTGGCTGACATCGCAAGAATTTTCGGTACGCGTGACATGATCACCTGTCCTTGGATAGGGACTCCGTCATTCTTGGGTACGAGAGGGGAGGGGGCAAGTTGTCACCGAATTCCGACGCACTTCCGACCCAGGGCACTAGAGGATCCATCCGATCCAGAGGTTGCTCTCTCCTTCTCCCCCCTGGGCGGCTCCGCGCAGGCGGTCTGAGAAGCGATACGATAGGCCGATCCACCAATACCACTCTGTCAGGTCGGCGACCTCCGTGCGGCACGTGGAGGAAGGCGGCGAACAACTCACCTGTCCAAACGAAGAAGATGTTCGTGCACCCGCGAAACCACCGTACGGGTTCAGCTTGTTGAACTCGGCACCAACGGCGAGCATGCCAACGGTTTTCCAGAATCCATGCGAGCTATCGGAGATCGACTCCCGGCTGAACGACACGAATCGATTGAACGCGTAGGTGGACCGATCCTCGAAGTAGTGGCTGGTTTGGTCGTAGACGCCGCGGCCCATGACACAAGCGACGACCCTTCTCTGGAAAGCGATCCACCCGGCCGACGCTCCGATGAACTTCGAACGTCCGGGCCGAATCTGAACAATCACGGGGTCGCTGTTCACGTTCGCTTCCACAAACGACCATCCGCTCCCTGGACCTTGCCTGGACGCACCGATTTCGGCATCGGCAAGGAACCGGCTAGTGCGAAGAGCCACTCCACCGGCTCCCGCCTTGGCATCCCCACGAACCTTTAGTTCGAACTTGCCTGGCTCGAGCCCCGCTCGCCCAACGCATGCCTGCGCATGGACTCCCACCGGCAGGGTCAGGATCGCGATGAGGACAGCGAGGGTGGCAGCCCAGATGCTAGATGAATCCGGCATGACGTCGTGGCCGAGGTCACCCACGCTCCGACCCACTGCCCGTGATGGTCAACAGGAGCGCCGTGTCTTCGAGTGCCCGGATATCCTGGGCATGGCCCGGTCCGAAGAAGAGGACCTCCCCCTGGCCGATCTCGGATTCTTCGTCACCCACACGGTAGTGGAGGCGTCCCTCAAGACATTGGAGGGTCATGGGCGAAGCGGCGTGATGGGTGCCCACCTCGACGCCCTCGGCGACCACGGTGAGGGTGAGCCTGAGCGGCCCCGCTTTGACCAGAGTCCGGCCGCTGCGGCCGCTGCGGATATAGCTCTCGTCCCGGCGGAGCTCGCCGATTTGCTCGCTCAGATCGAAGGTGAGGTTGTCTCCGGTGAGAGCACGGATGATGGACGACACAGAGACCTCCGGATCGGAGAAGCGATGAGCGGTGGGGTGAACGTGCTGGAATTCGCCGTTCTTGTCCACTTCATCGAATATTGCCGACGGTTCCTCGCTTCTCTACTCTGCATCAGGGGTCCCAGGCGTGAACGGGCTCCATGCGGTGAGGGGACGGGATAGGTGCCAGAATCCTAGAGGCGGAGGTGTCCCATGAGTGTAGGAAATCGCTCGCTGAGACTGATGGCGATGGCGCTCGCGTTGCCGGTGGTAGGCTTTGCTGGCTGCGCCCCCGCGGCGGACTCCGATGCTGATCGTGCTGGCGTCGACCGCTGGAGCCACCAAGACTGGCCGACCGGCCACTACCGGGTCGTGGAGGACTGGCCCAAACCATTGCCCGACGATCGTCACTCCCATGATGGATGGACGTGGGGCTCCATGGGCGGAGTCTTTGCCGAGACGCCGGACCGGATCTGGCTCGCGATGCGCGGCGAGCTCCCGCTCCCCGACGCGGCGGAGCCGTGGACCGCGTATGGGGCCACCAACCTGGTGGGGAACGCTACAGGTAACACGGACGGCCTGAGCGCCACGTGTCGCCCCACAGGGAGCCGGGGTTGGGAGCGGCGCTTCGAGCACTCGATCATCGTGCTCGACGGGGAGGGCAACATGGTCGAGGAGTGGCCGCACCTCGATGAGCTCTTCTCACAGATGCCTTGTGGTCGGGGACCGCACCAGATCAAGATCAGCCCCTACGATCCTGACAAGCACGTGTGGATCATCGACGACCAGCTCCACGTGATCTACCGCTTCACGCAAGACGGCGAGCTCGTGCATACGCTCGGCGAGCTGGGCGTACGGGGACGCGGGCCCAACACCTTCGATCGTCCGACGGACATCGCCTGGTTGCCGGACGGCACGTACTTCATCAGCGACGGCTACGGCGGTACGCGAGTCGCCAAGTTCGACGCGAACGACAACTTCATCATGGATTGGGGCTCCGCGCCCGCCGATCCGGAGAACCCGGGCCCGGGCGAGTTCAGGACGGTCCACAGCATCGCGATCAGCGCGGACCGTCGCATCTTCGCCTTGGACCGTGGGCACGCTCGCATGCAGGTGTTCGACGAGAACGGGAACTTCCTCGACATGTGGCCGCTCACCTCACCCCACTGGCCGGAGAGGCAGAACACCCTGATGGCGAATCACCTCATCACCACGGACCAGTACATCTGGGTGGGGGATGCGCCCACGAGCCGGCTCATCAAGTTCGACCTGGACGGGAACTACCTGTACAGCTGGGGCGCCCCGGGCACGCAGGCTGGGCGCCTGGCCTGCTCGCACGGGATCACCACCGACCAGGACGGCAATCTCTATCTCGCCGACTGCTTCGCCGGGCGCGTGCAGAAGTTCGAGCCGATACCGGGCGCTGATGCTGCGAAGCTGGTGGGGCAGATCTCTCGCGAGTGATGCGCTAGCGATGGTCGGCCTGCTGTGGAGACGGCGGTTTGGCGCCCTTAGTACTCCACTATCCGCAGGTTCCTCCAGCGCACCTTGATTCCGCCCCCATCGTGGATCTGGAGCGCGATGTGACCCGTGGCTTCACCGATCCTCTCGTCGGTGAAGTCGATCATCTCGTTGCCGTTGAGCCACGTCATGATGCGTGAGCCGACGACCCGGATCTTCATCTCGTTCCAGTCGCCCATGCGGAGCGCGTGGTCCTTCTCCGGCTCCGGCTGGACGAGCCAGCCACGCCCATACGATTCGTAGATCCCGCCCGAGTAGAGCCCCGGTGGGGCGATCTCGGCCTGCCAACCGGTGATGGTCACGCCGTCGAGCGTCGAGCGGAAAAAGACACCGCTATTGCCGTCCGCCTCCTGCCTGAACTCGAGCGTGAGCTCGAAGTCCCTGTACGTCGCGTCTGTCCGGAGATAACCGTACGCCGCGTCCGGACCGCTCTCGCACACGAGCTCGCCGTCTTCGACGTACCAGCGCTCGGTTCCGTGGATCGTCCACCCGTCGAGGTCGTTGCCATTGAAGATCGAGACGGACTGGGGGGTCATTATCGGCCGGATCTTGATGTTGCGGTACCAGACCGGCGTACCGTGATCCTGCAGCCCGATCGAGCCGGAGGGTGCGCGGGCGTAGTGCTCCTCTTCGGCGAACTTGCTCGCCGCGACCTGTGCCTCCCAGTCGTCCGTATACAACTCGTACTCGATCGTCATCTCCCCGTTGAGCCAGTGCTCGACGCGGTTTCCCTCGACAATGATTCGCCCGGTGTTCCACTGACCGACCGGCTTCGTCGGGCGCACGAGCGCCGACTGCAGGTCGTAGTTGTCGCCGGTGAGATGGGTGTTCATGTCCATCGTGCCCATGTCGATGTAGGCCGTGTCATCGAGCACCTGGTACTCGGCGGCGACCTGGAACAGGCCCTTGTCGGTCTTTTCCTGCACACGGTAGAAGACGCCGCTGTTTCCTTCCGGGCCGACCTTGAAATCGAAGATGAGCTCGAAGTCCGTGAACTCCGCCACGGTGATGATGTCGCCCCCGTCCATGTTGCCACTCGTCGACTGACCGACCAGCTCGCCTCCTACGACTTCCCAGCCTCCGGTCGGGAAGTCTTCTCGACCGTATCCCCGCCACCCGTCCGTGGAGACACCGTCGAACAGCAGGGTCCAGCCAGCCGCCTCCTCGTCTGCGGTAAGCATGTTGGGTGCCGCCGCTCGAGCCGCCGCGTCGGCGGTAGGCGCATCGCTCGCTCGGGGTCCGCATGCGGCCATCGTGCAAAGTGCCAGCAGCGCCGAGAATCGGGTGAGCGTCTTCACAGGACCTCCATGCTCTCCGGGTCCCAGGCGACCACCTTCTCGTCGAAGTAGCTGTCGTTGCACGCGAGCGCCGGGGCGGCCGCCCTCAGGCCGAAGCTCGCGTCTTCGGTCACGGGTGTGCCTTCTCTGACGCCGCTGAAGAAGTGCATGAAGTGGTCGAAGTGCGCGCCCCTGTACCCGTCCTCGGCCACGTAGACGCTCTCGGCAGGCGGGAGCATCTGCGCCCGGGACTCGACCGCCTGCGCCATCTCGTCGCTCTTCATCTGCAGGAAGACGTCCGCCGGGTCGACCGCCTTGTTGCGGCGCAGCACGACCTCGGTCCACGTCACGTCCATGGCGCCCTCGCTCCCCACCAGGCGGAGGAACGTGGTGCCCGACGTGCCGTCGACGAAGTTGACTCGCAGCGAGAGGTTGAACGGCGGGTGCGTGTCGGCCTCGGGGTAGTCGAACATGCCGAGCAGGATATCCGGCACCTCGCGACCATCCTTCCAGTAGCGGAGACCCCCTTGGGCCATGATCTTGCGCGGCCCCTTGGACGACGTCACGAAGTGCAGGCTCGAGAAGAGGTGCACGAAGAGATCGCCCGAGACGCCCGTTCCGTAGTGGCGGTAGTTCCTCCATCGGAAGATGCGGAGCGGGTCGTACGGCAGACGGGGGGCGCTGCCGAGGAACATGTCCCAGTCGACGGTCTCCTCCGAGGCGTCCTCCGGGATCTCATACTGCCAGGCGCCGATCGGGTCGTTGCGGGCCCAGAAGCCTTCGGCGTAGTTGAGCTCGCCGATGGCGCCCTCCTCGAGCAGCTCCTTGGCCTTCTCGTTTCCGAGCGAGCTCAGGCCCTGGCTCCCCACCTGAAACGTCTTGCCGGACTCTCGCTGAGCCCGGACCAGCTGTGCGCCCTGCTCGATGGTGTGCACCATCGGCTTCTCGCAGTACACCGCCTTTCCAGCCTTGAGCGCGTCGATGGAGATCTGCATGTGCCAGTGATCGGGGGTCCCGACGATGACCGCGTCGATGTCGTCTCGCGCCAGGATCTCACGGTAGTCCCGTGTCGTGAAGACGTCTGCGCCGTGGAGCTCCTTGGCACGCTCTAGGCGGCCGTCGTAGCAGTCGGCCGCGGCGACGAGCTTGACGCCCGGCACCTTCAGCGCCGTGTTCACGTCGGCCATGCCCATGCCGCCCGCGCCGATCACGGCGAGCTGAAGCTGGTCGTTGGCAGACTGGTAGCGGCGAGCGGCGAGCGCGTGCACGTCTCGGCGCTCGGCAGCCGACAGGATCCTAGGTGTCGCGCCGGCAGCCAACGCTCCGGCGGCGAGGCTGCCGACGAAGGTGCGCCGGGACTGTGGCGCTCCGGGACTCGTCATCGTACTGGATCTCCACGGTTTGGGGCGGCCGCTTCTACCCCTCGGCAGTGCTCGGGCCGGACGGTAGAATGCGTCGCGGGCGCGAAGATCGCCAGGCTCCCAGACCGTCGCAGCGCACACTACTCAGAGTGGCGTTCGGCCGGTTCGCCCTCAGCGGACGAGCCGCCCTCCCTCCACCCAGACCTCTCCGTCCACCGTCACGGTCGCGTCGGTGAAAAAGTTCCAGCGCACGTACCCGCCGCCGACCGTGCCGCCGAGCTCGGAATTGTCCCCGAGCGAGAGGCGCACCACGCCGGCGCCGTAGCCGTAGTAGGGGATCCACGCGTCACCCACCTCCGAGACCGCGAGGAGCGGGTTGAACCCCAGCGCGAACTCCCGGAATGCGCGCCCGGCGTCTCCGGCCGTGTCCATCTCCGCTAGCACGGCGTCGAGGCCTTGCTCCGCTCGGACGTCGACGACACGACCCGCCGCGAAGGTCAGCACCAGACCCTCCACCGTGGTGCCACCCCACACCGAGGGCGGGAAGGCGATCGTGCCACGGACCGACTCCTCCATCGGGGCGACGCGAATGGCGCCCGCCGGGAGCTCGATCTCCCGATCGATCAAGTTCAGGGCCCGCTGCGCCCGAGCCGCCGTCGCGTTGCCGTCTTGCTTAGTCACCGCACGGTCACCGATACGGAAGGTGACGTCCGTGCCGGCTGGCGTGGTGACGCGGACGTCCGAGGCGCGCATCGCCCGCTCGAAGCCGGCCTGCGCGGCGGCGAGCGCCACGTAGTCGGTCTCGTGGAGCACGTTCTGGTAGAAGGCGTCGTACTCGGGCGTCTGATCCATGAGCGTGCCATCGAGCGCGTACGCCCCCGCCCAGTGGAAGTGGACGGTTCGGCCCTGGTCCTGCCTGAGCACGTCCTGGAGTGCTGCATAGACCGGATGTGTCACGGTCGCCCCAGGCATCATCACCGCCGCGTCCACCTCCGTCAGGATCTCGACCAGCACCTCGTCGGAGGCTGCCGCGAGACGGGCGGTGAAGTCCGTCGCCCAGGCGTCCGGCGCGTCACCGGTCACCGACCACGCGCCCAGGTCGGTCGCACCTGTGGCTGCGACGCCCTCCCGGAATGTCGACACCAGCACGTCGAACGAACCGGGCAGCGCGACCAGGAGCACCCGCTCGCCTGGCTGGAGCGTGAGCCGCTCGAGCAGGAACTCGGCCAGTGCGTCGAAGTCGAGCGGAGCCGGCGCGGCATCGGGTGCCCGCGACGACTCGCAGCCCGAGAGGGAGAACAGACCCAATGCGGCGGTCATGAGAAAGCGGGCGATCATGGAGCCTCCTTCAGTGTGGTTGGGCGAGTTCATCTACCATAATCGCGGAGATCTTCACAGGACCCTGAGCTGCCTCGAGTACTTCACGATGAACGAGCGCGTCTTGGGTCCGGTGAGGCTCGTCAGCCCATGGGCCTCCTGGGCCTCGTTGTAGACTACGTACAGGCCCGTGCCAGCCGTATCGAGTAGGCCAAAGCGCGCGTTGACCGACCAGACATCGGCCTGATCCGAGTACTGGAGAAAGGTCTGAAGGAAGATCCGGGGCGTGAAGAAGTAGCCCACCTTCAGGCCCAGGAGCGTCGTCTCGAAGTCGCCTTCGTCCAATCTGACGATGGTGTGATCTACCCTGAGGTCAGCGGTGAGGGTTTCCCCCTGCCGGTAGGTGATGGTGGCGTCACCTCCGTACCGCCTTCCCGAGAAGAACTGACCGACTCGGGCCACGCCACGCGCCGAGAACCGCGCCGAGGGGTCCGTCCGCATTTCCCACGACGGAACGAAGTCCCGATAGGTACCTGGCGGGATGATGACGCCCGGCGCGATCTCGAACGGCTCCTTGAGCCCCTCCGTGTGGAAGTTGAGCTCCGGTCCGAAGAGACCTCCGCCTTCGGTGGTGAACTCCGGATCGATGTGGAAGTAGCCCGTCTCGAGGAAACCGTCGAGGTCAAAGTGATAGCGAGCGTTCACGTGTGGGGAGAAGTCACGGATCCACGAAACGGAGGGCATGCGAATCGCCTTGGCGATGTTCGCGTCGAAGTAGTGGTAAGCCACCCGGTTCACGAACCCCACCTCCGGATTGAAGTCCTCGCCGATTCTCCGGTACTGGACGCTCGTGCTGAAGTCACGAATCTCGTACAAGACATTCAGGTTCATGCCCGTGTCGCTACCGGTCAGCCCGGGCGTCTCGGTACGACCGAACCAAGCGTCTACGCTCAATGCCTCCCCGATGCCGAGGCGGCCGTCGACGGCGTACGTGCGGTTGAAGTCGCCCCCGTCACGGGTCGCACGTCTCTGCACGAACATGACTCCGGCGCGCGAGCGGTTCGGTAGCTCACGGGTCACGCGGGCAACCGAGAACGAGTTCTCGCGGACCCCGGTCTCGACGTCATCGTCCAGGCCGCCTGTGAAGACCTGGAGAAACCCGATACCGAGGCCCCGCACCTTCCCGCTCAGCCGCCCTCCTCCGAGGATGGGGACGGCGTTTCCTCCGGGGGATATCCCGATCCTACGACTGAAGAACAGATCCGCCGCCCGCGGAGTGCCCGCCGCAAACGTGCCGGCGTTCTCGAAGAAGAACGGACGCTTCTCGGGGAAGAACAGGGGAAAGCGGGTCAGGTTGGTCCGTTGCTCGTCCACCTCGACCTGGGCGAAGTCCGTGTTGGTGGTGAGGTCGAGTGTCAGGGACGGCGTCAGCGTGATCTTGGCGTCTAGGCCCACGTCGCTGGGATAGTCGGTGTCGCCGGGAGTGGTGACGTAATCCCGCTCTGCCGAGCCCAACACGTAGGGGCTCACCGTGGCCACCCTTCGCGTGGGCACGGGAACGCCCGTGAGGTCGCCGGCCATGGAGAGGCGCATCAGGTTGTACTGGCGTGGAATCGGGGCCCAGAAGGACTCCTCGTTCCGTCGACGGATGCGCCGCACCATGTTGAGACCCCACGTCTGCAGCGACCCTCCCGCATAGCGCAGCGTGGAGAACGGGATGCGGAACTCGGCGTACCAGCCTTCCCCATTTCGTGACGTCGCGACTTCCCAGCTCCCGTCCCAGTTGAGGTTGAAGCCGCCCGAAGATCCGGTCTGTTGTCTGCGGCCCCCGGGAAGCCTGCCACCCTGTCCCTCGTTCACCACCTGCCCGTCGTACTCGATGGCAGACGGCGTCGTCGCGAAGATGAAGCCGCTCTGGCGGTCCCGGTACGTGTCGAGGATGATTCCGAAGTGGTCGGCCACCTGGATGTTCGCGTCCCGGAGCCGCTCGCCCGTCACGATCTGGTCGGCGCTGCGATCGTACAGCCACGCCCCCACGTAGAGCGCCTCGTCGTCAGCGAGGATTCGAACCTCCGTGCGCTCCGAGACGGGCTCACCCTCCACGGGCTCGCGCTGGAAGAAGTTGGTGATGGGCGCACCGAAGGACCACGCTTCCTCGTCGAGCCGACCGTCGATGATCGGCGGTGCTGTTGTGATCCGGGCCACCGAAGCCATGGGGCCGCGCCGGTCGTTCTCGTCCCCGTCTTGCTGGGCATCGAGTGGGAAGGGCGCCACGAAGGCAGTAGCCATCAAGCAGAGCGCCGTCCAAGCTGTGTGAATTTTCGAGCTCATGGAGAACGCGCACTCCGGAGTGATGGCGGTGGTCAGGACCACTCTGCTTCTTTAGCGATGTGGCCACAGACCGTACGCATAATGTCACGAGCGACTCGAGAAGCCAGGAGGCAGTGTCTTCACTCGGGGTTGCCGATCTCTCCGGCGGAGGGCATCCTGCGGCACCTTATGGGGGTAGTGCCCATGCTTGGACAGTCCCGGACTTTTCTCGTGCCCTTCGGCGCCGCGGTCCTCACAGCCGCCTCCGCGTCGGCTCAAGTACCGGGGGGCGCACGCCAGGCCGCTTACTCTGCGGATCAAGCAGAAGCCGGAGCCGCCGTGTATCAGGAGGCGTGCTCGGCATGCCACCTTCCGAATCTCCGGGGCGCGTTCGAGGCGCCGGAGCTCGCGGGAGCCAACTTCCGCAACACATGGGGCGCACGGTCGGTGTCGGACCTCGTGGAGTTGATGCGTGCGACGATGCCTACCGAAGCGCCTGGCTCACTGGATGAAGGCCAGTACGTCGCTTTGGCGGCATTCATGCTTCGGGAGAACGGAGTCGCTCCCGGACAGGCTCGACTGAGCCTCTCGTCTTCGGGCCGTGTGATCGGCGGAACGGGGGCGGCGGCTACGGCCGGGGACGTCAATCTTCCCGTGCGTCCTCCGGTGCCCGGCCGGGTGGGCACCGGGCCGACTCCGGGCACACGGAATTCCGCTCCGGAGGTGGCAGAGTTCTCGGAGACGGTGTCGGGAATCACACGGACCTACCGAGCACCTCGGAGTTTTACACCTGCTTCGGATGCGGATTTGGCCAATCCTCCCGACTCAGATTGGCTGCACTGGCGCGGCACACCCGGAGCGCAGGGCTACAGCCCCCTCGCCAAGATCAACACGGGAAACGTCCACCGTTTGAGCTTGGCGTGGGTGTGGGGCATGGAGCCGGGGACGAGCCAACCCTCGTTCCTGGTCCGTGACGGGGTGATCTTCCTTCCGAACCAGGCCAACGTCATCCAGGCGCTCGATGCCAGTGACGGGACGCTCCTGTGGGAGTATCGCCGCAAGTTTCCGGAAGGGTTCGGGATTGGACGGGGACACCTGAGGAGCCTCGCCATATGGCAGGATCTCGTCTTCGTGGCGACGCTGGACGCTAGCCTGGTGGCCCTCGACGCCCGCACCGGCGTCGTCCGATGGGAAACCCAGATCGAGGACCCGAGCCTCGGGTACTCCAACACGTCGGGACCGATCGTGGCCGACGGGAGGGTCATCAACGGGATCACCGGCTGCACGCGCCTCAACGAGCAGAGTTGTTTCATCACGGCGCACGACGCACGCACGGGTCGTGAGCTCTGGCGAACATACACGGTGGCGCGTCCGGGCGAGCCGGGAGGCGACACGTGGGGCGGCCTTCCGTTCGAGCTCCGTGGTGGAGCGGACGTCTGGATCCCTGGGAGTTGGGACCCGGATCTCGGGCTTGTCTACTTCGGTACCGCCCAAGCCAAGCCGTGGGTGGCCGCGAGCCGAGGGCTTTCCACCTCAGACTCGACTCTGTACGCCAACTCGACACTGGCCCTGGACGTGGACGACGGGCACATCGTGTGGTACCGGCAGCATATCCCGGGTGAGACGCTCGACCTGGACGAAGCCTTTGAGCAGGTTCTGGTCGACATCGACGGGCAGCCGCTCCACCTCTCGATCGGAAAGAGCGGAATCCTCTGGAAACTCGACCGGCGTGACGGCTCCTTTCTGGGACTCGCAGAAACCATCTACCAGAACGTATACGCGCGCGTGGACCGGGAGACGGGCGCTGTCGAGTACCGTGAGGACATCCAGGAAGCGAGGATCGGAGACTGGATGTCGGTATGTCCGTCGACGGCGGGCGGCCACAATTGGCCCTCCACAGCATACCATCCCGGCACACGCCTACTCTTGGCCCCACTGAGTCAGAGTTGCATGGAGATGTCCGGCCGAGAGGTGATCATGAATCCGGGAGAGGGCGATACGGGGGGGGACCGAACGTGGTTTCCGATGCCCGGCAAAGAAGGGCTATTTGGAAAACTGGGCGCCTTCGACGTGGAAACCCTCGAAGAGGTCTGGAGCGTCGAGCAAGATGCCCCCTTCCTCACGGGCGTCCTCACCACGGCCGGCGGCGTGGCCTTCGTCGGGGACTATGACCGGTGGGTTCGGGCCTATGATGTGGCAACCGGAGAGAAACTCTGGGAGAGCCGGCTGGGCAGCACGGTGATGGGTTTCCCCGTCACGTTCGAAGTCGACGGGGTCCAATACTTCGGCATTCCGACGGGCAGAGGGGGCGGAAGTCCCTGGCGCATCGGAAACTTCCTCACGCCCGAGATGATCAGCCCGAATGGTCACAACGCCCTCTACGTCTTCAAGCTTCCGGAACCATGATCGACGACGATACGGAACTCCACGATGCGGAAGGAGGCCGCCAAACCCTTTTCGTGCCGACGTTGGTTGCCGTCGTAGCCCTTGTTGTGGGAACGATCCTGGGCCTGTGGGGCCTCATTACCTCCAACCCTGCCGCCGAGGCCGCCGGCGACTATCTCACGGTTTCCGAATGGGCCCAACTCCCCGAGGGGAGGACGTGGGGCGCGGTCACCGGCGTTTTCCCGGACCCAGACGGCAGACACATGTGGGTGCTGGATCGGTGTGGCGCCAATAGCTGCGTGGGCTCGAACATGGATCCCGTCTTCAAGTTCGATCTCGACGGAAACCTCGTGGCGAACTTCGGGGGCGGACTCTTCGCATGGCCCCATGGCTTCTTTGTCGATCACGAAGGCAACGTCTGGGTGGCCGACGGCCCAACCGACGCCCGGGCGGAGGCGGGGGCTGCCGAAGGGAAGGGACAACAGGTCTTCAAGCTGAGTCCCGAGGGCGAAGTCCTCATGACCCTGGGGATGGCGGGGGTTAGGGGGCACGAACTCGATCGCTTCAACGGACCGTCCGGGGTTATGGTCGCACCCAACGGAGACGTCTACGTGCTAGACGGCCATGGCGAGGGCGGCAACAACCGAGTGATGAAATTCACGGACGATGGACGGCTCGTTCGCTCGTGGGGCACTTCCGGCCCGGGCCCCGCCGCCGGGGAATTGTCCGACGCGCACGCCATCGCCATGGACTCCCAGGGACGGATCATCATCGGGGACCGTCGCAATATCCGCATCCAGATCTTCGATCAGGACGGAACCTTCCTCGAGCAATGGACGCACTTCGGGCCGCCGAGCAGCATCTACATCGACGAAAACGACGTGATGTACGTGACCGATACGCAAACGAGCGCCCTACCCTCATGGTACGGTGAGCGGCGCCCGGAGGACTGGGTGCGTGGCATCCGCGTCGGAGACGCGGGAACCGGGCGTGTCATGGCGTTCATCGAGAGCAACGCCGAGTTCGTCGCAGTGGACCGAGCCGGCAACGTGTACGGCGGTGAGGTTCCGGGTCAGAGGCTGGTGAAGTACGAGAAGGTGAGGTAGCCAGGGGGTCCGGCTACGGCAGCCGAAGCGCGAGCAACGAGCCCGGAAGCTCTGGACCCGAAACCGCCACCACGATGTACTGCTCCCCTTCGTGCATGAACGTCATCGGCGCGGTGTCCGTGGTGGCAGGGAGGTTGATAGTCCCGACCCGCTCTCCGGTGTGCTTGTCCACGGCGTGGAAGCGCGGCTCGCCGGCGCGGCCTTCACCGTACATGAGAAGGCTCCGGGTGACCACCGCGGTCGCATGGGACGGCTGACCCGTGTTGGGTAGATCCAGCCCCCGCAATCTGGGGTGGTTCGCGATCCGCTCCGGGGTGTCTCCGTTGGGAATCCACCAGAGGTGCTCACCCGTGTTCATATCGATGGCCGTGATGCGGCCGTATGGGGGCTTGAACATCGGCAGACCCTCTGGCCCCCGAAAGCCACCCGAGACTGGAGAGTGGTGCCAATCCACCACGGTTCGGCCCGACTGACCGGTCAAGACGGCATCCCGTTCCGCGCCGGGAACGAGCACGAACGCCGAGCACGCCTTCACCGACGCCACGTACACGATCCCCGTCTCGGGGTCCATCACCGCTCCACCTGGAATGTTAGCTCCGCCGGTCGCCGAGGGGCAGAAGACCGCCCCCTTCTTTCCGTCGGCGTTCTCGGAATGGAGGGGTGGATTCCACATGGGCCCGAGCCGCCATTCGCTGGCGATCTCGAGCGCGAGCGACCGCAGCCCCGGTGTAAAGTCGATGAGGTCGTCCTCCGTGAGCCCCTGCATCTCGAAGGCGGCAGGCGTCGTCGGGAACGGCTGCGTGGGCGACGTTTGTTCGCCCGGCACGGCCGACCCCGGTACGGGACGTTCCTCGATCGGCCAGATCGGCTCTCCCGTTACTCGGTTGAACGCATAGATGAAGGCTTGCTTCGAGGTCTGTACCAGCGCGGGGATCCGCTCGCCATCGACCGTTAGATCCACCAGGTTCGGCGGTAAGGGAAAGTCGCGATCCCAGATGTCGTGATGCACGCCCTGAAAGTGCCAGAGACGCTCCCCGGTCCGGGCGTCTAGGGCAATGATGCTGTTGCCGAACAGATTGTCTCCAGGACGGAACCCACCGAAGTAGTCGTTCGTGGGCGCGTCGGTCGTGACGTAGACGATCCCTCGCTCCAGATCCGCGGAAAGCGGTGGCCACGTGTTGGCGTTGCCGGTCCACTCCCATGCGTCGTTCTCCCAGGTGTCATGGCCGAACTCGCCGGGCCGCGGGATCACGTTGAATTTCCAGAGATGCTCCCCTGTCCGGGCGTCATACGCCAGAATGTCGCCGGGGACGTTCTCCCGGCGCGGATCGAGGCGCCCCGTGAGGTTCGAGTTACCGATCACGACCACCCCGTTCACCACGATCGGCGGGGACGTGTTCGTGATATACCCGATCGTGTCCGGAATTCCGGACTCGGGGTCGTACGGGTGGCCGAGCGCCTCCAGAAGATCCACGGTGCCGGTCTCGGCGAAGCCGTCCACAGGTACTGGGGCGCCAAACCCATCCAACGGCCGGCCCGTGTCGGCGTCCAACGCGTGCAGGAAAAAAGCGGGCGTCACCAAGTAGATCACGCCCCGGCCATCGATCTCACTGTACGCGACACCCTTGCCGTGGCTCTTCCTGGAAGACCGCTCCCAGCGGGTGGTGTGCGGCTCCCGGAAGGTCCACAGCGTCTCTCCGGTGGCCGGGTCCAGGGCCGCGGCTGTGCGACTCTGCCCAGCGACGGTGAAGAGCTTTCCGCCGGCATAGATCGGCGTCGCCCGAAGGATGTAGTCGATCGACGGCCCGAAGTTGTCGCCCCTCCAGATCCACGCCTGTTCAAGGTCGGCAAAGTTACCCGAATCGATCTGATCCAGGGGTGAGTAGCGCGTGCTCCAGGCATCCCCTCCCCAATAGCGCCACTCTCCGTAGGGCGTCCCGCGGTCCTGGCCTGCACTCGGTCCCGGGGCCACGAGGAGCCCGATGAACGTCAGTGAGACAATCAGGGCGCTCCTGCACAAAGGAGTGACCCTGGAAATCGCTGGATCCGTCGCCGACAGTGCCAGCAGGATCTGGAACCACTGCGGTTTCAAGGGCCTCGGTATCATCACGGACTCCGATCACAATTGATATCATGTGAGATTGGTATCACCAGATATCAATAGGACAGGACGTGTGCCGGAAAGGTTGCAGGCGGACCTGAAATCGGCCGGGGGATCCTCGGGGTCGATGCTACTGCAGCAGGACTACTTGGGCGCTTCAGCCGCTCGATCGACCGCGATCGGGTTGTCCTCGTTGTAGCTCCATTCTAGCCAGGAGCCGTCGTAGTTGTGGAGGCGGTCGGGATCCCAACCCATCAGGTATAGTGTGAAGATGGCGGTCGTCGTACGTACGCCCGACTGGCAGTAGAAAATCTGATCCTTCTCGGGGCTCATCCCGAACTCGTCGATGACCGCCTGGATCTCCGGGGCCGTCTTGAAACTCATCGGACCGTCGTCGATCGCGACGCGGTACTCCCGCCAATTCTGAAAGTTGGCCCACGGCACGCGGCCCCCGCGTCTGGCGTTGCCCACTGTCGTGGCTCCGCTCCACTCATCGGGCTCACGGGTGTCCCAAAGTTGGATATCCTCCGATGTCTGTGCCTGCCAGACGTCATCCATGTCCGCTTTCCAACCCTGGCGTGGCGACTCGGCTACGAAATCGCCCCTCCGGTCGGCCTTGCCCCGGGTCAGTGACAAGTTGGTGTCGTAACTGGCGGCCTTCCAGGCCGGATAGCCTCCGTCCAACACCCGCACGTCGGTCTTGCCGTATAGGTAAAATGCCCACCACACGCGAGTGGCGTCGTACCTGTCGTCATAGACCACGATCTCCGAGTCGTTGTCGATGCCCAGGGTTCGGGCCAACTCCTGGAATTCGTCACGGTTCACCATCATTCCGTCGAAGGGATAGCGATCTCCCTTCTGCGGCTCGTAGTCGGGGCGCCAGACGTTGATCGAGCCAGCGATGTGGCCGGCCCGGTAGGAGATCGGGTTTACGACCGCGAGCAGCACCAAGTTGGGGTCGTCGGCGCGGATCCGCCTGTTCAACTCCTCGACCGTGATCAGGGCTTCACCCCGCTCGAACCCTTTGTAGCTCGCTCCCGGACGCTCGAATTCCGTGACGGCAGTTATGGCACCGCCCCGCTCGACGCTCTGTCGCCTCGCTGTGCCGACGGACAATCCGACCCACACGACAACCGCGAACAACGACACGCCCGCTACTCGGGTCACCAATCTCCTCATCGTGGTATCCCTTTCCGTTCGTACCTGACTGCGACTACCCTCTCCTAGCTCCACCCCTGCCGCGTGGCGCCTCCGACTCTCCTATCTGTGCGGCGCATCCTCTCCTACCAAGGATACGCATTGTAAAGGCCCTTGTCGAAGTTCGACACCCACATTCCGATCGCCTCCTTCAACTGAGCAGACGCTGGTTGTCGGGATCGTAGAGCGGCTGCTCGACGACCCGAGCTGGGCGGCGTTCGCCGAGGATCTCCACCGTGAGTTCCGTACCGGACTCGAGATACGCGACTGGCAGGTAGGCCAGAACGATCGTTTTTTCGACGGTATGGCCATATCCGCCCGAGGCGACGTAGCCGATCGGCTCTCGGCCGTCGAGAATCGGCTCGTATCCATGAGGATCAGCATCCTCCGCATCGACGACGAGACAGGCGATCCCGCGCTCGATCCCGCGCCCTCGTTGACGGAGGAGCGCGTCGCGGCCGATGAAGTCGCCCTTTTTGAAATCGACGAAGCGGCCCATCCCAGCCTCGAGGGGGGTGTAGTCCGCCGACATGTCGGAGCCCCAGAGACGGTAGGCCTTCTCGAGCCGCATCGAGTCGAGCGTTCGGTAGCCGAAGTCGACGATCCCGTACTGCCGGCCGGCTTCCATCAAGAGATCGTATAGATCCCTCTGATCCTCGGTGGCATGGTGAAGCTCGTAGCCGAGCTCGCCGACGTACGAGACCCGGAGCGCCCGTACCGGAATCGTCCCCGCGTTCAGCTCGCGGCAGCGGAAGAAGCGGAAGGCCTCCCCTGAGCAGTCGGTGTCGGTGATCGTTTGAAGCACGTCGCGCGAACGCGGACCTGCGAGCGTGAGGACCGCATTCCGGTCCGTGACGTTCGCCAGCTCGACGCTGTCGCCCTCTGGCAGGTGGCGGGCGATCCACTCGAAGTCGTGTAGCTCGGTCGCAGCCGCGGACACCACGTAGAAGCGATCCTCCGCGACCCTGGTCACGGTGACGTCGCACTCGATGCCGCCCCGTGGAGTGCACATCTGCGTCAGCGATATTCGGCCGATCGAGCTCGGAAGTGCGTTTGCACAGAGGAGGTCGAGGAATCCCTCTGCGTCCTGCCCCGAGACTTCATACTTGGCAAAGCTCATCTGGTCGAGCACCCCGACGGACCGTCGAACCGCCTTGCACTCGTCGCCGACGGCGGTGTGCCAGTTTCCCCGATGGAAAGAATACTCGTCTCGTGCTGGGCCTTCGGGGGAGAACCAGAGCGGGCGCTCCCACCCGAATCGGGCGCCGAAGACGGCCCCCTTGGCCAGCAGTCTATCATGTAGCGGACTCGTCTTCAGCGGCCGCCCGGCCGGGCGCTCCTCCTCAGGGTAGTGAATGGCGTACTCCCGCTCATACACGTCGCAGGCGCGCTCCGCCACGTACTCCACCGAGTTGGCGTAGGCGCCGAAGCGGCGCACATCCAGCTCCCACATGTTGTCACTCGGCTGTCCCTCCACGATCCACTCCGCGGCATACTTCCCCGCGCCACCACCGAAGACGATTCCGAAGATGCTGAAGCCGGCCAGGACGTGAAATCCCGGAAGCCCGGGCAGGGGCCCCATCAGGCATTTGCCATCTGGCGTATAGCCATCGGGTCCGTTGATGATGCTCTTGATCCCCACGTTCGCGAAGGCGGGCACGCGACTGGCGGCAGCCTCGAGCACCTCCGCGAGCCGGTCGAGATCGGGGGGGAGTAAACTGCTGTGGAAGTCCTCGGGAATGCCCTCGAGTGCCCACGGCTTCGGCTTTCGCTCGAAAGGGCCGACGAGCAGCCCACCTCCCTCCTCTCGAACGTAGAAAGAGGCAGCCGAGTCACGAAGCACCGGCAATTCGACCTCGAGCGAGCTGAGTTCTTCGACCGGTTCAGTGACGAGAAACTGGTGCTCGAGGGGTACGATCGGGAGATCGACCCCGACCATGCGTCCAACTTGCTTCGCCCATTGGCCGGCAGCGTTGACCACGACTTCAGCGCGGATCTCCCCTTTCGAGGTCCTGATGAGCCACATTCCGCCGGATCGCTCGATCGCGGTCACGGCCGAATGCCGGAAGATCTTCGCTCCCTTGGCGCGAGCGCCTTTCGCCAAGGCCTGCGTCACATCGCTCGGCTCGACGTGTCCGTCCGTGGGCAAGTGGGCGGCTCCGACGACGCCGTCCAGATCGAGGAGCGGGAATAGCTCCCGAGCTCGTTCGGGAGAAACGATTTCGAAGGGAATGCCCAGCGTGTCCGCGATTCCCTTCCGGTAGTGGAAGTCGTCGAGGCGATCCGGTGATTCCGCGAGGCGCACACTTCCGCAGCGATGAAAATCAACCGTCTGCCCGGTCTCGGCCTCGAGCGATCCATAAAGATCGAGGCTGTACTGGAGCAACTTCATCAGGTTGTAGCTCGGGATGTACTGCGTGCAGAGTCCGGCTGCGTGCCAGGTCGAGCCGCTGGTGAGTTCGTCCTTCTCGACCAGGACGACGTCGTTCCACCCCAGCCGTGTCAGGTGATAGAGCAGGCTGCATCCCGCCACACCCCCTCCGATGACGACGACTCTCGCTTCGCTTGGAAGCGTACCTTCCGCCCCATCAACACGAAGCGGCCGCATTGCTGGGCTGACCGGCGTCGCTGCCGTCAGCCGGAGGTCCTGCGCCTAGTGCGACTTCGAACGATGAGCTGCTCCCGGACCGCGCGATGCGCCTCGTCGATGGCCGAGTCCGTGTGCGTCGAGGCTGCCGCATCGGAGTTGGCGATCGAAATCCGGCCGAATCGCCGTCTCCCGACCACGCAAGGCCGATCGTCGGGGTCGAACAGCGCCCACTCGATCGGATCATTCAAGGTGTCGTAGCTATAGGCATAGCCGTGCGGCCAGCGATTCACCGTGATCGCTTCGATGTCTCGGGCCGGGTCGAACCCCCCACCCTCCAATGTTCGGCCGACTTGGTCCCGGATGTTGCGCTCGAAGGTCTCGAAGGTCGTTTCCAACAGATCCGCTCGCCCCATGCGATGCTGCTCTTTCTTCGGGTGTCCGGGCGCGCAGGGTACCCGGGTCATGTGCAGAATCATCGGGTCGTCAGGCGATGTGGAGGGTTGGTACGCCCCAAACTGCACCGACCGACCCAGGTTGAGGCCGGTGTGGTACATCCCCGGACTCGTCGCCCTCGAGATGCCCAGGTTCGTGAACGCCGTCCAGTTACGGATGAGGACGTTGGTGTAGACGATCGGCATCTTGACGCCATACATGAGCGCCTCCACCTGCTCGCCCGACATCTCGGGGACGAGGTGCGGGATGACCCCGTTGTAGCATGCCATCACACAGTGATCCGCCCGAACCTTCTCGGCCTTGCCATCACGCACATAAGTGATCTCGACCTCACGAGCCGCATCGGGATCGCCAAGGTGCCGGGCAGATACGACGGTGCTGTTGAGCCGAACCCGCGCGTCGGAGCCGTCGCGGTCGATCCGGTCGTACGCCAGGCGCGACGTCATCGTCTGCTCCAGCGATGTCCCGGGAAGCGCCTCAGGAATCATGGCGCGAACCAGGAGTCGTGCCACCGTCGCGTTTCCGTCCGGAAGGTAGAGGTCGTCTCCGTGATTCCACTCGCTCTCACGACCGTGTTGCCCGCCGCCGATGTGGGTCAGCGGGCCCACTTTGGCAAAGGGCTCGAGGTTCATCCCCTGGAAGCCGGGATAACCCTGGGCCCATCCGTAGAGAGCCGGATAGCCGTCGACGCCTACGCAGAAGCTGCCCTTCGGGCGGTCATCGAAGAACGGGATGACATCGGGGTGAACCTTGGCGAGATCCAGGAGGAAGTCCCGATAACTGATGCGGGCCAGGCGCTCCTTCTTGTCCGCATCCGACAGTCCGGGCATCGGGTCCGGGTTCGCCGCGTCATCATAGAGTCGCGCGATGTCTCTCTGCGCGTCGTGCGACATCGGAGTCTGTGAGAGCCAATCGACCCATCCGTTGCTCCCGGATCCTCCTCGTCCCTTGACGAGCCGATCTTCACCGAACACCTCCTTGGCGAAGAATGTGGCGTTCCCGAGGCCCAGCGATCGGTAGAATCCCATGCCCGCGTCGCTGGTGGCGGTCGCACTCTCCACATCGATGCCAATCGCAGCGAGGAGCGTTCTGGCGACGGTGCTGTACTGACCCACGGACTCGAGGTACGACGTGCCGCCGTTGATCATCAGCGTTCGGCCTCGGTACGTCATTTCGTTCCGCTTGGCGTGTCCGCCGAAGTCATCGTGATTGTCGAGGACCAGCACACGTGCGCCGGGGCCCGCCGAGGTCAGGAAGAAGTAGGCGGCAGAGAGGCCGCTAAGCCCCCCGCCGACCACCACGAGGTCGTAGTGTTCACCCGTGTCGGCGGCATCGGTCCAAGTGTTCCTATCGCGCATCGCATGCGCGACCTCGAACGACCCGGCGTGGCTTCCCCGCATGCCCGTGAGAGCGGGTGGATAGTATTCCTGTTTCCGGGTCCGGTGGGACATACCCTCGAGCGATGAGAGCGACCCGGGGGCGATGAGGGCGCCCGTGACGGCAACTCCCACTCCATTGACGAAGTCGCGCCGGGTTATCTCTCGGCCCATGCCGAGATCTTGATCCTCTCTTTTCATTAGTTCCAGCTCCAGTCGGGATCCACGGCCTTCACGGCCAGGCCGAGCGCCTCGAACTCACGCATCCTTCGGTCCGGGGCCAGATTAGAGCCGGCGCGGTGGCTCATCACCACGATGACGAGGTCGCGCGACGGGATGATATAGGTCCGCTGGTCACCTGCACCAGCCGCGTTGTACGCGTCGGGTGGCAACGTGGGGATACGGCTTCCGCGTCCGGTCTCGTCCGCAGTGTTGAGCCAGAAGAGGCCACCGTAAATCGGCTCTTCCCAAGCCGGGCCGGGGGTCTGGACGAAATCCACGAACTCCTCGGGCAGTAGCCGCTCCCCTTCCCACATGCCCCTCTGCAGATAGAGTTGCCCGAGCCGAGCCCAATGACGCGCGGTGCCGTAGTTGTAACCGGTGAGGATGAAGTTGCCGTAGATATCGGTCTCCATCACGAAGTGGCGGATTCCGATCTTGTCGAAGACCTCACGCTGGGGCCATGTGAGGTACTCCTCACCGAGTTCGTTTTCGACCGTGCGGCGCACGATGTAGCCCAATGTCCACGGGTCGGAGTTCCGGTATCGTCCCACCGTGTTGGGCGGATGCTCGGCGTCGCGACTGGCCGAGAAATGGAAGATGTCGATTGGGGCGGAGTATCCGAGCCCATGGTCGGCGAACCCGGGGATGTAGGACGCGGCCATTTGCTCGGCGGTCGATCCCCCCCCGCTGAAGCGCAGTCCGCTGGACATCCGGAGGAGATCGGCGATCCGGATCTGGCTGCGCGGATCGTCGGAGTTCTGCCACTCCGGCACCGGCGCGGGATCCCAGACACTGCCAAGATGGTCCATCTCGATCAGCCGGCCGACGAAGGTGGCGGTCATGCTCTTCCCCATCGACCAACTCTCGAGCTGCATGTCCTGGTGTGCTCCCGAGCCGTACGCCTCCTTAACGATCCTACCACGGTGGACCACGATGAACGCCGCCCGGCGGTCCAGATCGTTCGAGAAGAACGTGCGCGAGGCTTGGTCGAGGAGGTCGGCATCGATGCCCTCGGGCAGCGGTGTGTCGGGCAGCCTGTCACCCATCGGCCACATCGTCGACGACGCGTCAGGTAAGGTGCTCACGACCCTCCGCGGCGTGAAGACCGGCTTATCCGTCTCCGGCCGCAGGATCACGCAACCCTGGTCTCCGAAATGACGCGCGCTGGCCGACACGCCGTCCCGAGACGCCGTGACGATCCGACGCTGGTCGTCGATGTCGAAGGCAAGGTCGCCGCTCTCGTATTCCGCAACCGACTCCTCGCCTAGAAGAACGCTGTTGTAGAGCGCCTCTCGCCGGTTTCGCTCGGAGACCCAGATGCCGGAGCAGTAACGTTTCGCGGGCCCGGCCAAAGCGAGGCGCGCGACGGCTGGGGAGGCGGATTGAGCGACCAGTTGCCCGTGCCCGGCGACGGCCCAGACGACTGATGCTATCAGGATGGGAGTGACGGTGTGCCTCATAGTGCCCTCCTCGGCTTTCCGGTGGACTGAGATGCCTCATGATACGACGGGGTGGGGGTTCGTGCACCGCTCAGAGTCCCCTCCTGAACACGATGACGCCGTCCTTCACCACTAGATCGACGTTCCTCAGCACCTTCACGTCCTCGAGTGGATCGCCGTCGATCAACATGAGGTGTGCTCGCTTGCCTACCTCGATCGTGCCGAACTCGTCACCGTGGCCGATCCAGCGTGCGCCGTTGATGGTGGCCGCCTTCAGAATCGCGGCATTTGGAATATCGGCTTCGGCATATGTCTCCAACTCGTCGTTTAATACGACGTTGTCGGTGCCTGCCAGGAGTGGCACCCCGGCCTCGACCGACCTCCGTACGAACATCTTCATGCGGTCGAAGCTCTGCTGTGCCTTGGAGAACTGCTCGAGGTTGAAGCCCGGGCGGGCGTCGTCTTCGATCTTCTGGATGAAGATCGTCGGGTCGATCGCGGTCCCGGTCTCCGCCATGCGGGCGATCAACGCCTGCACCTCGGCAGATTCGGGGTCGATGTCGGACCAGTCGGCCTGCATGCGTGCGACCCGGTTACGGCCGGAGTCGAGCGATCCGTCGCGGCCGTCCGGCTGGACCTCGGGCGCGAGGAAGTCTCGCCACACGCGCACATGGCTGAACCCGTTGATGCCGGCGTCCATCGCCTCCGACCAGCTCGTGCGCACGCCGATGTGCCCCGTGACGGGAAGGCCCTGCACTTTGGCCTCCGCCACCACAGCGGCGAGCACGTCGGGCTCCAGCAGAAAGTATGCCTTGAGACCGTCGACGCCCTGCGCCTTCAGCGCGCGAACGAGTGGAGCGGCTGCCGCCGGGTCGTCGATCGTGACGTCGGCCATGGGATGATAGCCGCCTGGGCCGTCGATGAGTGGCCCACTCGAATAGATGTCCGGTGCCGGCAGTAGCCCCAGGCGCGAGGCGTCTTTGTAGTCCATGCCGTCGGATATGGCGACACCCGGATCGCGCACGGCGGTGACGCCCCGCGCCAGCAGATCCTCCCCATTGTGGGGGGCCCAGTAGTGGTAATGGTTATCCATGAGGGAGGGCATGAGCGTGCGCTCCGCGCCATCGATGGTGGGCACCCCATCGGGCGGGTCGATCGCACCGGATCCCACCCGCACGATCCGCCCGTCTCGCACCACCACGTACGCGTTGTCGACGGCCTCGTCCCCGACGGCATCGAACAGCCGCACGTTGTGGATCACGAGATCGTCTGACGGATTCTCCGCCGTAACGAAGTCCGCCTCGAACTCGAGGGCTTCGCTGTCACCGGTGGCCGCGTCCAGCCGGTAGAGTAGGCGGGCGTTGACCATGAGGAGGGAGCCATCGGGAGCGAACGAGAGCTCGGACTGCCCAAACGGTCTCCGGTCGATCTCCCGTGGGGCTCCTCCGTCCGTCTCGACCATGATCCGGTCGATCCCGTTGTGCGTGATTACATAAGCGTGCCGGCGTCCGTCGGCACTCCAAGCCACGCTCATCTCGCGTTCCGGGGTGTCCGTCACGCGCACGGCCGACTTTTCCTCCAGCCCGAGCACGAAGAGGTCGTTGCCCTCGAAACGGCCTGTCTCGAGGAGGACCTCGTCTCCCTCGGGTGACAGGGCGAAGGACCACTCGTGCCAGTTCTCCGTGAAAGTCAGCTGTTCCTCTTCGCCGCCCTGGACCGGTATGCGCCACAGGTGCGCGTTGTACTGTGAGGTCTGACGGATGAAGTAGACGTTCTCGCCGGCCGGGTCGAAGTCGATCTGGAGGATCTCATCCGGCACGTGATGGACGGTTCTGGACAAGCCGGTGTCCATGTTGCGGATGACCAGGTCCGTACCCCCGCTCGTCCAATGGCTGTAGGCCAGAAAACGGCCGTCGGGAGACCAGGCCGGGTGGCGATCCCAGCCCAACCCCTGCGTGACCTGCGAGGCTCTCCCGCCGGACGACGGGAGGGTCCACACCTTGCCCAATATGGAGACGGCAATGGTCGACCCGTCCGGTGAGGTAGCCGGGTTTCGTGCGCCGACGTCGACCGTCACACGGCCGGTTTGGCCCTGGAGGGGTGCCGCGACTAGGGTGGCAGTCGCCATCAGTAGGGCAAAACGAGTTCGGATCATGGCTGGAGAGCTCCTTTAGGATCGTGGCGGGCTTGGCGAGCTGGCGTTCGCCAAGGTCCAACAAGAAGGCCACATTGCCGGAGCGGGATAAGGTGAGCGGGCGGTTTAGACCGGTCAAGCAGTGCTGTTCTTCGCATCTGACTTCGCCGGGTGGGTCACCGGCCAGGTGTTGTCGATCAACGGGGGCGGTAGCTCCTCCATCACTTGACGGCGGAAGGAACGACCATTAGCGTCGCCCCGCCCTACGTAACCAGCACCCACCGGCTACGTCGTTTGGCCTAGGGCTTCCGCCTTCTGATTAGACCATTCTTGCTTGAGACGCGAAGACGACCTGTGGGAGGAGAAGCCGCATGTCAGGCCACCTGAGAACGTCCGCAGCACTGGTGCTCCTGTTCGCGTTGGTAGTAGCTAGTCCGGGCACCCTCACCGCTCGGAGCTTCGATTTTGCCCAAACCGGCCCGGCGGCGGGAGAGACCCATCCGGAGTCGTTCGTAGCTCCCCCCTCGAAGGGACTCGTGGAAGACGTCGACTGCTCCGCGTTCGCGGTGGACTCCCCCTCCCCCTTCGGGTACGAGAAGACGTTGGATCTGGGCGTCCAGGCCCTGCATCTTGCACGGGCAGAGTCGGAGAAGGATGCTCGGAAGTGCCTGTATCGAATGGCGGAGGCCTTTTCCCGGCACCTCCTGTTCGAGAATCCGAACGATCCTCAACCGCGCCACCTGTACTCGGTGGCGATGGGACTCCGCGCTCGTGACGAGGGTGTCCGCACACGGGTTCGCCTCGCGCAGCACTCCTTCCGGCAGGCCCAGCTCATCCTTGGGGTCGTGCCGGGACACGCCGGCGCTCAGCACATCATGGGCCGGTTGTACGCGCACGCAATGCGTCTAAATGGTCTCAAGCGCTTCATCGCGATTCAGATCTTGGGGGGCGAAGCGATGTCCTACGCGTCCTGGGAAGAGGCCGAATCACTGCTGGCGGCAGCCGCCAGATTACAGCCGGAGGTGGCCGACCATCACTACCAGCTCGGGGTCCTCTACCTCGATACGGATCGCCCGGAGTTGGCACTCGCGGCTTTCGAGCGCGTCCTGTCTTGCGAGGTAATCCAGCCTATTGACCGAAAAATCCGCGTCCTGGCAAGGGGAATGGTCGAACGGCTGCAAGGTGAGCGTGTCGCGGCCTAGGGAGTCGTATGTAACGAAGGCCCGGATTCCCTAGACCGTCGGGCTCACCTACTCCACAGCGGCACGATCTCGTTCGATCTAGAGTATGCGATGGACTGGCCGAGGTGCTCGTGCATGTGCGTCACGAGGCGGACCCAAAGGTCACCGTAGGTGATCCTGTTCGCGCCGAGCATCGCCTGTGTGTCGAGCCGATCTCGAGTGGCGTCCAGCGCCTCGGAGAAGTAGTCGAACGACCGCCGCAGATGCTGCAACGTCTCGGCCTTCGTGAGGTGTTGGTCCTGGTAGACCCCGGTCGAGGCGCCCTCGTTCGTCACCGGGATGTCGTCGGGCGTGGGAATACCCATCAGCGCCCCACCGTACCAGTTGTCCGCCGCAATGTGTATGAAGACCTCGCGAAACGAGCGCACGCCCTCCATGGGGCGCCAGTCGTATGACTCCTCGGGGATCGCTTCTGCGAGCTGCATGAACTTGTCGTCCGCGATGTCGATCTTCGCCTCTAGGTAGGCGAGCATGTCGCTCGCCTCGATGGCGGTGCCGCTCATCGGCGCCTCGGCGCTCTGGGCGTCCGGCGCGGTGTCACAAGCTGCGAGAGGGAGGAGGGCGACTAGGGCGACTATGCCGGGGAATGTCCTCATGGGAGTCTTTTTCTTCAGTCCGGAAGCGAATTGGTAGGTGACCCCGCTGATCTGCCCGGGGCCAACGCACGGTAGGCTGTGGTACGAGCGGGGACAAGGAGCGGTGGGGCGCAGTCGGGCCGAGCCGCAGAAGGACCGAGCTTACCGATCTTACCTGGCGCTGTGCTGGTGCCCTTGCAGCTCTTCGAGGAAGTCGACGCGCGCGCGGGTTGCCGGCGGGGCGGGAGCGTCCGCGACGATCGATTGCCACCCGATTCGCACGTCCTCCCCACTCGCCTTTCTCAACGAGATCCAGATTTCGTAGCCTGATCCCGGCTCCAGATCGCCCTCGAAGTCCGTGCTCCACCAAAGGGCGGACCCGCCCACGCGGAAGATGGGTCAGAACTCTGGCGGCTCCGGGTCGAGTGTGAAATTCTCTCGAATGAATAGGGTCAGGGGACCCGTGGACGTGGTGAGCGAGAGCCTGCCGGGGCGTCGCCCCAAGCCACCTACGCTGTCGATCACGACCATGCTGGCGCACGTGATGTTGAAGAGCCCTGGATCGCAGACTACATCCGGGTTCGACCGGTCGCGCACGACCAACACGAGCTGACGGCCAGCCGTCGATCCGAGATCGGTGGGCAAGAGCCCGGTAAATCGACGTCCCACCACGAAGTCGGTGCCGACGAGCTCGGAGTTGATGACAACGTCGATCGAGTCCTGTGCGATGACAGCCCCAACCGGCGGAGGCGTGCCGTCACCACTTACCTCCTCCTCCGGGGCCGGGCCCGTGGCAAGCTCGCTGCCCGAACAGGCGACGAGCAAAGTCGTCGCGAGCGGTAACGAGTTTCGACGCGGCCACAGCCGAGTGATTTCCCTCAGAACGACCAGTTCACGATGGGGAGGAACTGAAAGCTTTCCTTCCCACTGATGATATTGATGAGGCCGATCTGGACGCCATGCATATTCTCGGCCCAGTTCACGAGCCCGAGTTGGAAGCCCGAGACGTCCCGCGCCCGGTTGAAGAGTCCGATCTGCACGGCCCCCCTTGATCGAGCACGTTGTAGATGCTGGGACCCTGGAATCCGTTGAACTCCTGGCGAGTGATGTTGGCCAACAAGTTGTTTTGCCAGCTGAGAAAGTCGCCCTCGACGTAGCCGACCAGCCCCCACTGAAGCCCCTTCGACTCCCCGCCAGTGTTGCGGTTGACGATGCCGGCATCGAGACCCTTCACGGAGACATTCTTGTTGTAGAGACCCAACCTGAGGATGCGGATGGCGGAATCCTCGCCACGAATCTGGATCGGCGGGAGGAGCGAGAGCTCGAAATTCTGGACGGGCTCCTGAGCCGTGATGAGAGCAGGGGACACGGCTACCGCAATGAGAAATCCGGCTGCTAGGAACGACCGATAGGCTCTCATCGATTCTACCCTTTTCTTGATAATTGGATTGCTGTCCTTGGCGTTTTGTCGGTGAAAAACGCGCGGCCACCCACCTATTACACTGAAGGGCACGCTTGGGTTGATGGTCGATTCGAGGTGTGATAAGTCTGTGGGGGGCTTCCGGACTCACGTCGGGAATTCCCGACTTGCCGCCCGTCCGGACCGTGTCTACTCTCAAGGTCACATCCCGTCATTCCAATAAGGGGGAGAGCACCATGACGCCTCGTAGGCCATCCTTAGATCGGTTCATGCGCGCGGGACTGTGCGTTGTACTCCTATCGGTGCAGGCGTGTGCGCCGGGCCAATCCGATGTGCCCCAGCCGGTCGACGTCATCGGCTTCGCGCCGGGAGAGGACTTCAAGCTCTCCGAGTACGGGCCGATCGCGGAGTACTTCGAGGCCCTCGCTGCCTCTACCGACCGCATGGTCCTCGAGCAGATCGGCGAGAGTACGCGGGGCGAGCCGCTCTACGTTGCCGCGATCTCCACGGCGGCCAACCTCGCTCGCATGGATCGCTACAAGGAGATCACGCGCACCCTCGCTTACGCTCGAGACCCGGACGGGGGCTACGGCACGATCCTGCCGGAGGACGAGGCTCGGGCGCTGGCCCAGGAAGGCAAGGCGATCGTCTGGATCGACGGCGGGCTTCACGCCACGGAGGTCGCGCATGGACAAGTGATGCCGGAGATGGCACACCACTTTGTGACCGATGAGTCGACAGAGGGGCGAGCAATCCGTGAGAACACGATCGTTCTCCTCATGGCGAACATGAATCCGGACGGCCTCAACATCGTTGCGGACTGGTATATGTCGAACGTGGGGACCGAGTTCGAGATGGCGCGGGTGCCCGAGCTCTATCACCACTACATCGGTCACGACAACAACCGCGACTGGTACATGCTCACGCAAGTCGAGACGCAGGCTGTGACGCGGCAGCTCTACCACAACTGGTTCCCCCAGATCGTCTACAATCAGCATCAGAGCAGCCCCTTCCCAGGGCGTATCTGGATGCCGCCGTTCGCGAACCCGGTCAACCCGAACTTGGATCCTCTGCTGGTCAGCTCACTGAACCAGATGGGTCACTCGATGCGAAAGCGCTTCGACGTGGAGGGAAAGCCTGGCGTGAACAGCGGCATCGTCTTCGATCTCTGGTGGAACGGTTCGATGCGGGGTGGGCCGGACTACCACAACATGCTGGGCTTCCTCACGGAGACCGCCGGAGCCGGGTACGCGACCCCCCGATGCTACGATGACATCCCGGAGACGTTCGGCGCGCGCGCGGGCGATCTTCCAGCGCTCACTCCGTCAACCAACTACAACAACCCGTGGTTGGGGGGTTGCTGGCACATCCGCGACGCGATGGACTACATGATGACCGCCGCGAAAGCAGTGGCAGCCACCGGGGCGACGCTCAAGGAAGAGTACCTCTTCAATCACTACTGGATGGGCAGGAGACAGATCGAGCGGGGCATGGCCGCGGAAGGTGGCCCGTTCGCGTATGTCCTCGACCCGAGAGCTTCGCACGACCCGAGTTCCGTGATCGAGTTCATGGAGCTCATGTCGAAGTCGGGGATCGAGTTCGTGCTAGCCGACGAGAGCTTTTCGGCGGCGGGGGAGGACTTCTCGATAGGCTCCTATGTCATCCCTCCGCAAGCGTTCCGCCCCTACGTGGTCGATCTCATGGAGCCGAAAGAGTTCCCCGATCGTCGCCAGTTCCCGGGCGGACCGCCCCTGCCTCCTTATGACATGACGGGGTACGAACTCCGCTATCAGATGGGCCTTGAGGTGGTCAACGTCGACGAGCCGTTCGAGATGCCTTCCGGCGAATGGGGTGTCGTAGGCCAGGTGCCAGGAGACGTGGCGGGAGACGGTTCGGCCGGGTACCTCCTGCATGGCACATCCAACTGGGTATACCGGGGGCTCGAGGAGTACCTCGCAGACGGGGGTGAGGCCTTCCGCGGGACGCAAACGATCCCGACGGATGACGGCGATGTAGCTGCGGGCGCCTTCTGGCTTCCCGGCCTCAGTGAAGCCGACGCCGAGCGGTTGGCGGGCGACTTGGGTCTCAACCTCACGGGATTGTCCAGCCCGCCTGTAGGCGGCGGCCTCGCGGCTATTCGAGCGCCGAGGGTGGCGATCTACCGCTCCTGGCAGGCACCCATGCCCGAGGGATGGACGCGTTGGGTACTCGATCAATACAGCATTGGCTGGGAGAACGTCTGGGACGCGGACATCCGCGGCGGGGCCCTGTCGGAGTTCGATGTGGTCATAATACCCGCTCAGGGAGAGTCCGCGATCCGCGATGGGCATGCTCCAGGATCGATGCCGGAGCAGTACACCGGGGGCCTCGGTGCCGAAGGCGCGGCGGCGTTACGGTCGTTCGCCAATGATGGCGGATGGGTCGTGGTCTTCGACGCCTCGGTCGACTACGCGATCAGTACCTTCGACCTCCCGTTCCGCAATCGTACGCGGGGCGTGTCGTCATCGGACTTCTTCCTGCCTGGTTCGATCATCCGGCTCGAGGTCGATCCGAACCATCCGTTGGGATACGGGATGGACCCCGACGCCGTCACACTCTTCGCGCGCAGTCAGGTTCTCGAGCCCACCGCACGACGGTCCGGAGTTTCGACCCCGGTTTGTTTTCCCGAGACCGACTATCTCGTGAGTGGATGGACGCTCGGAGGCGACGAATACCTCGCGGGCCAGACGGCCGTGGCCCAGGTCGTGGTAGGCTCCGGGCGCGTCGTCTTGTTCTCCTTCACCCCGCACTTCCGTGGGCAGCCGAGGAACACATTCAAGCTGCTCTTCAACGCGCTGTGGGGCTCGGCGACCGAGGAGTTGCCGTTTGGCGGCGCCGGCCGGGCGTGTGGAGGCGCCTAGCGGTTACCGGGCGCCGAGACCCGCTCGAAGCGCACGTGCACCACGCGCCCGGCGTCGAGGTCGAACCCGGTCACTTCGCCCCCGGCTCTCGTGAACCGGAACGTCAGGGAGCGCGCGCGCAGGGTATCACCGGCGACGCTCGTGACCTGCTCGTCGATGCCGGCGCCTGCCCGGACGATCAGAGCACCGTCGACCTCCACGAAGTGGTAATCGACGTCTAACTCGGGGCTGTAGTACGTCCCCACGTAGGGAGAGAGGTTGCTGATGGGGCTCCCCGTGGACGTGCCGCGACCGCCTGCTGTTGCTGCCCGTGCTCTCGAGGAGGCGCGTGGACCGAGTCGATCGGTGAGCACGACATCCGCGACCGCGCGCGCGCGTGGGGAGGGGCGGCCGTCGGACCGGTTGCAGAGCGTGACAATGCTCGTGCGTTCGGAGGGGAATCGCAACACGTCGGCCCGGAATCCGACGAAACTGCCGCCGTGTCCTACGGTTGTCAGGCCTCGGTATTCTCCGTGCCGTTGTCCCAGCGCGTAGTCGATCACTTCCCCCGACGTCAGAATGCCACGAGTCTCGAGCATCGCATTCAGGCCGGGTCGGAGCGCGTCGGTCATTAGCGCGTGCACCCAGAGGACCATGTCTTCGATGGACGTATAGACGCCGCCGTCACCGATCATGTCGAGCGTCGTCATCGAGGTCCGAAAGCCGCCCCCCTCGAGCGGAGCGTACCCGTCGGCGCGCAGCGGAACTATGTGATCGTGGTCGTCGTGAAAGTGTGATCGGGCCATGTCGAGAGGGCCGAAAACGGTCTCCGCCGCATACTCCCTGAACGGCTTGCCGACCGCACGCGCGACGGCTTCGGTCAACAAGAAATACCCGGAGTTGCTGTAGAGGTACTCGGTGCCGGGTGCGAAATTCAGCTCCTCCTGACGTACCTGCACCGCGATGAGCTCCTCACCTGTGTAGAAATCATCACGCCGGAGGCCTCTCAGGCTCATGAGCGTCAGATAGTCTCGGAGACCGCTCGTGTGATTGAGCGCGTGACGAATGGTGAGCGGCTGTCCGTAGTCCGACAGCTCCGGAATCCACTTCCGAAGCGGATCCTCTAGGCTCAGGTGCCCGTCCATCGCCGCGATCGCGACGACCGCCCCGGTGAACTGTTTAGACACCGAGCCGATGCGAAACACGGACTTGGTAGTAATCGGAATTCCATGCTCGAGATTCGCCATCCCGTAACCGCGGCCGTAGACGAGTTCCCCGTCGCGCACGACGCCGAGAGCGCACCCAGGCACGGGCGACTCAGTGAGGTCGGCGAAGACGGCGTCGACCGCGGCTCGATCGAACGTCTGTGCGGCAGCGGCGGCTGGATGCGTCGAGCACGCGACCGCTCCGACGAGCAGTGCGAAGCTAGTCGTCCCCAGTCTCATCATCATCATCCCTCTCTTCTGCGAAGGACCCGCCCGGGTCGCTTCCCGGTCGTGCCCGCGTCCGTGTAGACCCGTTCTCCGTTCACCCACACACCGACAATCCCGACCGAGGGCAGATTCGGCTCCTCGGGCGTCGCTCGGTCCGACACCGTGGCCGGGTCGAAGAGCACCAGGTCGGCGAAGGCTCCCTCGGTAATCGTCCCGCGTCCCGCGAGACCGGTGTTCTCTGCCGCGAGCGACGTCATCTTGTGGATCGCCGTCTCCAGCGAGAAGTCTCCGCGGTCGCGCACGTGCTGGGCGAGTACGCGTGTGAAGGCTCCGAACCCGCGAGGGTGGCGGCCGGCCAGGCTGCCGTCGCTGGAGACGTTCGTGAATGGCCAGGACAGCAGGGTCGCGATGTCGTCCGTTATCATGCTCCGCGCGATGATGCTCTCTCGACCGTCGATCGCATCGGCCTCGGCGATGAGTTCCAGGTAGACCGTCACCGCATCCTTGCCGCGCTGCTCCGCGATCTCGGCGAGCGTCATGCCGACGTACGATGGATCGGGCTCGAACGCACCGATGATCATCCCCTCGGGCGGTGCGAGCTCCTCGAGCGCGAACGTCGCCGCTTCCCTCGTGAAATCCCGGTCGGGGAAGAGGACCGTCATCGTCGACTGCCAGAACTCGTACGGGTAGACATCGGCCGTGACACGGATCCCCTCCGCGCGAGCCTCGTCGAGCAAAGCGAGCGCCTCGTCGGCCCGCCCCCACAGGCTCTTCATCGCGAGCTTCATGTGTGAGACCTGCACCGGAATGCCGGTCTCGCGCCCGATGTGGAGCAGCTCCTCGAGTGCCTCGAAGAACGCTCGGTCCTCGCTCCGCATGTGGCTGATATAGCGTCCGCCCAGGGCGGCGGCCTCTCGGGCCAGGGCCACGACCTCCGTGGTGGCCGAGTAGATGCCTGGGTCGTACTCGAGGCCGGTGGAGAGTCCGAGCGCGCCGGCGTCTAGCTCCCGCCGGAGCAGCGCCCGCATTGCGTCGACCTCTTCCGATGTGGCCTCCCGGCGGAAGTCCTCGCCCATCACGGCGGACCGGAGCGCGTTGTGGCCCACGTACGCCGCCACGTTGACCGCGACAGGGGTCGCTTCGAGCTCGGCGTAGAAGTCGGCGAGTGGAAGTGGAGAGCCGCCGTCCTGACCGGCGATGATCGTCGTGATGCCCTGGCTCACGGCAGCGAGGGCGTCACCCATGCTCGTGAGTCGGCCGTCGTGATGGCTGTGCGTGTCGATGAATCCCGGGGCCAGCACCAGACCGGTGGCGTCCACTTCGGTTTCACCCGACGCGAGGGTCAGGTCACCGATCTCGAGAATGCGATCGTCCCGAACGCGCACGTCCGCAGTGCGGGCGGGGGAGCCGGTGCCGTCGATGAGCCGTGCGTCCGTGAAGAGCAGGTCGCCGGACGATCCGTTGGATGCGGGCGCGCACGCAACAATGAGCGCGAGGGCTGCAAGAGTCGAGCGGGTCCGGCGGAGTCGTGCAGGCACCATTCCGTTCACTTTAGAACGTCGCCAGTGCGTTGAACGGACTCGCGGTACCGTTGGGCACCTGGGTGATCTGCCAGGACACCATGAACTCCCAACGCTCGCGGCTGGCGGCTTCGCGAGCCACGTCCTCGAGGTATCCGTTGTCGACGAGGGGCAGCCCGATGAAGACCTGGGTCATGGTGTGGATGGGACGGTTGATGCCCTCCACACCGGACGGCTGGACGTCGTTCACCGCGTCGCCCACCAGAAGCGCCACACCGCGCTCCTTGAGCCACGGTAGCACGGAGGCGTGCAGCCCGGCTCCACCTCGCCCGTACCTCCACGGGCCCTCCGCTGCACGCTTGGCCCAGCGGCCGCCCCGGATCAGGAGGACGTCGCCGCTACCGATCGTGACGCCCGCGTACGCTTCCCAAGCCTCGAGGTCGGACACGTAGATGGGCGTGCTGGGCTCTAGCCACTCCACGCCGCGAAGGAGTGGCATGTCCACGAGGATGCCGCGAGTCACGTACCCCGGCCCCATGTCGTCGACGGCGAGGTCCCCACTGCAGCCGTCGATATCGAGATTCTGAGGATAGCCGTTGAAGATCACGGCCCGGCCGTCTCGCCGCGTGGCGTAGTGGCAGAGGGCGTCCATGTGGGCGAGCTGTCCGTCGTGCAGCGAGAAGCTCATGGCGTCCAGGGCGCCGCGAGGCCGGCCCGTGTCGGGGTCGACCGACGTCATCCAATGTTCCGTGGGTGCGAACGTCTGGCTATCGATCACGTCGTCCTCGTTCACGAAGTGTCCGAGCGACACCGTGACACCGTCCTCCACTAGGAGAGCGGCTTCGCGCGTCTTCTCCGGTGTGATGAGGTTCAGCGTTCCGCGTTGGTCATTTGCGCCCCAGCGGCCCCAGTTCGACAGTTCGGACTCCCATCGTTCCAGGGTCGCGAGCGTAACGCGAACCGACGGGTTCTGGGTCGAGGGATGCACCCGAAAGGCTTCCCGGGTGCCCTGAGCCGCGACGCCGGGAGAAACGGTCGCAGCTGGGGCGAGGGCCAAGAAGCCTGCTACGGAAATCTCGAGCATGCGCATCATCTGAGTCACCTCTCGTTACAGTACGAATCCAAACCCCAGGTACAGAACCAGGGCCGCACCGGCCACCGCCGAAGCGTACGGTAACTGCGTCCGAACATGATCGACATGGTCCGCTCCGGCCGCCATCGTCGCGATCGTCCCAATATCGGTCGCCGAACCAGGTCGACCCCTCGTAGTCGCCGATCTCGTGGCCGTTCCAGAATGCGAAGACGATGTCTCGCTGGAGCGACTCACGATGGGCCGAAAAGATGTGCGCCAGCTCCAACTTCAGTGCGTTCCCCGCTGCGTTGTCGGTCATGCCGGGCTTCCACGCGTCGTAGTGGCCGCCGACGAGGAGAAAATCACCCGTACTATTGTTGGGCGCCCGGATTCGGCCCCAGGGCTGAGTCAGCGGCCCCCAATCCTGTGTCGCCTGAGCCACGATGTGGGCGTGGACCGGCCCCTCAGCGAGCGCCGCGATGCGCGGAACATCGTCGATCGTTTTCCGAGTAGGATTGCCCCACGCACATTTGATGGCGCCGCACGGAATCGTGCCGAACTCGGGTAGTCCCCAGTTGATGAACACGATGACCGCGGCTCCATGACCGGCCGCAATACGAGCCTTCTCCGGTCGGGATGAGCCCGCGGAAATCTCCGTCAACACACACGCACCGGCCACGTCCGTCCCAGCGTAGTCTTCTTCGTCACCGGGTCCGACATAGACGACCTCCGCCTCGAGGCCTTCGTCGGGTGTGGAGGCGATGTGCCCGCACGGTTCACGGGGGAATTCACGGGCGAACGGGGACTGGACCCTGAACGAGCCACGGAGGGGAACGCTTCGGTATGCCGTGAACGAATCGGGCTGGGCTTCTAAGCCGTAGCTGTCGAGGCACTCCGCGAAGTACTCACCCGCACGCTCCTGATCCGACGTTCCGGAAAGCCGGGCGGGGGCGTTCTCCTCGATCCATCGCAAGTGTTGCCAGACCCGGTCCAGAGAAAAATCCGCAAACAGGTCGCTCACTGACATGCGAGACTCCGGGAGGGCTGAATCGTAAGTCACCGGAGGTGCACTCTCACGGTTCGCCCGTGCAAGGATGAGCGCGGGCGATGGGATCATGGAGAACCGGGGGAGCGGGGTTCCCTTTGACGGCTGCGAGTCGGGCCCTCACGTTACTCGGAGCGGCGAAAGGCCCCTACCTTCGCCACGCGATAGGACCCGCCAGATGCAGGAGCACATAATGATGGCTTTGATCATGCGAATCCTCGGCCGCGGAGGACGTATTGCGGCGATATTCCCGTTGGCCCTCGGGGTCATGGTTCCCGCCTTGGGCCATGCGCAGGACCGCTATCCGATGGACTGGGACGCCGTCGCAGCCGAATCGATGGAGTATTTTTTGGAACTGCTGCGGACGGATACGAGCAACCCCCCTGGCAACGAAACCGAAGCCGCGACCTACCTCCAGGGACTGCTCGAGCGGGAGGGCATCGAGACCGAGTTGTTCGCACTGGACCCGGCGCGCGCCAACTTGGTTGCACGGCTTCGTGGCAACGGCAGTAAGCAGCCGATTCTGATCATGGGTCACACCGATGTCGTGGGTGTGCAGCGCGACAACTGGTCCGTCGATCCCTTCGCGGCCGTCACCCGGGACGGGTACGTCTATGGTCGCGGAGCCCTCGACGACAAGGACAACGCCACCGCTGCGCTAATGCTCATGCTCATGTTGAAACGGGCCGAAGTCGAGCTCGACCGGGACGTGATCTTTCTTGCCGAGGCCGGAGAAGAAGGGACCACGAGATGGGGCATCGACTTCATGGTCGAGCAGCATTGGGACAAGATTGCGGCGGAGTACTGTTTGGCCGAGGGCGGAGGAGCGGTGGCCAAGGACGGCAACGTGACCCACGTCAACGTCGCGACGACCGAGAAGTTTCCGATGCGCGTCACGCTCGTCGCGCGCGGCACCGCGGGTCACGGATCGGTTCCGCGCCTCGACAACGCGGTCTCGGCTCTGGCGAGAGCCGTGGTCCGCCTGTCCGATTGGCAATCACCGATGCGACTCAACGAGACCACTCGTGCCTATTTCGACCGGCTGAGTGGTATCAGCTCCCCGGACGCCGCCGCCCGCTACCGGGGTGTGAGCGACCCTGCACAACAGGACGAAATCCAGCGCTACTTCGCCGAGGACGAGCCGCAGCACTACTCGCTTCTTAGGACGTCCGTTGTGCCGACCATGATGAGCGCCGGTTTTCGCCGCAACGTGATTCCAACGGAAGCCGAAGCAACGTTCGATATCCGCGGGTTGCCCGACGAGGATCCGGGGGAGTTCTATCAACTGCTCGCGGGCGTGATCGATGATCCGAACGTAGAGATCGTCCCAGAAGGTGTCTACCGGCCGGCGAGCCTACCCTCCAGCATCGAAAGTGAAGTGTTCGAAGCATTGGAGAACGCGGCCGAACGTCTTTTCCCAAATGCCGTGACGCTCCCGACGATGCTCACGGGAGCCACCGACATGGCCCAAGTTCGTGCACGAGGGACACAGTGTTACGGCTACGGACCCGTTCGGACTGAAGAAGACATTGTCGGCGGGGGCGGCGCGCACGGTGATGACGAAAGGATCCTCGTGAGTTCTCTGCTGACCCTAGTTCAGTACCTGTGGTACACGGTAGTCGAAGTGGCTGGGGCGGAAGGGTAACCGCCAGGGCCTGTCGAACGAAAACAACTCTCCGAGGAGACCAGGATGACTGAACAGAGCTCACTTGGGCGAGCAACCTTGAGGGCGCTCGTCGTCGCGATCAGCGCGACGTTGGCCGTATGGTGGTTGGCCGTGACCGCGCTTGCTATTCCGGCCGAATTTCCGCCGCTGGCGGGACCGGCGCCAACGATTTTCTTCACTGTGATCGGGACCCTTGGAGCGGCCGGCGTACTGGGAATCGTACGGAGGCGGGCCACGCACCCCGCAGCAACATTCCGTCGGATCGCACTCATGGCCCTGGTCCTGTCGTTCCTGCCGGACTTGTGGCTCCTCAGCGGGAGCTCTTCCTTCCCGGGAGTGACGTCCACGGGCGTCGGCGTGCTCATGGTGCTGCACATAGTGGCCGCCTTGACCATCGTTTGGGGCTTGATCGGGCTCCGTTCTTCCTCGGGCCCGTCCTAGACCGACTCAATCGTAGGTCACTGCGATCTTGGTCACGGCCTCGGGCTCCTGCTCGAGCAATTCCACCCCGCGCTCGACCTCTGAAAACGGCACTTGATGCGAGAAGAGATCCCCGATGCCGGTGAGGGAGCCTCGGCGGATCGCCTCGAAGTCCGGTGATGAAGACGTCGTCGCCGGGGGTCCCGTCTTCGCATTAGTGCGCCCAGTTCGCGAACGGCTCCTCGAGCGACGGGCTCTGGGGCGTGAATAGCTCGGCCCCGTCCTGCGTGATGTACATGCAGTCCTCGAGCCTGACGCCGAACTCGCCGGGCAAGTAGATCCCGGGCTCGTCGCTGAACGTGTTACCGGGCTTCAGCGGGACCTTGTTGTTCTTTACCAGGTAGGGCCACTCGTGGCCGTCCATGCCGATGCCGTGGCCGACCCGGTGGGTGAAGTACCTATAGCCGGGTCCGTATCCCGCGTCCTCGATCACCTTGCGGGCGGCGGCGTCGACTTGTTCGGCGGGCACGCCGGGGCCTGCCTTCTCGAATGCGGCTGTCTGGGCTCGGTATTCGATCTCGAAGACCCTCTTCATCTTGTCGGTCGGGGTGCCCAGGACGAACGTCCGGCTGATATCCGAGCGGTAGCCCTCGACACCGCAACCGCCGTCGATGAGCAGGATGGTGCCTTCGCGGATCACCTGCCGGGTGATCGAGCCGTGGGGAAGCGCGGACCACTCGCCGGTCTGGACGCCGGCGCTGCCCTGGAAACCCAGCCGCTGATGCGCCATCGACACCAGCGCGCCGAAATCTCGCTGCGTCATGCCTTCCTCCAGCGCGAGGTAGGCTGCCTTGTACGCCGTGAGCGTGACCTCGTTGGCGAGCGTCATCAGCTCGAGCTCGTGCGCGTCCTTCACGCCTCGGCACCCGGCCGTGACCTGCGTGGCGTCGACGACGTCGAGCGCCGGGGCGGCTTGGGCGATGCCGTTACTGAAGCGGAACTGCATCGTCTCTTCGGTAGCGATGTTCCCTGAAGCGACGCCTCGGTCCCGGAGACCCTGTGCCACGCGCTCGTACGGGCTCTCGTGCTCCTCCCATGTATAGACGGCCGCGCCCCCCAAGGGGCCGAGCGCGAGTTGCTCACGGGCGCGGTCTTCCTCGAAGGCTGGGCCGACGACGAATGCGTCCCCTTCAACCGGGATCACGACGGAGAAGAGGCGCTCACCGCCGCCCCATCGGATGCTGGTGAAGTAGACCATCGACGTGCCGCCGGTGAGCGCGAGCGCAGACAGGCCCTGTTCCCGCATCAGGCGCTTGGCCTGTTCGACCCGGCCCGCGCGCTCCGCCGTCGTGATCGGCCGCGCCCGGTCCGCCCAGGACGTGAGCCTGGCGATCGAAGGGGGCATGGACTGCTGCGCGGTGTCGGCGGCCAGAAGCCCCGACGGGTGCGAGAGCGCCGCGCCCGCCGCTGCGGAAGAGGCTCCGAGGAAGTGACGTCTAGTGATCATGGGAGTGCTCCGTGATGGTCCGGTGTGGAGCGATATCATAGGTGGTGCGTGGGGATGTCACCACGGCGCGTGGGAAATGTCGATGTTGCCCGTCCCCGGATGGTGGCGGGTCGATCGCCCGGCGAGTTGCCTGAGCATTCTGCCCCGCCGATGTTGGTCTTCCCAGCTCGAAGGCCCCGAACCCGGATCGGTTCGCCATGCGCTCTTTACTTCACACTCTGATCATCGTGATCGCCGCCCTCAACTCGACGGGGATTGCCTCGGCGGCCCAGACCTCACCGGCCTCGGAGTGGACCCCGACGCCCCTGCAGCACGAGGTGGCTCTCGACATGGTGGCGCGCATCCGCGAGGAGGGCCTCCAGCACTCTCAGCTCGCCCGCACGCTGTCCTATATGACCGACGTGCTGGGCGCTCGGCTCACGAACTCGGACGACATGGCGCGGGCCCAGGCGTGGGTCCTGGACGAGATGAAGCGGATCGGGTTGGTCAATGCCGTCCTCGAGCCGTTCATGGATTACGGGGTGAGTTGGGACAACGAGTACGTCTCCCTGCACCTCATGGAGCCGGACTACTCGCCCATGGTCGGCTACCCGATCGCGCACACGCCCGGTACGGACGGAAAGCAGCGGCTTAGGGTCGTGATCGCAGACGTTCAGACGAGGCAGGATCTCGAGCGGTACCGAGGCCGGCTCCGTGGAATGGCCGTGCTCGGCACGCCCCCGGCCACGGTCGACCAGGCCCGATTCGCCACCGGTACTCCCCGCCGAACGGATGAGGAGTTGCGGGCGCTCGAAGAGGACGTGGTGCTGCCGGCGGCGGGCCCGGACTCCTATTTCTCCCGCCTGTATCCGGATCCGCCGCAGAACCCCGACGTGCTCACTGCTGCAGATCGCCTGGCCTTCTTCGTGTCCGAGGATGTGGCGGTGGTCCTCGAGTCCCCGAGCGGCTGGCCGGGAGCGGTGCGGGGGTTCGCGCGTCCCGGCGCCAAGGTCGATCTCTGGTCGCGGGAGGCGACGCTCTCCTCTGTGCCGATCGTCTCCGTCACGCCCGAACACTACAACCGGATGTACCGCATCCTGCGTCGAGACATTCCCGTCACGATCGAGGTCGAGATCCGAAACCGACATGGTGACGCGGTGGAGCAGGCCAGCAACGTGCTCGGCGAGATTCCCGGAACCGACCTCGCGGACGAGGTCGTGATGCTCGGCGCGCACTTCGACACCTGGCACGCCAGCCCCAACGCAAGTGACAACACCTCGGGCGTGGCCGTGATGCTCGAGGCGGCGCGCATCCTAGGGGCTGTGGGTGCGGTACCGCGTCGTACGGTTCGCGTCGCACTGTGGTCGGGCGAGGAGCAGGGCCTCTACGGGTCCCGCGCTTATGTGAGGAAGCACTTCGGCGATCCCAACGACCCCGCGGTGGGCACCACTCCCGCCTACGAGAAGTTCTCCGTGTACTTCAACCAGGACTACGGGCCCGGGCAGTACCGGGGCATCTTCTTACAGGGCAATGAGCACGTCCGTCGGACTTTTTCGTCCTGGATGGAGCCGCTCAGCGACATGGGCATGAGGACCATCTCCGTCCAGGGCGTCGGTAGCACCGACCACGTGCCTTTCGACGACGCGGGTCTGCCGGCGTTCCAGTTTCTGCAAGCCCGAGTCGGCGGTACGGGCGGTCACACCAACCTGGACTTCTTCGACACGATCCCCGTCGAGGACCTGATGAAGAACGCCGTAATCATGGCCACCTTCGTCTACCAGGCGGCCATGAGCGACCAGAGGATTCCGCGGAAACGGATGGGCGCGCGGGAGTAGTGGTGGTTTAGGGCGTTCTGTCCCCCTGGTGGTGGTCCGCTTCCTCGTAGTGCCTCCGAAGCAAATCATCGCCGAAGTCATTCTCCGGATCGCGCCACACCGAGTGAACGTGGTTCGCGTCGTTCTGTACGTTGTCGTACTCGATCAGGATGGTCGGACCGTGGATGCGATAGTAGTGCCCCTCTCCGGGCTCCGTGCTTCCCGCCCAGGCGAAATAGAGGTTGTCTAGGCCCGCCTCGAACATCCGGTTCATTTCTGCTTCGGCGATATCCTTGTCGACATTCCCCAGGAACTCCGCGAGCAGTTGATGCAGCGCCGAGCGCTGCGCGTCGCCCATCTCCGAGGCCGCAAGACCTTTGCGCCGGTCCATTTCCACACTGCGTGCGTTGCCTGTGACGATGTCACTCGGCGCTTCCACTTCGATGATCGCCTGATGGAGCTCGTCTTCGGTCAGCAGGGCCATGAGCTCGCGGGCAAGATCCTCCTCGGCACCGAGCAACCTCCATCCGGAGTGACTTCCCTCGCCGACCAGATGAGGATTCGAGCCCAGAAAGGCCGGCGTCACGGAAGGGACAGCGTCACCCGCGGAAGTGAAATTCAGGGAGATATGATGCCCCTCGAATCGCCAGGCCCACGGATTTTCACCGGAGGGGGATCCAAAAACGTTGAAGTAGTAGTCTTCTGGATCCCGGCGCTCGGGGCGGTTCTCGATCACGCCCAGCACGCCCTCGAGTTGCATGACCCCCGTCGCTTTGAGATAGCCTTGCGAGCTGAGGACGCTTTGAAGCAGTCCGTGCGCAGCGCTGCGCTGTTCGCCCGTCATGTCCTTGAGCCGGACGCCGTAACGCTCGCGCGGTACGAAATGCCAATCGAAGCGCTGCTCGGCCTCCAGGGACCAGGCGCCCTGCGCTCGCTCTTCCTCCCCCAGAGATGCGAGATATCTCTGAGCCGCAAGCGCCATTTTCTGACCCTCGTCGTCGACGGCAGACGTCATGTTCCGGCCCGTCATCGCCACTAGGAATAATCCAGCTAGAACGACCAGGCTCACTAGATGAAATCGGCGGGGTTTGTTCACCGGGTTGCCTCCTTAATCTCAGGCTCGAAGAAGACCACGATTCAGTAACGAGACGCACGCGTTGATTCTGCCCCTCACTGCACCAGAATCGCAAGCTACTGACCTCTCCGGAGATCCCGATCGTGGCAGTAGGAGGAGCTGGCAGTACGACGTCTCAGATGACGCGCACGTCCCCTCCGTCGACTGCGATCTGCGCTCCGGTGGTCTTGGCGAACAGCGACCCTGCCATGGCACACGCCAGGGTCGCCACGTCCCGAGAGCTGACCTCCGTATGCAGAACGTTGCGCGTCTTATACTCGTCGACGCTAACGCCGTAGTGCGCCGCTCGTTCCTCGAGTACTTCAGAGGTCCACAGAGCGGTGTCGTACACCTTGTCGGGGTGCAGGACGTTGACTCGAATGCCTGCTTCCCCGAGCTCCAGGGCTGCCACCCTGGCAAGCTGTGTGAGCCCTGCTTTTGCGACGGAGTACGCCGCAGCACCCGGTCCGGGGGCCGGAACGTTCTTCGATGCGATGACAACCACCGCGGGTTCTGCTCCGAGGCGTAGGAAGGGGATACACTCCTTCCAAAGTCGCTGATGGCTCGTCAGATTCACGGCCATGCTGCGGTCCCAGGCCTCGGGCTGGATCTCCTCGATGGTCCCACTCTTCGGAAAGACTCCCACGTTGTCGATGATGATGTCGAGCCCGCCGTACTGCCGCACGACGGTCTTCACGGCCTCCGCCATCGCCACGTCATCCGCGACGTCGCACTCGATACCGACCCAGGCGTCGGAGTCCATCAGATGTACGACCTCGGGGTCGACATCGACTGCGCCCACGACCGCTCCCAAGCTCAGAAGCTCGTGAGCACAGGCTAGACCGATCCCGCTCGCAGCTCCGGTGACCAGGGCGATCTTGCCGGCCAACTGAAGTGGCGGTCCGGATCGGGCGAGTTTGGCCTGCTCGAGGACCCAATACTCCACGTCGAACACGTCCCTCTCGGGGAGCGTAGTCCACCCGCCCAGGGCCTCGGCATGCTGGATCGCCCGAATCGTGTGGTCCTTGATGTCCGCCACGATACGAGCCTCCCTGGGGCTGCGTCCGAAGCAGATCGTACCGCGACCCGGCCACACGGCCCAGCGCGGCGACGGGTCCAGGCAAGTGAGACCCTCCGTCGCGTTCCGTTGGAAATACTCCCGGTAGCTTTCCACATACGCCTCGACGTCCGCCGCCGGATCGTCCCCCACGACCAACGCAGTGCGTTTGGTCCGGATGACGTGATCGGGAGTCAGCGGTCCGCGCGTCGCGAGTTCTGCCACGTCCTCTAGTTCCGCGAAGCCGACCGACGCGGGATCTGCGTCCCAACGAGCCAACACGGCCTCACCGCGGGCTACGCCGACCGACCGGCGAATCGCGACGAGGGCTTCCAGGTCCTCCGGAGGAGGCACCGGAGAGATTCTCGCCGGGTGGGTCCTAGACAGGTACGCCTCGGCTCGGCTGACGAGGTCGATCATCTTTTCGTACGAGCTCTTCGCGTCATCCGCGAAGGTGAACGCGCCGTGATTCATCAGGATGATGCCGTCGCATTCCGCCCAATCCCTCTCCCGAGTCATCGTGTAGACGGTCCGAGCCAGAGCGAAGCCGGGCATGACGTACGGAACCACCCACACACGCTCGCCATAGATGTCGCGAATGGCTTCTTCGCCGGTCGGTGTGTTGGTAACGGACACGACCGCGTCGGCGTGCGTGTGATCGACGTACTCGAACGGAATGAGTGCGTGCAGAATGGCTTCGACGGAGGGGGAGGGCGCATCGGGGTCGAGCATCGCGGCTCGCTGGGCACGGACCATGTCCGCGTCGTCGAGCTGCTCGAGTGCCGCCATGCTCAGGAGCACGTCCAGACGGACCGGAGCGAAGCCGGCGGCCTCGATGGTTTCCAGGTCCCATCCACTGCCCTTCACGTAGATCACCCGATGAGCATTTCCGAAGAGGTCGGTCGTGGTCGTCTTGACCGAGGTATTCCCGCCGCCGTGTAACACGAGGTCGGGCTCTCGACCGAGAAGGCGAGAAGTATAGACGCGAAGTCCTAGGGGGTCATCGCCGTGCTCGGTGGCCTCACGATCGTTCCACAAATTCTTCATCTCGATCTACCGTCCCCCTGGAGGCAACCTCTACGAAATTTCTCGGACCTCCCAATCTACACGCTTCACTCTACAGACCGCGTGGGGCGCTCGCGAAGTCCGCCTCGACCGAGCGCGTCACCCGACAAGATAATCGGCACCCCCGGCGAGGCCTTCACCGGTTCACGCCATCCTTGCGTTCAGACTTGAGCAGGCCGACGGTTTCCGTATAGAAAGAATCCCCTCGGCACCCGCCTCTAGAAGGGGGCGACTCGTGGACCAGGATCATCCTGATCAGGACCTCAAAGCGCGCGTCGAACGCCCCGAACGGCAAGTCGAGGTGCTCCGCAAGGAGCTGAAAACGCGGGTGTCGCATGGGGAGCGAGAGCCGAGGGGTCCGGAGCGGGCCTCGGGTCCGACTCCTTCCGCCACGGCCCCACCTTTCGAGTCGGCCTTCGAGCCGCGTCCACACGCGTCGCCGAGGCCTCCCCCGAAAGGGTTCTCGGCTCGCGACATTCTCGAGAACGCCGAAGTCTGGTTGCCCCGTGTCGGCATCGGTCTCGTGCTGCTCGCCGTGGCGTTCGCGTTCGAGTACTCGAACGACCAAGGCTGGGTGATTCCTGCTGTCCGCGTTGCCTCCGGATACGTGCTAGGGCTGGCGCTCCAGGTGGCGGGCTTCAAACTGAGCGATTCCCGTCCCGGGTACGTTCAAGCGCTTTTCAGCGGAGCCATTGCCACGTTCTACATCACGGGCTTCTCCGCCTTCCAGCTTTATGGGCGGTTCTCGTATCCGTTCGCGTTCGGACTCATGGTGGCGGCCACCATGCTTGCGTTCTTCCTGTCGCTGCAGTTGGACCGAGCCGCTCTGTCGGTGATTGGTGTGATGGGTGGGTTGGGCACACCCTTCCTGCTGTACACCGGGTCGGGCAACGTGCCGGGGCTGATCGCCTACACGACGCTCGTTCTCGCGGGAGCCTCAGCCGTCTATTTCCATCGCGGCTGGCGTCCCTTACTCCAGGTAGCCGTTGTGGGCGGCTGGTTTGTCCTGGCCATCGCGGTCGGCGCGTCTTCGAGCTCGGTTTTTCTGGACGCCGCCAGCGTCCAGGTTGGGATCGTGGTGGCGTGGTTGTCCTTTTGGGCGATCCCTCTCGCGCGAGAGGTCGTTTCTGGGGAAGGAGTGAACGCCACGCCGACCGACGAGCCCGAGGAATCGCTGAGAAGGGACGTTCACCTGCTGTCGGTCGCCACACCCCTCATCGCCCTCGCCCTGACGAGTTGGGCGTGGCGGCTCTCTACAGTCGAGGCCGGGGTGGTCGCCCTGGGCCTGACCGTTGTCTACGCGCTGGCCGCGCGCATGGTGGTGGAGCGTCCGGGTGTGAGAGATCTGGGCCATACGCCAGGGCTCGTGGCGCTCATGCTGAGCACGCTCGCCCTGAGCCTGCTACTAGACGGAGAGGCGCTGCTCGTGGCCCTCGCGGCCCAAGCGCTCGTGGTCCACGAAGTGGCCAGGAGAATCTCCGATTCGTGGACCGAGGCTTGGGGGCACGTGCTGTCGGGCATCGTGGGTCTCTACTTGGGCGCACGACTCCTTGCCCCGGCCAGCGGAACACCGATGCTGAATGTGGGTGCTTTGGCGGATCTCGGTGCGATTACGGCCGCCTTCTTGGCTTGTCGCCTGGTGGGCAAACAGAAGGTCTACCACTACCTGACCGGGCATGCGGCCGTTTTAGCCCTGATCTGGCGTGAGTTCGTGCCGCCCTCCGGTGGCCACGCCTACGTCTCGTTCCTGTGGGCGGCCTATGCGATCACGTTGCTCGTGGTCGGCCTCCGGAACGCGCGCCAGGTGATGTGGCAGACTGGTGTGGCGACGCTGCTGCTCCTGGTCGGGAAGCTGTTCGTAGTGGATCTGGCAAACCTGGACGCGATCTGGTGCATCCTGCTGTTCATGGTGGTGGGTGGAGGCTTTCTCGCCCTGGGCTACGCGTTTCCCAACCTGCGCAGGCCGGGAGCGGAGGCGGACGCAGGGTAAGAGTGGGTCCCATGCCTGGCTAATACGAATGGGCCGGGGCCGGCCAGTGCGCCTTGACCGCCGGCCCCCTGGCCCCTAGAAGGTTATGGGTGCCTCACGCTAGAGAGTGCCTTCTCCGACCAGAGGAGTTGATCATGCTCGCGTCGTTCCGCTGTCGCCCTGACCCGGGCCGGTTCCTACCGAGCCTCACTGCCCTCCTCATCGCGGCCGGAGCTTCGGCTTGTGGCCCACCCTATGATTTGGTGATCGAAGGTGGCCGCGTCATGGATCCGGAATCCGGACTGGACGCGGTCCGCAACGTAGGAATCGTCGATGGCCGGGTGGCTACCATCTCGGTCGAACCGCTGGAGGGTGCCCGGCATATCCAAGCCGTCGATCTCGTCGTCGCACCCGGGTTCGTGGACCTCCACAGGCACGGCCAGAGCGAGGAAGCGTATCGTCTCCAGGTGCAGGACGGCGTCACGACGGGACTGGAGCTGGAGATCGGGACGGCGGATGTCGAAGCGTGGTACGCAGAGCGTGAAGGCGGTCAACTCGTAAACCACGGGGTCGCCCAGGGCCACATCGGCGCGCGCGCACTCGCGATGGGAGACCCGGTCATGGGGACCGGCGGCGCAACGACCCGAAAGCCGGCCACGGAGGAGCAGATCACGGAGACGGAGCGCCTCATACGCGCAGGGCTGGCTCAGGGGGCCGTCGGGGTGGGCTTCGGGAGCGCTTATACGCCGGGTGCCACGATGGTGGAGATCGAGCGGATGTTCGCCGTCGCGGCTGCCGGGGGGGTGACCGCCTTCATCCACATGCGTGGCGGGCTGGAGGGACTCGACTCGACACTCACCGCGGCCCGTAACGTCGGAGTGCCCCTGCACGTCGTGCACGCGAACTCGAGCGGCGGCACGGATATCGTCGAGTTCCTAGAGATGATCGAAGCGGCGCAGGGCGCTGGCCAGGACGTCACGACGGAAGCGTATCCGTACGGCGCCGGACAGACCGGAATTCAGTCGGCGCTCTTCGACGACTGGGAGAGCTGGGAGGACGATCGCTTTGAGCGCTATCAGTGGGTTCGTACGGGGGAGCGCCTGACGCGCGAGACGTTCGGACGCTATCGGGACGAGGGCGGCTCGGTGATCATCCACAGCCGGACCGAAGAGATGACGCTCGCCGCGGTTACGAGTCCAGTCACCATGGTCGCGAGCGATGGCGGTACGGGACACCCCCGAAGTGCGGGCACGTTCGCGAAGATCCTGGGGCGGTACGTGCGTGAGCAGGGTGCGCTCGAGCTCATGAACGCGCTCGGGCGGATGACAATCCAGCCCGCTCGGAGACTCGAATCATGGGTCCCCGCACTGAGGAACAAGGGTCGGATTCGGGTGGGGGCCGATGCAGACATCACGGTCTTCGACCCGGCGACCGTCATCGACCGGGCGACTTACCTGGACGGGTCGACCCCATCCGACGGAATCGAATACGTGATCGTGAACGGCGTGTTGGTGGTGGACGGAGGCGAAATCGTTGAGGACGTCAGGCCCGGGCGGGCTGTACGGGCCGGGACCTGAGTTCGCGAGCGACGTTGGGGGCCCTAATAGACCAAATGCAACTCCGTCTGTCGCCGCAGCACCCAGCGCATCTCACCCCCCGCGGTGACCTCCGCCTCCTCTTCTAGAGCCATGCGCACCCCCTGGCCGCCCCACTCGGGAACCGGAGTGGTCACTTGGAGCTCAGTGGAAAACCACATGCTCGGGATCACGAACGGGTCCCCCCGGCCCGGAATGCCGCTCTGGTTGTCCCACCGGCCGATCAATGGGCCTGCACCGTGGCCATGATCGCCGATCGGGTGCGTGTACATCGTCCCGTCCAGATCCTCGGAGCGCATCGTGCGCAGGACCGAAGCGAGAATGTCGTTTCCTGACCGGTCGACCCGGGTCTCCTCCATGAGGATGTCCTGCAGACGGTTCGCGTTGGCGAGGGCCCGCTGAAGGCCTTCTGGGGCCTCAGTTTCCCCTTCCAGAAGTACGTAGGCCATGTGTTGTGTATCGGTGGCCATCCCCAGAGCGACGATGCCGAAGTCGCAATGAAGGACGTCACCGCGCAAGATGACTGGCGCGAGCGAATCGCCCATCTCCACGCCCTGTCGCTGCACGGACACCGAGGGCTGGAACCAGGAACCCAGACCGAGATCGTGGACCCGCTGACGCATCCACCATACCACTTCCTCCGTGGTGGTCTTGCCCGGCTCGATGATCACGTCGGAGAAGGCCGTGCCGATGATCTCGTGCACGATCGCCTGCATGCGGCGGTACGTCGGCGTCATACCGGGGACGCGCATGGCCAGATAGTCGACAGCCAGTAGAGGTTTCCGAACCACCCGACCGGCCAACTCCGGCCCCAGGGCGCGTTCCATCTGCTCCCACTCACCCGCCGCCAGTCCATCCGCGAAGTTGATGTCGTGGGAGATGTTGACGGCAATCCGTCGGGGATTTCGGTCCGCGACCATGCGAGCGAACAGGTCCCACTGGTCCTGTCCCCACAGCTCTCCCGCTCGACCATCCGACGCCACCGTAGTGGCCCGCACAGCCTCGTAGACGCCGCCTTGCGAGGTGCCGCCCAACGCCAGGCGTTCCACGCCCTCCTGCTGTCCTCGGTCGTAAAAAATGTAGATGGTACGACGTCGGGCCGCGAAGGTGGTGGGCGAGACGAGAGCCTTGAACACCGGGTCCTCGTTGTACTCACGCATGGCTAACACCCACATGTCGACGCCGTGCTTCCGCATGAGAAGGGGTAGGTTGGTTTCCAGGCGCTCCGTCAACCAAGTCTGCTGGACTTTGGCCTGTTCTTGGAGTGTGCCGAAGGGGTGCGCGGAATCGTAGTCACGGGCTTGGGCCCGGAGTGGATTCGGCACGACCACGGTAACGAGTGCAAGAAGGACCCAGGCAAGGACGAAGCCTACGAGGGGGACGCGAGGACCGTAGTTATGTGAGGTATGCATGGGTACCGTCCTTGCTCGAGAACGTTTTCCAGTGACCGGGATCTCCTCCGAGCAACATGGCCGGGCGATGGGAGCCATCACAAGACTGCGCCAAGACCCACCTTGATTTCTGTTTGTGCTAGGCTGACGTTTTGTTCGCCCTGAACTTTGGTCCTCTACAGTCAGAGAACACTTGAAGAAGTCGCGCGACATCGAGCCCCGGCCTGGCTTCTTCATTCGCAGCGGGACGTTCTTCTTCCGCTACCGGGACGCGATTTCCCCGGCCGTCTTTCTGACGCTCCTGGTCGCGACCCGGCCACGGCAACCCTTCGGTAGCGAGTCTCTGGACATATGGCTCGACGCGCTCGGCTTGCTGCTCTCGGCCCTCGGCCAGACGCTGCGCATCGCGGTGATCGGTCTCGTGTACATCATTCGCGGAGGGAAGGGCCGCAAGGTATATGCGGAGGATCTGGTGACGGGCGGTCTGTTCGCCGTATCCCGCAATCCGCTCTACCTAGCCAACCTGATGATCTATTTCGGGCTCCTCGTGGTCTGGAACGGCCCAGCGATGTATTGGATCGGCGTACCGTTCTACCTGTTCCTATACACCTCTATCGTCGCGACCGAAGAAGCGTTCCTACGCACCAAGTTCGGCCCCTCCTACGAGGCGTACTGCCACGACGTTCCCCGTTGGATCCCTAATTTGGGACGTCTGCGACCGGCATTGGCCGGCCTCACGTTCGAAGGCCGGCGTGTCGTATTCAAGGAGTACGGAACGGTTGCGGCTCTGCTTCTCACGGCGAGCATGCTTCTCATAGCCGAGACCCTCTCCCTCTCGTCGTATACAGCGCACACGGATCGAATTCGCGGGCTTGCGGGCTTTATGGTCCTCGTGATCGCGGTCTGGGGAGGTACCCGCTGGCTAAAGCGGAGAGGTAGACGACGATCACGTACCTGAGGACTCTCCTTCGTCCATGATCTGACTCTGCCACAAGACAGACTCGCGATGGATGACCTCGAAGATCGCCTTCACATACTCTTCATCGAGGCCTTGAGCACCCGCACGGTCCATCCGATCCGCCAGGAGTGCCTTCCAGCGTGCGACTTGGAATGGCTTGACGTTCTTGGCACGCTTCCACTCGCCGATACGCTGAACGACGTTCGAGCGCTCCTCGAGCACACTGAGCAGCTGTTGGTCGACCTGATCAATGGCCTCTCGTAGCTCCTCGAGCGAGCGGTTCGCCGAAGCGTCGTCCGTACCCGACGTGCGCACGTGTGGTTGCCTAATGATCTCGCTGAGACGTTCGGGTGTGATCTGCTGAGCGGCGTCACTCCACGCCTGGTCGGGGTTGGGATGGGTCTCGATCATGAGTCCATCGATTCCGAAGTTCATCGCTCGCTGGAAGATCGATTGGATCAGATCACGGCTACCCGAGATGTGGCTGGGGTCGGTGATGATAGGCAGTTCGGGTATCGTTCGCCGCAGCTCGATCACGATGTCCCACATGGGCTGATTCCGATACAGCGATTTGCCCCCGACGGGGAACCCGCGATGGATCGTGCCCAGCGCCCTCACGCCCGCACCGTGGACGCGTTCGATTTCGACCATCCAAAGTGCTAGGTCCGGGCTCGTCGGGTTCTTGATGAGGACCGGCACGTCAGTCCCGCGGAGGGCGTTGGCCAGCTCCTGCACGGAAAAGGGATTTACGGTGGTGCGTGCCCCGATCCAGAGCAGGTCGATGTCGTGCTCGTGTGCTAATTCCACGTGGTGGGGCTGCGCGACCTCGGTGGCCGTCTTGAGACCGGATTCTGCGCCCGCTCGTTGGAGCCACGGCAGCGCTTTTTCGCCGATGCCCTCAAATGTGTTGGGCCGGGTCCGCGCCCTCCAGATTCCCGCCCGGAAGTAGTGGGCTCGCGTCCCAGACATCCGGTTCGCCGTCTCTAGAACTTGATCTTCGCTCTCCGCTGCGCACGGACCCGCGATTAGGAGTGGTGTGCGTTCTGATCCGGACCAACGGGCCATCGGAGTGCAATTTATGTCCATCGATTCCCTGAAAAGCGTCGGAAATCCTCTCGTAGGTGTTCGGGAGTGGGAGACTCTGGCGTGCCTTCTGACCCCCGCCTAATATATGCTCGTCCCGAACGAGCGCACCCCGAGTCGGTTGAAGAGCCCTGACTCTTTCCCTTGGGAGGTAGAGTGAAGGTAGGTCAGAATATCGAGACCCAACGCGCCGGTTGGACGTTTGACGGAAGTGTTGCCGACACGTTTGTGGACCACATTCGGCAGTCGGTGCCGATGTACGACGAGGGTCACGACCTGACGTGCCAGATCAGCGACCACTTCGTCCACGACGACAGTGTCTGCTACGAGATCGGCGCTTCTACGGGCCAGCTCCTCCGTAAGCTCGCGGAGCACCATTCGAGCAAGCCCACGGTGCGCTGGATCGGCATCGATCCGATCGCGCTGATGATCGAAAAGGCGCAGGAACATTGCTCCGGAATCGAGAACATTGAGCTGTTCGTCGATGATGCTACGACGTTCGAGTACGAGAAAGCCGATCTGATCGTCTCTTACTACTGCATCCAGTTCATTCATCCTAAGCACCGTCAGGAACTGATCAATCGGCTGTACGAGCGACTCAACTGGGGCGGAGCGCTGATTCTCTTCGAGAAGGTTCGGGGACCCGATGCACGGTTCCAAGACATCAGCGTGCAGTTGTACAGTGAATTCAAAGTCAGCCAGGGCTTCGATGCGGGCGAGATCCTCAGCAAGACCTCGAGCCTCAAGGGTGTGTTGGAGCCGTTTTCACGTGAGGGCAATCTGGGGCTCATGCGGCGGGCGGGCTTCACGGACATCGCCACGTTCATGAAGTACATTTGCTTCGAGGGGTTTGTCGCTATCAAGTAGAAGGCGACTCGAGTTCCCCCGGTCGCCGCAAGCGTGTAGGTTCCTCGCGGCTCGTCGTTGCCATTCCAAGAGGATCTGCTTCTGTTGCCCGACACGACGGTGCAAACCCAACAGCCGGCCAGTCCACTCCGCGTAATTGGGGGCGTGGTCTACTTCCTCACCTTGCTATATCTGTTCTTCTTCAGCATCGAGCTGATGAGCGCCGCCTTCAAGATGGGTGGCCGTGGATTCGCCGAGCAGTTGCTGAACACCGCCTCCGATCCGGTGGCGGGCCTGATCATCGGCTTCCTCGCGACGAGCCTGATCCAGAGCTCGTCGACCACGACGACGATCGTGGTCGGACTCGTCGCGTCGAACGCGCTTACGATCCAGCTCGCGATCCCCATCATCATGGGCGCGAACATCGGAACGACGACCACCAACACGATCGTGTCCGTCGCCCACGTGACGCGACCGGCCGAGTTTGAACGGGCCTTCGCGGCGTCGACGGTGCACGATTTCTTCAATGTCCTCGCCGCTCTGGCCATACTGCCAATCGAGATCTTCTTCCACCCTGTGGAGAAGATGGCGACGTTCCTTCAAGGGCTCTTCGCCGGAGTCGGCGGCATGAGCCTGGCCAGTCCGCTCAAGGCGGTGGTGACGCCGCCGTCGGACTTCATCACCGGTTTGCTGCCGTACGAGCTACCCCTGATCGCCATCGCGCTGGTCGTGCTCATCACGGTGCTTACCCGGCTCATGAAACTGATGCGCGGCGTATTCCTCGAGCGCATGGCGAGCCTGTTCGACCGGGTGTTGTTCCGTAACGACGCGACGAGCTTCGCTCTGGGGATGGTGACCACCGCGGCGGTTCAGAGCAGCTCTGCAACGACCTCGCTCGTGGTGCCGCTGGCCGGCACCGGTGTTCTGTCAACGAGGCAGATCTTTCCATACACGCTCGGTGCGAACATCGGAACGACAATCACCGCCTTGCTGGCATCGTTCTCCACGGGGAGCCCCGCTGCCGTGATTATCGGTCTCGCTCACCTGAGCTTCAACATCCTGGGCATTGCCCTCTTCTATCCTCTCCGCGCGATCCCCATCTGGTTGGCGGATCAGGTCGGAGTTCTGGCGGCCAGGACGAAGGCCAGTTCGGCTATGGTTATCGCTGTGTATGTCGTAATGCACATTATCCCCATTCTCTACCTCATTCTGTAAGCAGAAAAGGCAGCAAATCATGTGGAAGGAAATCGTCACGCTCTTCAGGTCACAGGGCCCTCTGCAGGAGGCCTACGACGAGGCCATCCTGATGCTTCGGGCCTCCCACGACATGTTCGATCACGCGGTCAAACAGCTCCACGCCGAAGGGGTGCTGGAGACCGACATCTACAAGCGTGATCAACAACTCAACAAGTACGAGCGAAGTGTTCGGCGGAAGATCGTCACTCATATGTCCGTGTCGGCCAAGCCGGACATCAACCTAGGACTGGTGCTCACCGCCATCGTCATCGACATCGAACGGATCGGCGACTACACCAAGAACATCGTGGAGCTGGCCGGTGCAGTCCCGGGGCCTTTCGACGGGCTAGAGCTCCACGGCGAGGTGGCTGAGATCGAGAAGAGCATGGGTCGGATGTTCGACGACATCGTGCCCGCCCTCGAGGGATCCGACGAGGCCAAGGCCAGGGGCATCATCGGGTCTCACACCATCATCGCATCCAAGGTGGACGAGCAGGTCCGTGCCCTGTGCGCGGGTGAGGCATTGTCGGGGCGGTCTGGGCATGCGGCCACCGTGGCACTTTATCTGCGGTATTTGAAACGGGTTAGCGCCCACCTCAAGAACGTGGCGACGAGCGTGGTGAATCCCTACCACCGCATCGGTTTCCGGGAGAAGGGGAAAGCTCGGGCGGCTCATCCCCCGGGCCTCCTATAGATCAGTCCGTCCTTCATCACGAACACGGTTCGCCTCAGGGCGTTGATGTCCCTGAGCGGATCCCCCTCCACGGCGATGACGTCTGCGAGCTTGCCCTCCGCGAGGTCTCCGACATCGGTCATGGGGATCGCCTCGGCAGCCCGGCTAGTGGCGCTGATGAGTGCGTCTTTCGTGGATTGCCCCGCCGCGACCCGGCGGTCGAACTCGATCGCGGTGTCGCCCGACCACACCCATCCCGAGTTGGCGTCCGTGCTGAACACGATTCTTACGCCCTTTTCCACCGCCTGACTGAAGACGTCGGTCCGCGGGGGTAGGAGTCGCGCGGTCCAACCGAGCTACTCCTCTGTGTAGCCGAAACGGTCGCCGTTTTCTAGGTAGTACTCGGAGAGGTAGAGGTTGGGTGTGTAGAACGTCTCCGATTTGATCATGAGGTCGAGGATCGCCTCGTCGATGAGGGCGCCATGCTCGATCGTGCGTGCCCCAGCCTCGATCGCCCCGCGCGCTGCCTCGGCGGCGTGGGCGTGCGCGGACACGGGAACGGCGGCCCCGGCGGCCTCGTCGACTGCCCACTCGAGTTGCTCCTGCGAATACGTCGGCGTTCCGCCGGCTCGGCTGCTTCGGCTCGCGAAGATCTTCACCCAATCGACACCGGCGTCGAGCCTCGTTCGGACGAAGGCACGGATCTCGTCCTCCGCGGCGGCGGTTGCCTCGCCCATGGTCCTATCCCCCTCCGCTGCCGCGATGTTGCCATCGGTCATCCCTTGGCCTGAAACGAGCAGGCGGGGACCCGGAACCCGACCGGAGGCGATCGCGTCCCGTAGCGTGACGTCGGCGAAGTTCGCGCTGCCGAGCGAGCGCACCGTGGTGAAGCCGCTGAGCAGGAGCGCCTCGGCCGTCTGGGCTCCCTGAATGCCGGTATCGGCGTCGCGATCCGGTTCGCTCGAAAAGGAGTTCGTGATGTGGACGTGCGCATCGATCAGGCCCGGCAGCAGCGTCACGTCGCCGACGGCGACGATGTCACTTCCCCTTATGTGTACGATGGCCGGTGAGATCGCCTCGCCCCGGCCGTCGAAGGCTCGGACCGCCCGGAGGACGATGTCTGTGGGAGCGTCTGTCTCGGCGGGAGTGCACATAGAGAGGAGTAATGTCCCATGGACGCCGAGCAAAATCCGTAGGTACTGTCGCGGTCGCGGAAATCGATGGTGGCCTCGCTGGCTCATGATGTACTCCATGAGGGTGGGTTGAGAGTCACATCAACATGTCGGCACTCGTTCGCTCAGCGCCACCGACCTTGCGAGCTTCATTCGACGGTGAACTTCGGTTGCCCCAGGTATCACTGCCCGTCGCTGGGATGTTGCTAAGGTGCCGATTGCCACGTAGCGTGGGCCCCCTAGCCTAGAGTCGGCCGGGGCGTCAGCGTGCGGACGGCTCGGACCGTGATTGAAGAAAACATCAACAGGTGCTGAGAGTCCGAGCAATGCGCGGATCCTGGTTAGGGGTACTCGTCGCAGTCCTTGCGCCCGGTGCCGTCACCGAAGGAGGTGCCGTTGATGCCCGATCCATGCCGAGGTAACGGACGGTCCGTTCGCGGCCTCGTTCTTGCCCGTCGTTCCTGCTTTTGGGTGATCGCCATCGCCTCGATCATGAGCGGCCCAGGCGAGGCGACTGGCCAGGGCCTGCTCATCGAGGACGTCACTCTCATCGACGGCACCGGGCGGCCACCCATCGTGGGCGCATACATTCTTGTGGAGGGCGACCGCATCAGGACCATCTCCCGTGACCCGCTCGACGCGCCCGCCGGTGTCACGCGTATCGACGGGCGGGGGCGCTATTTGATTCCCGGTCTCATGGACATGCACATCCACCTGTCGGGTGGGCGGGGCAGGGAAGGTCCGAACGAAGAGGCGGGAATGCGGGCGCTCCATGGCTTCCTGTACAGCGGGTTCACCAGTGTCTTCGATGCCGGAAACAACCCCGACTACATCTTCGGGCTCCGTGAACGGGAGCGGGCTGATGAGATTGTGGCGCCGAGGGTCTTTGCCACGGGTGGTGTGGTCACGGCTCCGGGCGGGCACGGCGGCGGTCGAGGTGCGGCCCTGATCGAGAGCTGGCCGCGTGATCGAGGGAGGCTGGAAGAGCACCTCTCCCGCTCTCCCGACATGGTCAAGCTGACTTTCGATGAGCACGGCTGGGGCACGCGGCCGCTCATTCCTCTTCTGTCCCCCGAGCTGATGGCCGAAGCTGGGCGCTTTTACAACGAGAACGGGGTTCGGACCACCGTCCACATCTCCCACGAGTTCCGTGCGCGCCAGGCCATCACCGCCGGGATCAACACGCTGGCCCACCCCATCATCCAGGGGCCGGTGAGCGAGGGCTTCGTGAAGCTCATGGCTTCCACCAAGACGCCCATGGTCTCCACCCTCACCATCGGAGAAGGGTACAGCCGCTTGGTAGAGCACCCTGAGTTTCTCGACCGCCCCATCTACCGGGCCGTCTATGAACCAGCGGACATCGAGCGGCTCAAGACCACGGTGCGGGACGAGTACGCAGCGAGGGCTTGGACCACCTGGATGAAAGTCATGACGCCGGTGGCCCAGGAGAACCTCCGTCTGATCCAGGCCGGCGGCGGTGTGATCGTGCTGGGGTCTGATCAGTCCACGGGACCCGCCTCGCATCGGGAACTGGAGCTCATGGTAGAGGGTGGGATCCCCGCGCTCGAGGCCATCCGCATCGGGACTCTGAACGCCGCTATCTTCTTGGGGAAGGAGCGGGATATGGGCTCCGTAGAGGAGGGGAAGCTGGCCGATTTGGTGTTACTGTCCGCTGATCCGTTGGCCGACATCGCCAACGCTCAGGAGATCGAGATGGTCATCAAGGGCGGGCGTATCATCGACCGGGACAGACTAAATTTGCCCGTGAATCGGTAAGGACCAGCGACGACCCTTGAGTCCTCCGTCCTCGCGACGTAGCGTGCTTCATCCTGGTGGTGAAGTAAAACGCCGGTCTCTTCTTTAGGGAGGACTCATCATGGGGTCCAAGTCCGCATGCTCGAGCGATCATGTTCTATGGCCTGGGGCTCTGGCTCTGGCTGTACTTGTTGCACTGACTTTGCCCGGCGACGGGCTCGCGGCACAGCAAGGAGGGCAGGGACAGAACGACCAGACGGTCACGTTCTCCAGGGACGTTGCCCCGATCGTGCAGCAGAACTGTCAGGTTTGCCACCGACCGGGCTCGGTCGCGCCGTTTTCGCTTCTCACCTATGAAACGGCTAGGCCTTTTGCGCCGCTGATCAAACAAAAAGTGGCCGCCAGGGAAATGCCTCCTTATCACCTCGATACAGGCGTCGGGATCCAGGACATCAAGAATGATTGGAGGCTGAGCGACGCGGACATCGAGACCCTCGTAGCGTGGGTCGACGCGGGTGCGCCCGAGGGCGACCCGGCGGACCTGCCGCCCGCGATTGAATGGCCGGACTATCAGAAGTGGCAGCTCGAGGACGTCCTTGGCCCGCCGGATCACATCATCAAATCGAAGCCCTTCGACGTAGTCGGCGCGGGCGGTGACACGTGGTGGCGCCCGAGAGTGCCCACTGGACTCACCGAAGAAAAGTCGATTCGGGCCTTCGAGACCCGGCCCTCCTTCCCCGCAGGGCGTCAGGTCGTGCATCACGCCATCCCAAGGCTTCTGAGGCTGAACGATGAGGGTGAGTATGAGCGCTTCGGGAACCTCTCGGAGTATGCGATGGGCAAGGTCGGCGAGATCGTCCCCGCGGATGCGAGTCGCATCCTGAGGCCGAACGACATGATCGAGTGGGACGCCCACTACTACCCGATGGGTTATGACGTCCCGGGTGATCAGATCGAGCTCGGCGTCTGGTTCCACCCCGACGGCTACGAGGCGGAGTTCGAGCAGGATCTGAAACTCTACACCCTGCGAGGTGACATCGCCCTGCCGCCCCAGGGGACCGCCATGACGCAGGGCTTCCATCGCTGGGACCATCCGGTTCGCATCGACAGCTTTCAGCCCCACGGACACGTGCATCTGCACGCGATGTCGATCCAGGCGATCTATCCGGACGGCAGGACGGAGCTCATCAACATGGTGACCGGCTTCGATGCGAGGTGGCACCACAGCTACCTCTACGAGGACGACGCGGCGCCGCTGCTGCCTGCGGGCACGGTCGTGATTCTCACCGGGTGGTACGACAACACGGTAGAAAAATCGACGACGCCTGACCCGGAGGTCTGGTACGCCCGGGGCAGCCGCACGATGGACGAGATGTCGCACGCCTGGCTCGCCGTCACTCACTTGGATCAACCGGGCTACGAGCGTCTGGTCGCCGAAAGGGCAGAGAAGGCGAAGCTGGTCAGCGACGGGGGGAACTGATCCGAGAAAGAACCATGGGCCGTCGTCTCGTTCGCAGCAGCCTGCTCGCGCTGCCCTGCGGGTTGGCCGTTGCACTTATTGTGTCGACTGCGGCTCCCCTCGTGGCACAGCGGGCGCAGAGGCTTCCGCTGGCGCCGACCATGCCCAAGGGTGAGCCGGTCGCTCCGTTTTTCGAGGGCTGGTTCGCGGACCCGGACGGCACCTTCACCTTCTCGTTCGGCTACTTCAATCTGAACACCGAGCAGATCGTCGATATTCCCATCGGACCGAACAACTTTATCGAGCCTGCCGAATTCAACGGCAACCAGCCCACACACTTCCCGGTCCGACCGCGTCGAGACAGGGGTGTCTTCTCCATCACGGTTCCGGCGTCGTACGCCGACGGGCGGCAGCGGGTCGTATGGACGATCACGATCAACGGGGTCACCAACTCGGTCCCGGCGAGAGTCGGCGTCAGCGCGCTCCAGCTCGATTACGGCGCAAAGGCGATGGGCTCCGTGCCGCCGTTGGTCAGGTTCGTGCCCGATGGTGAAGAGGGTCAGTACATCCAGGGCGTGTGGTCCGAGCCGCGCACGGCGACGGCTGGGATTCCGATGGCCCTGACGGTGTGGGCGTCGGAGGTTTCGGAGCGGGCTCTGGACGACGTCATCAACCGAGCCGGTGTAGCCCTGGAGCTCACGTGGTCCAAGCATCAGGGCCCCGCCGCCGGCGTCGTGTTCGATCCCCGGCAGATCACGATTGAGGAGGGCACGGGCGAGGTCACGACCACGGCGACGTTCAGCGCGCCCGGCGACTACGTGCTTCGTGTCCGAGTGGACAACTGGGATGCCAACGACAGCTCCGGCGGCGACCAGTGCTGCTGGACGAACGGGTACGTGCCGGTGACGGTTGCTCCGAGAGAAGGGGCGTCGGACCGAGACTGAGGTCGACCCGGTGCAAGGCCGGCGGCGCGGCGTTTCGGCGCGCGCAGCTACACCCCACTATGTTCAGCCTTCCATCTAACCCTGAGGAGCGAACCCGTTGAAGCTATTCCGTAAACCGACCCTGACGAGCCTGGCCAAAACGTGCGGCTGAGCAGCGAAGCTGAGCCCGGTCGGGCTCGACGAGTTGCTGCAGACCCTTCCAGCGAGTACGGACGCCAACCTGCTGGTCGGTTTCGAAACCAGCGATGACGCGGCGGTCTACCGCCTCAATGATGAGGTGGCGATGGTGATGACCGCCGACTTCATCACGCCGCCGGTCGACGATCCGTTCGTGTTCGGGCAGATTGCGGCCGCTAACGCGTTGAGTGACGTGTTCGCGATGGGCGCTCGGCCGGTAACCTGTCTCAGCCTGGTCGGGTTTCCCTCGGACAAGCTCGAGGCGGAGGTCCTGCATCGAATGGTCGCCGGCGCGGTCGAGCGTATCTCCGCAGCCGGCGCCGTGTTGGGAGGCGGACACACCACGGAGGACGACGAACCCAAGATGGGACTGTCGGTCACCGGCTTGGTGCATCCCGACAGGATCTGGCGTAACGTGGGGGCCCTCCCGGGCGACGACCTCATTCTTACCAAGCCGATCGGGAGCGGCGTGCTGTTTAATGCGAACATCAGGAAGCTGGTCCCGGACAGTGCGATGGCGGAGTGCGTGGCGACGCTCATCGAGCTCAACCGGGCGGCGGCCGAGACCCTGTCGCGATTCGAGGTGCACGCCGCTACCGATGTCACCGGTTTCGGCCTCGCGGGCCACGGCTTCGAGGTGGCCTCAGCCTCCGACGTCACACTCGCCATCGAGATCGACCAGGTTCCGATCCTGCCGAGCGCCCTGGACACGTATGAGCGTGGAGTCACGACCGGCGTCAACGAGGTCAACGGCGAGCGTGTGTGGGCGCATGTACGCTTCGAGCGAGAGCTCCCGGCTTGGCACCGGGAGATCTTCGTCGACCCACAGACCAGCGGGGGGCTGCTGGTCGCGCTGCCGTCGTCGGTGAGCGACCAGGCCCTCACCGCCCTCCATGAAGCCGGAGTGACCGCCGCCTGTCGTATCGGCCGGGTGGGCGAACCCGAAGGCCAAACCAGGCTGGTGTTCGAGTGAGCGTGTCGACGAAGCAGCTGCAGGGTTGGATCGAGGATGCTCGTGCACGAACGTTCTCGATGGTGGACGATCTCGACGACAACCAGATGTCGGTTCCTTATCTGCCTACCGTCAATCCGTTCCTGTGGGAGCTCGGCCACGGTATATGGTTCCAGGAGTTCTGGGTGCTGCGTCATGCGCTCGGCGGGGAGCCCCTGATCGCTGATCCTGATCACCTGTACGACTCCACCCATGTCGGACATGAGATGCGCTGGCATCTGAAGATGCCGGGACGAGCGGAGGTCATGGACTATGGGCAGCGAGTGCGGGATGCCGTCTTGGAGAGACTCGCCGAGGGTGACCCCAGTCCCGAACTACGCTACTTCCTGCTCCTGTCCGTGTTCCACGAGGACATGCACCAGGAGGCGTTCTGCTACATGCGTCAGACGCTCGGCTACGCGCCACCGAGCTGGCTCCGCCCGGCGCAGACGGGAGCGGAGCAGACACCGACAAACGGCGACGTGCGGATCCCGGGAGGCCAGGTCGACATCGGAGCGAGCAAAGGCGAGTCGTTCGTGTTCGACAACGAAAAGTGGGCACACCCTGTCGACATCGAGGCGTTCCATATTGCCCGCACGCCGGTGACCCAAGCTCAGTTCCTGGAGTTCGTCGCGGACGGCGGCTATCGACGGTCCGAGCTGTGGAGTGATCGGGGCTGGCGCTGGCGCCAGGCCTCGGGAGCCGAGTGCCCGGTCTACTGGCGATCGCACGACGACGGGTGGCAGCGGCGTGTCTTCGACACGTGGCGGGAGCTCGAGGAGAACGTGCCCGTGGTCCACGTCAACTGGTATGAGGCGGACGCGTGGTGCCGCTGGGCGGGACGGCGCCTGCCGACGGAACCCGAGTGGGAAGTCGCAGCGTTGGCCGAGGTCGAGGGAGACACGTTGACCGGCACCCGGCGCCGGTACCCCTGGGCTGACTCTCCCGAGCCGAGCTCCGAGAGAGCCAACCTCGATGGTGACGGCGGCGGTCCGTTGCCGATCACATCAGCCGCCGCGGGTGACACGCCGGCCGGCTGCCGGCAGATGCTGGGCAACGTCTGGGAGTGGACTGCTAGCGATTTCCTGCCCTACCCAGGCTTCGTTGTCGATCCCTACGAGCAGTACTCGAAGCCGTGGTTCGGCTGTCGCAAGGTGTTGCGTGGCGGTTGCTGGATGACCCGAGCCCGCATGCTGAGCCCAACCTGGCGCAACTACTTCACTCCCAATCGACGCGACGTATTCGCGGGCTTTCGCACCTGCGCGATCGAGCGTTGAAGATCAGCCTCGTCACCCCGGCTCGGGTGACGGCGCTTGGCGGAAACCGGACGACGGCGGTGCGCTGGCAGCGCCTGTTGAGGGGGCTGGGGCACTCGGTCGATCTGGTTCAGACCTGGCGGGATGACGAGGCCGACGTCTTGATCGGTCTCCACGCACGAAAGAGTTTCGACTCGATCCGGCGATTCCACGAGGTGCGGGAGGGGGCGCCGCTGATCGTCGCCTTGGCCGGAACCGATCTTTATCGCGACCTCGACCAAGGCGACGAAGTGCAGCGCGCCGTCGAGCTGGCGACCTGCGTGGTGGCCCTGCAACCGGCAGCGCTCGAGCGCTTGCCCGCGGCAGTGCACGACAAAGTTCACGTCATCCTACAGTCGGCCGAGCCCGCACCCTCGCCCCAGAAGAGTTTGTCGGACCGGTTCGAGGTCTCCGTGCTGTCCCACCTCCGGGAGATCAAGGATCCACTGCTGGCCGCTTATGCGACACGGCGCCTGCCGGCGACTTCGCGCATCGTCGTGGAGCACGCCGGTGCAGCGCTCGACGAGGAGCTCGGCGGGCGAGCACGGAAGGAGAGCGAGACCAACCCGCGCTACCGATGGCTAGGGCCGCTATCGTTCGACCGAGCCCGTGAGCTGCTTTCCAGATCCCGTCTAATGGTACTCAGCTCGCGTGACGAGGGCGGTGCTAACGTGGTCTCCGAAGCCATCGTCGCCGGAGTGCCGGTGCTGTCGACCGACATCCCTGGATCCAGGGGACTGCTTGGGGACGACTACCCCGGCTACTATCCGGTCGGCGACGACAAGGCCCTCGCGAGCCTGCTGCTACAAGCCGAGTCCGAGCCCTCCTACCTGGCGAAGCTCGAGGATCACTGTGTGCGGTTGCGGCCAAATTTTACTCCGGAAGGAGAACGGGAGGCGTGGCGAGAGCTTCTGGACAGCGCTTGGGGTTGAGAACTATCGGCTTATGATATATCCTACCTTCCGAAGTATCAGATCATGATATTTACACTTTGGGGAGGTTGCATGGCCACGCGGAGAGAAGCTCTTTCAAGGTCGGCTTTTTTGGTCTTGCTTTCACTCGCGGATCGAGCGAGACACGGACTCGGAATCATGGATGAGGTCGAGGCTCGCACCTCCGGTGAGGTTCGCCTGGGTCCAGGCACTCTCTACGGGACGCTCAAGCGGCTCGAGGAGGAGGGCTTGATCTCCGAGACAGATGATCGGCCCGACCTGGATGACGATCCTCGACGCCGGTACTACGGCGTGACAGCAACCGGTGCCGCAGCTCTTACAGATGAAGCGGAGCACCTGCGTGCGCTCGTCGCGATCGCAGAAGGCAAGAACATCCTGAAGGTTCGATGATGAACGGCCAGGTATCGTGGGGCCAGCGGAGCAGTCGTCTCCTCGCTCGCGGGTTGTTGCTTCTCTACCCCCGGGCGGTCTGCGTAGATGCGGCTATGGGCGTGGCCAGAACGGCCAGGCAGAACATCCCGAGCCCTGCCAAAATGTGGACGCGCCCAGCATCGATCATGGATGACTCCGACTGACGGAAAGAGCCCTTCTGAGGAACGCCAATATGAGGCGTTCACAGGCTCGTGGCGAGGACGGGCATGGGTGAACCGTCACGGAGCTCCGGCACGCGGTGGGGAGCGAAAGGACTACGAGCGCGACGACCGGCGGAGGAGGGAACCGCACCAGAGGAGATCGACGACAATGGCGTGACAGGGCCGACCTTCGGGCCGCGGGCCGCACGACGCAAGAGCGGACGCCCTTCGGCGTGTCCGTGAGCGCAGGAAACATTTGTCTTGCTTCTCGGTGTCCCTGCTGCAAAACGTGAAGTATGCGATCAAGTGCCTCCTTAGGGTTCCTGTGAGGATATGATGAACGAGCGATCTGCCACCGGAACGATTCTGTTCGAGGTGGCCCTACTGACCGTTATCGTGATCCTTGTCGACGAGACGCTGGTCCGTGGCGCGCTGGCCTTCATCCCGGCCTTGCTCCTGGCCCAACGGGCGATGGGTGCCCGCGGCAGAACGGAACTCGGCGCATGGTCACCGGCCAACGATCGGCGAATGGATGAGCACGTCCGTAGACACATCACGAAGCTGCTCGATCATTTTCGGGACTTCTACGCCATGTGTCATCTCGTAGGCTCGGGCGGGATCAACTCCGACGAGGCCCTCTTGCGGGCGAACAATCTCGAGAAGGAGTTGAACCGACTCTTAGACGAGGTCACGAGCGGAGCTCGTTCAGAGGCGGGCATAGCTCCCACGGAGGTGGGCATCGCACGCGCTGAGGTTGCCGTGCCCTAGCGAGGCCTGAGCCCAGCCCGTGTTCTCCTCGGGCACCCCAGCCCCTAAGTTGCCACGTCCCTTCGTTCCACGTGCACAAAGGCTGGGCCATGTTTACCCAACGACTCTCCCTGTCCATGGCGGCGCCGTTATGCGTCGGCACCCTTCTGCTGGTGGCCCCGCCGGCCCTCACCGCCCAGGAGGTCCAATCCGGGCCTGTGGTCCTCGATTCAGCGTTTCTCGCCGGCTATTCGTGGCGTAACCTTGGCCCGGATCGGGGAGGTCGGTCCATCGCTGTGACCGGCGTGATAGGTCGTCCGGACGAGGGGTACTTTGGGGCCGTGGGCGGTGGCCTCTGGAAGACGACCGACGGCGGCGATAATTGGGCCTCCGTGACCGATTTCCAGATCACGTCCGCATCGGTCGGCGCGGTGGCTGTAAGCGAGACCAACCCGGACCTGGTCTTTATCGGAACGGGCGAGACCTGTATTCGGGGCAACATCATGCCGGGCGACGGCGTATATCGGAGCCGGGACGCCGGCGGGACGTGGGAGCATGTGGGCTTCGGACAGTCCCACGGGATCTCCAAGATCCGCATCCATCCGACTAATCCCGACATCGTCTACGTCGCTTCCTTCGGCAAGTACAGCGCACCCAGCGAGGAGCGAGGTGTCTTTAAGAGCACGGACGGCGGGGATTCCTGGCGCCGCGTCCTGTACAGGAACGATGAGACGGGCGCTATCGATATCGTCATCGATCGCAACAACCCGGATGTGCTGTACGCATCGCTGTGGGAGGCGTACCGGAAGGAATATCAGATGTCCTCCGGCGGCCCCGGCAGCGGGATGTTCAAGAGCACCGACGCCGGTGAGACGTGGACGGAGATCACCCGGAACCCCGGGATGCCCCAGGAGGGGCTGGTGGGCCGCATCGGCTTGGCGGTGTCCACTGCAAACTCGGACCGTGTGTACTCCCTATTCGAGAACGACGACGGTGGGCTTTTCCGGAGCGACGACGCGGGTGCCACCTGGGAGTTGGTCAACGACAACCGAGCCATCCGACAACGCGCCTTCTACTACACCCACGTCTTCGCCGATCACCAGGACGAGGACGTGGTCTACATGCAGAACACGTCGCTCTTCCGCTCGACGGACGGCGGGGAGACCTACGAGACCATCAACAATGGGACCCACGGCGACTTCCACGACTTCTGGATCGACCCGGACGATCCGTCTCATCTGTTGGTGGGGAACGATGGCGGTGGGGCTGTGAGTACCAACAGCGGGGACGACTGGACCGACCAGGAGTTCTCCACCTCGCAGTTCTACCACGCCGTCACCACGGCCCATGTCCCATTCCACGTGTGCGGCTCCCAGCAGGACAACAGCACGCTGTGCCTTCCTTCGGACTGGAACGCCGGTGATTTCGATTTCGGGCGGGCCGACCTAGAGGGAAGCATCACGGAGGGATCCATGGACGTGGCGTACCGTGCGGGCGGTGGCGAGCCGGGATACATCGCGCCGGACCCGACGGACCTCAACATCTTCTACTCGGGCACGAACAACGGGCGCTATGTCGATAAGTTCAACCGTACCCTCGGCACGTCCCGCGAGGTGAACCCGTATCCGTGGTTCTACTCGGGGGAGCCGGCTGCCGCTCTCGTGGAGCGCTGGCAGTGGACCTTCCCGATTCTATTTTCGCCCCTGGATCCGAACACGCTGTATACGTCGTCGCAGCGCCTCTGGCGGACCACCGACGGTGGGCGGAGTTGGGACCGTTTGAGCGACGATCTGACCCGAGCCGATCCCATGACGCTGCAACACTCGGGTGGGCCCATCACGGGCGACATGAATGGGCCTGAGGTCTACGCGACCATCTTTGCGGTCGGCCCAGGCAAGGTGGACATCGACGTCATCTGGACGGGGTCCGACGACGGACTGGTCCACGTGACCGGCAATGGTGGTGCGACCTGGACGAACGTCACGCCGACCGGGATGCCCGACTTCGGCCGCGTGAGCCAGATCGATGCGTCGCCTTTTGACGCCGCCGGGGCCTACGTGTCCGTGCGCCGGCCTCTGCTGGACGACTTCGCGCCGTACATCTGGAAGACCGATGACTATGGCCAGACGTGGATGAAGATCGTGGACGGGATCCGTCCAGACGCATACGTGCATGCTGTGCGTGCGGACCCGAACCGCGAAGGACTGCTGTACGCGGGTACGCAGCACGGCGTCTACATCTCGTACGACGACGGTGGGCACTGGCAGGAGTTCAACCCGAACCTGCCAGACATCCCCGTTGTCGATGTCATCGCAGAACACGATGAGCTTGTCATCGGGACCCACGGGAGGGGGTTTTGGGTGCTCGACAATGCCGGTCCCCTGAGGCAGGCTACGCCGAACTTGACCTCGGAGCGGCTGACGCTGTTCGAGCCGGCCGTCACGTACCGCTCGGCGAATGGCGCGACGCTGAGTTGGTGGTTCGCCGACACGCCTGAGAACGCGATGCTGGAAGTCCTGGACGCGAGCGGTGAAGTCGTGCGGACCTACGAACCTGCGGAGGAGCCCGCCGACACGACGGAGGAAAGAGACCGATGGGCCAGCCCGACGATGCCTGTCGAGCCAGGCCTGAACGTCGTGCAGTGGAATCTCCAGACCATTCCGGCGGCGACGTTCCCTGGCATGATCCTATGGGGCGTTCGGACCATGGCCCCCGTCGTGCCTCCGGGACAGTACACGGTCCGTCTCACGGCCGACGGCCAGACCCGGACCGCACCGCTGACGGTCGAGCGAAACCCTTGGATCACCGACGTCACCGACGCGGACCTGCAAGCGCAGTACCAGTTCGGCCGTCGCATTCGGGAAAAAGTGAACGAGGCCAACGCTGCGGTCATCGCCATCCGGCGAGTGAAGGCACAGCTCGAGGATCGATTGGAGGAGTCCGACGACGCGCGCCTGGCGGAGGTGGGCGAGGTGCTCACGACCAACGCCTCCGAGGTGGAAGCGAACGTCTACCAAGTGCGCAACCGGAGTGGGCAGGACCCCCTGAACTTCCCCATCAAGGTGAACAACCGACTCGCGAACCTACTGTCCATGTCCGAGCGCGGTGATGGGCGACCCATGAACAACATGGAGGAGATCTTCCAGATCATGGTGGATGAGCTGCGGGGCTATACGGACCGCTTGGAAGAGGTTTGGACCACGGACTTGGAGGCGGTTAATCGGGAGTTGGAGCGTCTAGGACTGGAGCGATTGGATCCGCTGGACGAGAGGACGCCGCTTATTTCGCAGTAGCGAGCTGCCTGCCGCGTCGTACCCCATCAGGAGATCCACCCATGCCTCTGAGTGAATCCGTCCCATTGAGCCCGACCCGGCGTGCGACTCGCCGGGAATTCCTCGGTACCGGAGCGGCCGCCGGTCTAGCGGGTGTCCTCGGCACGACGGGTTGCGCCGACCACGAGAGGGAATCGGCCTCGGCCCTCGGATACGGCGGGCACGCGAACACCGCCGCGGGCCTCGAGGACAACATCTACACCCGTCTCCTGGGAGTACGCCCCCACATCGGCGCGCATGAACACATCACCACCATGGGCGGATCGAGGATGCCTCCCGAGGTCCTCCAGGCCATGGTGGAGGCGAACGAATATTTCGTGGATATGCACGAGCTGATCGAGGCAGCCGGAGCTCGGGTGGCCGAACTGATGGGGGCGGAGGCCGCAATCGTCACGTCCGGTGGCTCTGCCTCGCTGCTTCTGGGTGCTGCCGCGTGTCTCACGGGGTCCGATCGCGACCGGATGCGGGCCCTGCCTGCTGTTACTTGGGATCCGAGCGTATGTCTGATTCAGACGGCGCACCGCTTCAGCTACGATCACGCGTATCGAGCCGCGGGCATGACCAACGTCTACGTGGATACGCGCGAAGCATTCCTCGACCGGATCGACGATACCGTGGCGATGCTCCCGGCGATCTCCGCTGTGGAACGTGGATTTCCCATCGCGCCCCCCAGACCGACCGGTCGCACCACGCCCACGCCCGACACGGTGATCCTACCCGACGAGATGATCCGAATAGGACGGGAGGCCGGCGTGCCCGTGATGATCGACATGGCTTCAGACCTGCCCCCGTGGGACAACCTGCAACGCTACATCGCTCTCGGCGCCGATCTCGTAGTCATCAGCGGGGGCAAGGGAATGCTCGGCCCTCAGTCCACGGGAATTCTGGCTGGTCGGCGTGATCTCATCGAGGCCGCGCGTCTGCAGAACGCTCCCAACGACTATATCGGAAGGGGCCTGAAGGTGGGCAAGGAAGAGATCATCGCGCTGATCGTGGCCCTGGAGCGTGCCGTCGCCATCGACCAGGAAGCCGAGGTCGCAGGCTGGAACGAGCGGGCCCGGTGGGTCTCGCAGCAACTCCAGGACGTCCCGGGGGTCGAGGCCCGCTGGGAGATGAACAATAGCGGGTACGCCGACGTGGATCTGTCTTGGGATGAATCGGTGATTCCGATGGACGTTGCTGAGTTCAAGCGCAGGCTCCGCGAGGGGTCGCCTAGGATCGTGTACGACGGCACTACGGTCAGGACACGACAGCTCCGGACGGGGGAGGAGCGTCTCGTGGTGCAGAGGCTCCGCGAGGTGTTCGCCGGGGCCCAGTAGGATTAGACTGAACGCCGGCCTTCGGTCACGAGACCCGTCGGGCCGGCTGCCGCGACTCATTCGATGGAGAACCATTATGCGAGCTGGAATCCTCTGCGTCCTATCGGCCCTGACCGTCATCGTCATCCCCGCCGCAGCGCAGGACGCGCGCCGGCCCATGACCGTGGACGACGCGATGGACATGGTGCAGGTCGGCAGCCCCCTCATGTCACCCGACGGGAGTTGGGTGCTCTATTCCCAGCGTAAGCTCAATTGGGACGACAACGAGTACGAGACCGAATACTGGCGGGTGCCCGCCGACGGCGGCGAGGCGTTCCGTTACATCGGCGAAGATGGGGGGAGCTCGTTCCAGTTCTCACCGGATGGGGCCTACCTCACATTCCGTCGGCCCGTGGGTGGCGGATCATCGGGCGGCGGGTCCGGGGGTAGCGAATCCGGAGCTGGCGCCGGAGGCAACAGTCGCCTCCAACAGATCTTCCTCATGCGCACCGTCGGGGGCGAGGCCGTGCAGCTCACCAAGCACGAGACCAGCGTCGCCCAGTACCGTTGGGCGAAGGATGGCTCCGCCATCTTCTTCGCGGCCCCCGATAAGAAGCCGGAGGACGTCGAAGAGGAGGAGAAGAAAGGCGCCGACGCCATCTTCGTCGATGAGGGGCCCAATGGGCAGACTGCGAGCAATTGGAGCAACCTCTGGGTCTTCGACATGGCGACCAAGGAGGAGCGTCAGATTACCCATGAAGAGCTCATCATCGGCAGTTGGGATATTTCCGCTGACGGCCGACGCCTCGCGCTTACCGCCCGCACGCAGAATCGGCGAAACGACTCGTACCTGAACGAGATCTATTTTGCCGATGTGGGCACGGGCCAGCTCACGAAGCTGAGTGACAATCGAGCGCCCGAGGGTGGGCTCGTGTGGGCCCCGGACGGCTCCAGCATCCTGTTTACGGCGGCCGACGATCAGGAATGGATGAATCGCAACACCAAGCTGTGGTTGCTCGACCCCTCGTCCGGGAATCATCGGCTGTTGTCCGCGGCCTTCGAGGGCACCCCGAGGAACCCGACGTGGAGCACGGACTCGAAGACCATCTACTTCAGCGGGCAGCAGGGCACGAATTCGAATCTGTTCGCGGTCGATGTCGCGTCCGGCGATGTGTCGCAGCTCACGGACGTGGAGGGGACTCTACAGGTGGCTTCCTACTCCGCCGACCGCTTAACCTATGTGTACTCGTTCACGGACTACCGCACACCATCGGATCTGTGGGTCGGGGGCGGCTCGGAGGCGGTTCGGCTCACCAAAGCGAACCCGCAGGTCGAAGAGTGGCAGCTCGCCGACATGTGCGTCATCGACTGGAAGAGTAAAGACGACTTCACCATCGAGGGCCTGTTCCACCTACCCGCTGGATACGAGGAAGGCGACCGCGTGCCTCTCGTCCTCAACATCCATGGAGGACCCGCGGGATCGTTCTCCAATAGCTGGAGGCCGAGCTATCACATTTATGCAGGCCTCGGGTACGCGTCGCTCTCTCCCAACGTGCGGGGGAGCAGCGGTTACACGGACCACCTTCGCGAGGGCAATACGTTCGCTCAGGGTGACGGCATCGGGTTCGGCGACTACTGGGATCTGATGAACGGTGTCGATCAGCTCATCGAGAGCGGCGTCGTGGATCCTGACCGGATGGGCGTGAAGGGATGGAGCTACGGCGGCATTCTCGGTGGGTGGACCATTACGCAGACTGAGCGCTTCAAAGCGGCATCGATCGGCGCGGGCGTCTACGACTGGACGTCCGAGTACGGGCCGGGCTTCAACAACGACGTACGTCTCTGGCACATCGGCGGCACGCCCTGGGACAACGCGGAGGCGTGGCGCAACCAGAGCGCACTCACCCATGTGGCGAACATCTCTACGGCCACGCTGCTCATCCACGGGATGAACGACCGGACAGATACGGAGCAGCAGAGCATGATGTTCTTTACGGCGATCAAGGACATCGGTAGGGCGCCAGTGCGCTACATGAAGTTCCCCCGTGAGCCGCACGGCTTCCGCGAGCCGAGGCATCAGCGTACGCGGGATATCGAGGAGCTACGCTGGATGCAGAAATACGTCCTGGATATCGAGTGGACGCCCTGGGAGCGTCCTGAAAAGGACGACGAGAAGAAAGACGCGAAGATCACCGACGGAGAGTCGGGCTCTCCATGACATGAAGCGCGTGACCTTGCTCGCTACCGCAGCGATGCCGGGCGGTGGCGAGCTCGCTCTCTACCAGCACGGCCAGGACTTCATTATCAAGGTCCCGGGCGGCCAGGATCTGATGAGTACGCGAACCTACGGGTCCGCGGAGGCGCTGGCTGAGATCGCGTGTGCGGAGTTGGCCGGTCGAGAGCGGCCCCGTGTGCTGATCGGCGGCCTTGGCGTGGGCTTCACCCTGGCTTCGGCGCTACATCATCTCGGGCAGGACGCCGAGGTGGTCGTGGCTGAGCTCGTGCCGGGCGTGGTCGAGTGGAACCGAGGCCCCCTTGGGGAGCATGCCGGCCATCCGCTCCGCGATGGCCGGGTCGTCGTTCGCGAAGTCGATGTGGCCATCATTCTGAGGGAGGAGGGGCGAGCCTTCGACGCCATCTTGTTGGACGTCGACAACGGTCCGGAGGGATTGACCCAGAAGGGGAACGATTGGCTCTACTCGCGCGCCGGGTTGAACGTGATCCAAAGGACGCTCCGACCAAAGGGCGTGTTGGCGGTGTGGTCGGCCGGCACGGACCCCGCGTTCAGTAAGCGCCTGCGCAAGGCTGGTTTCGAGGTCGACGAGATCCCGGTACGGGCGCACCGCGGGAAAGGTGCTCGCCACCTCATCTGGGTTGCGCGAACGCCGGAGCGATAGCGCACGGCCTCCGGACCGGCCCCTACCCCTTCTTCATCGAGAGTCCGATGCGCTTCCGTTCCAAGTCGACCTGGAGGACGCGCACCTCGACCTGCTGACGCACCCGCACGACCTCGTTCGGGTCTTTCACGAAGCGATCCGCTAGTTGACTCACGTGGACGAGACCGTCTTGGTGGACGCCGATGTCCACGAATGCGCCGAACGCGGTGACGTTGGTGACGAGCCCGGGCAGGACCATGCCGGGCTGCAGGTCGCCGATGGCGTGAACGTCGGCGAAGGAAAAGGCTTCAAATGCGGGGCGGGGGTCCCGTCCCGGCCGGGCGAGCTCGTCCAGGATGTCGTCCAGCGTGGGGCGGCCCACACCCTCGCCCACGTAGCGATCCGGGACGATCCGGCCCCGCATCCCCTCGTCGGTGAGTAGCTCGCCCACTGAGCATCCCTGGTCCTTGGCCATGCGTTCCACCAGGGTGTACCGCTCAGGGTGCACGCCGCTCGCGTCCAGCGGGTGTGACCCGTCGGGAATGCGCAGGAACCCCGCTGCCTGTTCGAAAGCCTTGCCGCCCAACCGCGGTACCTTCAGCACGTCCCGCCGTGTCCGAAAG